>Ga0209275_10000167_pt1 | contig 22241 bp, 24 predicted proteins | sample HubBroMetageREF2_FD_188344 | JGI IMG/M metagenome (GOLD analysis project Ga0209275, IMG submission 188344) | Reference soil microbial communities from the Hubbard Brook experimental Forest, New Hampshire, USA - Hubbard Brook CCASE Soil... | ecosystem: Environmental > Terrestrial > Soil >... | reverse complement strand
CCCACGATTTTCGAGATAACGGATAAAGCGGGCCTGGTAGATCGCCTGGATGGGTCCCAATCCCATCGAAACTGTGGGGAACTCCCAGAAATCAGGCATGAGCCAGGGGTGAGGATAAGAGGAGAGGCCGCCGCCGGGCTTCAGTTCACGGCGAAAATTCTCCAGTTTCTGGCGTGGTATGCGGCCTTCGAGATAGGCGCGAGCGTACATGCCGGGGGCCGCATGGCCTTGGAAATAGACCAGGTCGCGGTCGCCGGTTTCGGTCTGGGCGCGCAGGAAATGGTTAAACGCTACCTCGTACAAAGTAGCCGCTGAAGCGAAGGTTGAAATATGTCCGCCGATGCCTTCCTGCAGTTTGTTGGCACGCACCACCATGGCCAGTGCGTTCCAGCGCACGAGGCTCTTGATGCGGCGCTCCATCTCCTGGCTGCCAGGAAACGGCGGCTGCTGAACTGCGGGAATCGTATTCTGATAGGGAGTTGTTGCTGTGAACGGAAGGTTTACTCCCGCAGCCCGCTTGGCGTGCAACGACAACTGCTGCAGCAACCGTCCGGCGCGCTCCGGGCCGCCTTCAGCTAACACATAGTCGAGGGAATCAAGCCATTCCCGAGTTTCGAGCACTTCCAATCCGTTCGTCTGGGTCTCAGCCACGTCTGGTTTCTCCATTTTTATGAGCAGGAATCTTCCATGATAGACAATCGCGAAGAATTTTGCTGGCCACTTCCGGTCGAAGCTGCCGGCGGAGTCATATTTTGTGCTGAAACAGGAATCCTCGGGTCCGTCGAAAACATCCATACTGACGAGTGGTAGACCCCAGGTTATTAGTGGCGATCACGCCGTAACGGTTACAGATAAGTTGCATCCAAGTCAGACAGAATCAAACATTGCATTAAACAGCGCGATAAACAGGAGACTCCCCAATGCCGAAAAAACCTGCTTCGAAACTTAATGCCCAGCCACATATACATCAGCGGGCGCGCGAAATTCAGGAGTATGGCACCGTGAGCCATGCGTTGCCCCTGGAACTGGAAGAGCCGGTGCGTCTGGAAATGTCGGAACGACTCAACCAGTTGCTCGCAGACACCATGACTCTCCGCGATCTGTATAAGAAATCTCATTGGCAAGTCGCTGGTCCGACGTTTTATCAGCTTCATCTGCTTTTCGACAAGCATTTCAATGAGCAATCGGAGCTTGTTGATACCATCGCCGAACGGATTCAGTTGCTCGGCGGCCTCAGTATCGCAATGGCTCCTGATGTGGCAGAGACTACACGAATTGAACGGCCACCCAAGGGAAGGGAAGAAGTTCCGGTGCAACTCTCGCGCTTGCTCGACGCCCATCAGATCATCATCGGGGACTGCCGTGAACTGGCGAAACGCGCCTCAACCCTGGGAGATGACGGGACCAACGATGTGGTCGTCAGCGATGTATTGCGGACAAGCGAACTGCAGGTGTGGTTCATAAGCGAGCATCTGGTAACGATGCCTCTGGTCGAAGCCGTCGACAGTTCCGCTGCCGCAGACTGACTTGCATTGCGGCGAAAGCCTCGATTAAGGGCTGGTCAGGGCTGGTCCCGGACCGGTCCTTGATTTTTGCCTCTTCGCCAACCGATTCGCTTGACTTCGGCGAAGCGCGCGTTCAAGATAGGAAGCACTTTTGGGGAATCAAGTGGAAGCTGGCGGAATCCGTTCTCGTTACGAATTCGGAACAGAGCGGCGAGCCGCCGATACCCGCTTCTTATAGCGCCGACTCTAGGCGGGTTTTCGCAATAATAAATGCAAAATTCTTAGCGCCATAATGGCTCTAAGTTGCTATTATTGCAGTTACTTCTGCCGATGTGGGAGGGGGCAAAAATGTTTCCAGGCGGACAGAACTTGCGCATGCTGCGCGAGCAACTGGGATTGACCATGAGGGATGTCGAAAACGCCAGCACACGGATCGCTCAGAAACGGGCGAACGACGAATTTGCCATACCACCGAGTCGCCTTTCGGATGTTGAGACAAAAGGAGTCATCCCCAGCATTTACCGTTTGTATTCGCTGGCGGTCATCTATCGCAGGGACATTCGGGAACTTTTGTCCTGGTACGGGGTCGATTTGAACGGAATGGCGGCGGATCTGGATTTTGTCATACCACCGAAATCGCATGTTTCTGAAGCCCTGGCGAACCTCTCCAGCATTCAAATGCCGATACGTCTGGATCCGAGCTTCGATCCCCACCGCACAGTGAACTTTGGACGAATGGTGGAACAGTGGGGCCAAGTGCCCTTAGCGTACTTGGCGCAATTTGCCACCTGCCAGTACACCTATGGTTATATCGGTAGCGACGATTTGACGATGTATCCGATTCTTCCGCCGGGTAGTTTCGTGCAGATTGATGAGTCGAAGAACAAGGCGGAAGAAGGCGGCTGGAGATCGGAATACGAGCGTCCCATCTACTTCGTGGAAACCCGCGACGGCCACACCTGCTGCTGGTGCACGATGACGCGGGAAGAGATAATTCTGCAGCCGCATCCTCTATCGCCGGTTGCGGCCCGCGCCCTGCGATACCCGCAAGAGGCGGAGATCATTGGCCAAGTTGTGGGGGTTGCGATCAGGCTGGGGGATTGGCGTCCGCTTTTGGATTCTTCAACAAGCTCGAAAGCGCGTGAAGTACTGAACTAAGATGGCGGGCCGAGCCGGCGCCCGGCCCCGGGGGCAAGAGATTCGGGCTTGTGGTTGCGAGTCGCTCCACGTAGGCAGTTGGTGAAACTCCCGCTATTTCGCTGGACTGTTCCGCATCTTGCACCAGCTTCCGGATCGGCATAGCCAGAACCTTGGAGAGTAGTGAGCGGTGTGCTCGCGCCAGTGCTTTCTGCGCTGCCAAGTCTCCGTAGACACGGGAAAAACCCCAGTGGAAGTAGCTTCCCTCTTTGTCCCGCAACCCAGAAAGATACTCCAGCCGATTCAGACAGCCGGTAAAGGCTCTCAGCGTGGTTTCTTGCAGGTCCTCGAGTGCCGAATGCAGGGTCATTGTTACATTTTTGGAAATTCGAAATTACTAAAGTAATCTATTCAAAAAGGCTGGCCGCAATAGATTATCACGGGGTAACCCCACATTGGAAAGGAATTCACACCGTGAACAATCGCTTACGCTGGTTGGCTGTTGCGCTGCTGCTAACCACTACCGTTTCTTTGCCGGCAACCCTCAAGGCCATTGCTGACGCCCCGACGGGCCCGATTACGCTTCCGACCCCGCCAGTGCCTCCGGATGGCAATCCGACGGGGCCGCCGAGACTAGTTACGGGCCAATAGATTTCGTTAAAGCTGTTGTTGTGGGCTGGCGCAAAAGGGTGTATATTCTGCGCGATAGCCCATGTCTGCCTCGGTCATGCTGTTTTACTACCTGTGGATAGCTCCCCACGTCCTTGAGGGGATAGTTTTGTTTGCCATGGTGCGTCGCGGACTGCATCGTCAGTTCCCGATGTTCTTTCTCTATATCAGTTTTGAAATTGCCCAGTGTTTTTGTCTGCTGGCCGTGTCTCGGTATGTTTCCTACTTCGGTCAAGTTTACATTCAGGTGTATGCCGTGGGGTTGGCCGTCAGCACCGCCATCCGATTTGCCGTCATCTATGAGTTATTCTGCCATTTTTTCCGGCGTTACCCAGCAATCAGCGGGGCCGGGAAGTTGCTGTTCCGCGGCGCGAGCTTGGCGCTTCTGCTGATGGCTCTCGGATTGGCTGTTTCTGCACCAGGTAACACTCCGGCTGCTTCGCTCAACGATGCGACATATGTAGCGTTGCGAACGACGACCTTCGCGGCCGATCGGGCGGTGAGCATTCTTCAAGGGGGGCTGCTGATTTCGCTGTTCCTGTTCTCCCGCTATTTCGTACTCTCCTGGCGAAGTCCTGCATTCGGCATAGCCTTGGGCATGGGAACGTTTGCAATCGCGGAGTTCGCTACAACGGCCCTTCGGCTGTACGTGCCCATTAGCAACAAGGTTTTTGATCGCTCTGCGATGGGAATTTATCACCTCTGCGTGCTGATCTGGATTTTGTATGTGGTGCGACCGGAGCCCGAATTTCGATTCGAGCTTAAGAGTTTGCCTACATACGACTTGGAAATTTGGAACCAAGAATTGGAGCGTCTTCTGCAGCAATGATTATCACGTTGATTCTTGTATCCGTCGCATCGTTAGCCTTGGGATTGTTGATCAGGCTGGCGAAAGGCCGTGGCCTACCAGGTCGGGTTTTGGAAAACCCAGCCGAGCACATGCGCGCCGTGGACCTTGAGGCGTTTCGGAACCTGGTTGATCCCGACGAGGAGGAGTTTTTACGTACCAACCTTCCTTCGGCGGAGTTTCGCAGAATTCAGCGAGAGCGGCTGCGGGCTGCGGTGGAATACGTCTCCTGCGCGGCTCAGAATGCAGCGGTTCTGCTGCGTCTGGCCGATGCCGGGCGTCGCAGCTCCGATCCCGCGACAGCGGAAGCGGCTGAGAAACTGGTTCAAAATGCGCTTCGTCTGCGGCTTTATGCTTTGCAGGCTATTCCCAGGCTCTACCTCGGCATGGTTCTCCCGGGCGCGCGCATCTCTGCGGTCGGCATCGCGGAACGGTACGAACAGATGACCCGACTCGTCGTATTGCTTGGATGCTTGCAGTACCCCACACGGGGTGTCTCCGCTGCTCTCTGAACGGGGAGCAAGAATTTTAGGACCAACCAATTCGACGCACTCAATCTTGAAGATGTTTCCCATTTCAGTGGATGCCATCGATGAATCCACTGATTTGGTTCTCCAGTCTTTCCCCGCCAATCCCAACGATGCCATAGTGATCTGCACCGGGGACGAGATACAACTCCTTGGGCTGATTGGCATGTTGGAACAATGCTTTTGCCATTTCCGGAGGCGTCAGGGTGTCTTCGGTTCCGACCGTTATGAACACAGGCACCTGTACCGAGCTGATCTTCGAAAGGTTGTCAAACCGATTGTGAACGAACAGGGATAGCGGAAAGGCTCGCAGGTACCAAATCGCTTTCGCCGCTTCCGGAACGCTAGTGAACGGGCTCTCCAATATCAGCCCACCAGCATCAGGATGTTCCACAGCGAGTTGTGTGGCTGGCCCTGTGCCAATCGAGCGGCCCATGAAGATGACCTCGTGGATGCTAACGTGCGGCTGGTTGATCAGGTAAGCCAAAGCCGCGCGGGCGTCCTCGTACACGCGAGTCTCATTCGGAGTGCCCGGACTGCTGGATCCGTATCCGCGATAGTCCACGAGCAGTAGATTCGGGCCGAGATGATGCAGAGATTTCACCTCGCCCACTGAGCTCGCCGCCTGCTCCAAAACGTAACCATTGCCGTGAAACATCAGCAGCACTTTTTCTGAGGGCGGACTTGCTGGGATCCACCAGGCATGCAACTGCTCCGATCCATTGACCGGAATGTGCAGGTCTTCAAACGCAATGCCAGCATCCGCGGGAGTCGCCTTCGCATAATGCGATGGCACGGGGAAGGTCATTTGATCTTGCTGAAAGTAGAAGAGCGCTCCAAATCCGACGTAAGTCAAGATGAGGATGGCCAGAAGTATCCTGATGAAGGTGCGCAGAGAGTTTTCCTGTTCTTAGACGCGGTCCTATTGTATGCGACTCGCCTCAAGGGCAATTCGCCGGAGCAGGTCGGCCGGCAAATCGTGCTTCAATCCACGTAATCTGGTCCCTCGCCGAGTCGCCGATTACGCGAGCTGGGTCGACATCGGGATATCTTTCCCACTGAACCCTGTCGCCCTGTTTGCACATGCGAGCAATGACTGGTGCGGCTATGGTTACGGGCACGGTTCGATCGGCGTCGGCGCTGATCACCAGGATGGCACCGCGTGTTTGAGTCTGGCCTAGGATATTTCTCGCGAAATACTGTTTAACGAATTCGTTGTTGTCCCAGCCCGGTCTTAGGGTTTCAGCCGCTGGAAGCTGGGCAACGGCTGTCTCCGCGCAGTTCTGCTGGATCTGCTGATAAAGTGCGAGCGCCTTTTCGGTCAGCATGTCAGTCACCTGAAACTGCGGATACACCGTCTTGATGCCATAGGCCAGGAACATGCTGCTTGCAGGCGCTTGCGTGGAATGCGCGAATACTTCTTTCGCATCCGCCAGGCCAGAAATTGCGATACTGCCGAGATAGCCTGCGTCGTGAATTTCGTTTTGCCTCTCCGCAACGGCGACCGCCGCTAGGCTGCCTTCGCCTTCCCCGATGACGATCCACTTCGCGCCAAGCTGTGGCACGGCAGCGCGGGCTGCGGAGACCGAGCCGATAACATCGGTGGCGTTGGACTGAGCGTCCAGAAATGCGTTCCGAAAATTGGTGCCCAGCCCGGTGTAATCCGTGGCGACTACGGCATACCCCAGGGTTACATACATGGAGAGGAACGGTCCGTGCCCTACGTTCCTCATCAGCGATGGAGCACAGGGGCGAGCCACGCCGGTGGCGCCGTGTGCCCACGCAATGACCGGCCAGCCCCCGGCAGGCGGCTTTTGCTCGCTGGGAATCAGAACTACGCCCGAGGTCGCCACGTCCTCCCCGGAGGCAGAGCGCGAGTGGTAGAGAATGCGAACAGCTGACACCTCAGGCGGGAGTTCGTATTCGTCGAATAATTCCGAGCGGATCAGTTCCCCTGGTGTGCCAGCGGGCAACGGATGAGGAGTGTCATAGAACTTCGTCAGGGGCAACGTATGTAAGATCTGCGACGGTTTAACCGGGGCTGTAGTTGGAGCTTGCGCGAGGGCGGGGTTGGCGACGAACAGGATCGCGGCCGTTACGGCTAAGGATATTCCGATCGCGAGGAATCGTTTCCGACAAAACACAGGATGAAAAGCCACATGGCGGCCGGAGACTCTAGGCCTTCCAGAACACCATGATTCCGAGAACCACCGGAAGATAAAGGACCGATGCGTGGAGGACACGGCTCGCCAGTACTTTCGATCCCGACGCCGTCAATTTGCCTACGTGATAGAACAGGAACGCTCCGGACAAGCACATGCCGACCCAATACCATAAGCCAGCGCGATCCACGAGCGGCAGCATGGTTGCGAGCACCAGGAGCACGGTGAAGCCCGCAATCTCGGCGCGAGTGAAACGAGAGTCGAGATCAAAGTCGGGCAGCATCTTATAGCCTGCGCGCGAGTAGTCGTCGCGGTACATCAAGGCAATCGCCAGAAAATGCGGGAACTGCCACAGAAAGAGAATCGAAAAAAGATACCAGGCATGGCGGTCGATGCCGGCGGATGCGCCAGCCCATCCGATCAGCGTCGGCATAGCCCCTGGGAAAGCCCCCAGCAGCGTGCACAGAGGCGTCTTCCTCTTTAACGGCGTATAGATGAGGAGGTACGAGAGCAGCGTGGAGACTGCAAGAAATGCCGACAACAGGTTCACTGTAATCGCCAGGTACAGGCCTCCAGCAACGCTCAACAAAATGCCAAACAGAAATGCCTCGCGAGAGCCAAGTCGTCCCGAAGGCAGAGGGCGCGACGCGGTGCGTCGCATTTGACCGTCCCAGCCCCGTTCCATCCATTGATTGAGGGTTGCGGTCCCGCTGGCGACCAGCAGCGTACCAACCAGCGTATTGATCAAGCCTAAAACCCTGAATGGTCCACGAGAGGCGAGGTAATAGCCGGCCGACGTGGTCATCAGAATGAGGAGGTTCACTTCGGGCTTGGTCAGAGTGTAATAATCCCGGAGCTTAGCGGTGAGCGTCTGCGGAGAGATGGAATTTGCCATTAGATTAGTGGTCGCCATTTTACCAGTCTTCTACCGCGGACTCCTCCCGCTTAAACCGATTGTTCCTTCGACGCACGATAAAAATCATACCAACGGATCCCAGTGTGGGAGGAATGACCATGACCAAAATACCACTGCGTAAAGCTTCAATCATCCTTGCCCCGGCGGAGGACGCCTGAGTATAACAAAGCGCACAGTTTTGAGAAAAAGCCGGCAGAGGCAACAGCAGCACAAACAGTCCTGCCAACGCAATGCCCACGAGTCGGATCGTGCTAAGAAACTTCATATCTCCTTCCCCAGAAGGTCGTCGCCGTCGATTAAGACTATGAATAGCTGGACCAAGGCGCTCCGAGCAACTCGCGGAAGCTGTCCGTCCACCCATATTGCATTGCCAACAGCACGAAGACGGTGAAGACGACGACAAACCACAGAAGCCCATGATTATCCGACAGGTGCATGAAAAACAAAAGTGCCAGCGCGGCTTCGACGGCCGCCAGAAACAGCATCCGTGCGAACATCTGCGGCGCGGTGATGTTGGAGTAAGCAATCACGAATTGCAGGAACGCGATGGCAAGAATGCAAATGTAAACAATCACGTACCTGCCCGCGTTACTCTTGTGCCCTTCTGCCATGGCCATTGTTTTGCTCCTGTTCCGTTTTCAGTGCGAAAGGTTCAACAGGTAAACCAGCGGCACGACGAACATCCAAACCAAATCCACGAAGTGCCAGTAAAGACCAGTGATTTCGAGATCGTCAGCATTGTAACGGCCGCCCTGGTAACGGATGCCAACTGCCACGAGCGCAATCACCCCACCCGTAACGTGCAACAGATGCAAGCCCGTGATGCTAAAAAACGCGGCGCCAAACAAACCGGTGCCCCATGGGTTCTTGAGCAGGGTCATGCCTTCACCGATCAGCCCCAGCCATTCCCGGATGTGCAACAAAGCGAAAAGGGCACCAGCGCCAGCGGTAATCAGCGTCCATTGCAGTGCTTTAGCTTTTTCTCCCGCCTTGGCCGCATCGATTGCAAAAAGCATGGTGAGGCTGCTGGTCACCAGAATGAAGGTCATCAGCGCGACGTTGGTAATGCTGTGGAACGGTCTCGGCCAGTCGGGAGTGGCGTTGCGGAGGAATCCATAGGCGACCAGACAACCGGCAAAAGTTGCGGTGTCGGCGATAATGAACAGCCACATCGCCATCTTTTTCGCGGGAACCGAAAACGCAGGCTTCTCCATCACTCCTGCGTGCCCTCCCATTGCATCGGCGTGGCTCACGGTGCCTCCTCTTGTTGTCAAGTTTGCTACAGCTTGATCCACAGCAACAACAGCAGATACACCCACAGCACATCCATGAAATGCCAGTACAGTGAAGTGGCGTCCAGCGTACTCTTCCGCAGGATCGACCGATTGAACCTGCTGATGACTCGCATCAACCCGCCCAACCCACCCAACACATGCAGGGCATGCGCCGCGGTTAGCACATAGAAAAATGAGCTATTGGGGTTGGTTGCCAGGAACAGGCCTTGGGCTCTCAATTGAAGCCACGCCACATACTGCCCGGCCACGAACAACAAACCCAAGAACAGCGTGAGATAGAGCCAGCGAGCAGGGTGGGCGACGGCATCTCTGCGCCCGCTCATGAAGCTGCCAACCTGGCGGCGCGCCACTTCCAGCGTAATGCTGCTGGCGAGGAGCAGCAGAGTGTTGAAGAAAAGGATTCGGGGCAGACTGAGATGCCGCCAGTCCAGTGCCGACCCTTGACGAACGATCAGGGCGCTGGTAAACGCGGCGAAGGTCATCGTGATGGACGCCAGCACGACCCAGATTCCGGTTGAAGCCGGCGGCGGCGCGTAGTCCTTGACCGAGCGCAAGTCGCCACCAGCCGGGACCAGGTTTCGCCGGCCGCCATTGCCGGAATCGATTCCAATTCCCGACGGATCGCGTCGCTCCTCAATCTTCGGCGGTTCAGGGACTGTGGTCGCCATAAACTACAAAACTCCTTTTCCTATCGGACCTTTGCCTACTTACGCCTCGTCATGTGCTGACTTCACTTTCTCGGGCGAGGCTTGCATCACGTAATCTCCTGTAGAACTCTCCACCCCGTATTGGTAGGGATCGTGGAAAACCTCCGGCAGTTTGTCGCCAAAGTTGTTGTGAGGTGGCGGTGTCGTGGGCGTGCTCCACTCCAGAGACGTTGCTTCCCATGGGTTGTCGGTTGCAGGCTTACCCCAGAAGCGGCTGTGGAACAAGTTGTAAAGGAAAATCAACTGGGCCGCTCCGGTCAGCAGAGCAGCGATGGTAATGAAGCGATGTACGGGGATCAGCGGCTGCAGGTAGTCGTCCACAAAAGCCTGGTAGCGGCGAACGTTGCCCGCAATTCCGAGGTAGTGGAAAGGCATGAAGATGCAGTATGTTCCGACGAACGTAAGCCAGAAGTGAACCTTGCCCAAAGTCTCGTTCATCATGCGGCCGAACATTTTCGGGAACCAGAAGTAAGTTCCGCCGAAAATCCCGAAAATGGCTGCAACCGCCATCACCAGGTGGAAGTGTCCGACGACGAAGTAGGTCGCGTGGAGCATGATGTCGATCGAGGGCTGCGCCAGGAAGAAGCCGCTCACCCCGCCGCTGATAAACATCGAAACAAAGCCCAGAGCGAACAGGGAAGCGGTGTTAATGCGCAATTTCGATCCGTAAATGCTGCCCATCCAGATGAGGACGATAATCGTGGACGGGATCGTGATAATCAAGGTCGGGAAAGAGAATGCCAGCGACGACACCGGGTTCATGCCGCTGACAAACATGTGATGTCCATAGACCATGTAGCTGAGGACGGCGAGCGCTCCCATGGAGTAGACGAGGACCCTGTGACTCAGCATGGGTCGCCGCATGTTAGTGACCAGAATATGAGACACAATCCCCATGCCGGGGACAATCGCGATGTAGACCTCCGGGTGCCCGAAGAACCAGAACAGGTGCTGCCAGAGTAGAGTCGATCCGCCTGAGTGCGGCTGCAACTGATCGTTGAGTACCAAGCCAGAGGGGACAAAGAAGCTGGTTCCCGCGACGTGATCGAGAATCAGCAGGATGGTCGCGGGCATCAGCACGGCGAAAGCAGTGAGGCCCATCACCGACGTGATGAACCAGGCCCAGGCGCTGAGCGGCAAGCGCCACATGCTCATGCCCTTGGTCCGCATATCGAGCGTCGTGGTAATGAAGTTCAGCGAACCCAGCAACTGGCCAATGCAGAAAATACAGATGGCTGCCGCCCAAAGAACCACACCCGTGCCTTGGCCAGGGCCAGAAGCTGATCCGATAGCACTAAGCGGTGCATACTGCGTCCAGCCGCCAAGGGTGGGCCCGTCGCTCACGAAGAACGATGACATCAGAACCAGGAATCCGACGAAGGTGACCCAGAACGACATCATGTTGAAGTGCGGAAACGGCATGTCCTCCGCGCCTACCTGGATCGGCAAGAAATAGTTGCCGAAGGCAGCGAAGGGCGCCGTGGTCAGAACGAAGAAGACCATGATCGTGGCGTGCATGGTCATGAGTTGCAGGTAATACTCCGGCGTCATTACATTACCGGGCGCTCCGTTCGCGGAAAGCAAATGCAGACCAGGGATGGGATAGTTCGTCCAGGCTAAGTGAATGCGCATCAACCAGGAAAGCACCATTCCAACCAGTACCGCCACCAGGGCCAAGCCGTAATACTGCTTGCCGATGACTTTGTGGTCGAGACTGAACACGTGCTGACGGATGAAGCTAGTCGGCGCATGGTGTTCCGCCGCGTGTGCAGACATGTCGTGCATATGCTCCACCTCGAAAGAAATGTCCCATCCCCCTGAACGCGACGGGATCTATTGCAATGCCGCTTGTTTCTTAAGCCAACTATCGTAGTCTTCCTGAGACATCACCTCAAGATATGCCTTCATGTTGTAGTGACCCAGGCCACAAAGCTGAGTGCAGACAATTTCGTACTTTCCAATCTGGGTAGCGGTGAAATGGAGCGAAAGATCTAATCCAGGGACAAAATCCTGCTGGACGCGCAAGGCCGGAACGTAGAACGAGTGCCCGACGTCCTTCGAATGCATAAGCAGATGAATCTCCCGATTGACCGGAATCGCCATTTCCGCTGTCACAATGTCATCTTTGGAATCCTGATCATGGGCGGTATCCAGTCCAAAGAAATTCGCGTTGGCCTCGCTGATGAGGTCGGGATGAAGTGGACCGAACGTTCCATCCGGGCCGGGATAACGAAAGTAAAACGCGAACTGTCCTGCTTGCACCTGAACCGGCATCGCGTTTGCTGCCGGAGCAGTGAGGTAGACATCGGCCCACGCCTTGACCCCGAACACGCCCAGAGCCAAAACTTCAGTTCCGACCAGTAGAAATGCGGCCCAAACCACGGTCTTCGCACCGCCGGGGAAGGTTTTGATCTTGTCACCGGGACGCGTGTTGGAGAATTTCCAGATGAACAAAGCCAACAGAATCTGGGAGGCCAGGAACGAGATCCCCGCCTCAGCCATCGTCTCCGACATCTGCTCGTCAATTCGACCGCCATGAGTTGAGATGTCGGCCGGTGGGTCCCAAGTGTGACGGAGGATCGGAATCGCGGAAAGAATTGCAATCGCGATAATAGTCACTGCGAAAATTTTCGCCATATCGCCTCGCCTCTGGCCGGCTGTCCACCCGACCGCATCGGCTGCTTCAAGGCAGCCGTTCCTGCATCCGGCGGCTGTCCTTGCTTGAAGCGGCACGCCATCTTAACTGACACCAACTCCAACTGAACCCTTCATGAATAACTGTTCATTTTGCTTTAAAGGAGAAATTGGCCGTCGCGGGTTTGCCCGCTGCGACTGTCACCTTCGCTGTCTGAGTCCCCAGATCCTCTTGCCAAGCTGTCACCGTGTAGCTGCCCGCGGCGACGCCGTGGATCGTGAAATTGCCATCTTTATCGGTAGTTGCGTACGGGCCTTTGACCACAACGTGGTAGCCGTGCATCCAGGGATGAATATTGCATTTCACCGAAATCATTTCCGGTGCTTTCCAACTGGCTTCGATGGGCGGTGCTCCGGGTGGCTGAGACTTGTTCCACGGGATATTGCCGGTCATCGCATTGGGCAATGGGTGGATATTGTGGGTCGTCTGATCGCTGGTCGTGACCTTGAATTTCTGGTCGACATTCATCGCGATGACGTGCGGGATATATTGGCAACCCTTCTGGTCAAAAACCGGCTCGCTTGAAGACGAGCTAGCTTCGTTGCCGGTCAGACCTTCCGAGATATAGAGAACGACGTTGGCCAAGCCACCGTTTGCTCCAACCACGACGTTCTCCAACGCAATCGGGCTGTTCTCGTGTTGCTTCACGCAGTAAGGGTCCTTCGACATGTCGATGCCCCTCATGTGCGGCGCAGTGCCGTCGAGCTTTACGGTCCCGGCGATTGAGCCTTCCGCAGCAGCGCTGACATTTTGGTCGAGGCTTAGCGCCCCAAAGCCGATAAGTACTAGCCCCGATAGTATTGCTGCGAACTTCGAATAGCGTTGCTTTTTCATGGACGCTCTCCTGTGAACAAGACCTCGCTCGATCTAAGATTATTTTATTGTGGACTAACCGGTTTTAATCCCAACTGCCTGGCGATCTGCTTTTCCTTGGCGTTGTACGCGTTGTGGGGCTGCAGCGTGCGCAGGTAGAACACCAAGTCCCACGCTTCGTCCGGCTTAATGTTATCGGAGAATGAAGGCATCGGCGTGCCATCCAGCCCGGTCATAAAGATTTTGTAGATATCGCGGTCCGTGCTGCCGCACTTGGGTCGTGATCCATCGGTGAAATTGTAGGCCCAAATAGGCCGCCCAAGATCATCGGTGAGGGTCGAGGCCGAGGGACCGTTAGCCATTCCCTGGACACCGTGGCACTTCCAACATTGCACTCTTCCGAAGACCTCTTGTCCCGCTTTAACTCGCTCCGGCGTTACTTCCGGCTCGGGGGGAATCTGAATGGGCGTCCCCGGTTTTTCGGTCTGCCAACGCGGAGAGAAGTGCTTGATCCATGCCACGAGATTCGCGCGCTCATCTTTGGTGAAGGTGTTCCAAATAGGCATGCTCGAGCGGTCTAACCCACGGGCAATCGTGTCGTAGAGGTCTTCATCGGTGGGCAAGGTACCAGTTGGTGTGGAGCGGCACTTGAATATCCCCAACTGAAAATCGCGCGGCTTGGGGTACATCGGAGGTTCAAGCCACTGCGCAACCTCGCCGTTGCCGTCACCGAACTCCCCGTGGCAGCCAACGCAGTATCGGCGATAAACTGGGGCTGCGGCCTTGGCATTCCCGGTGATATTGCCGACGTGGCTGGTCGCTGCTGGTGAATTCAGCCACGCCTGCAGCTGAACCGTCGAGAGTTGCGCCCTAACCGGCAGGGAAAGCGCAAGAACAGCAGCCGCGCTCATCAACAACGAACATTGAAGGAATGGTTTTCTACGCATTGCTGTCCCTTTCTAGAAATCGAAGTCAAAGCCGATCAACAATTCACTCGAGTTCACGTTCTCGCCGGGCTGCGGGCCGGTCCCGTCCTGGTGCAGGAAGTTGTATTCGTTGTGCCAGGCGAAGCCCGCTCGGCTCGTCATGAAGGGATTGTAGCGATAGCCGATCGTGTAGGTGGTGATATTTCCCAGGTTCGACGCAGTCCCCACCGTGGCTTGTTGTGACATTCGTTCCAACTCAAACCGCCCGATAAAGATTAGCTGCGGACTGTATACGTAGTGAGCTTCGAAGGTTGCGCCGTTCCAGCTGGGCGCACGCGCGGTCGCCGGAAGAACCGTTCCCGGTGTATTGTTCGGCAGGGGATTACCCGGAGCTCCGTTGCTTGGGTTCACCGCGTTGCCGTAGCCTTGTCCAAACCAGGCATTGTCCGCGCCGTGCTGCGTAACCACCTGAAGATCAAAGTGGGGACCGAAGTAGAATTGGCCGACGAAGCCCACACGATTGAATCCCTTGTTGCCGATTCCTGATCCAGGAATGGGCACCCCGGCAGAAGTCCGATACATCGTTGCTGCCAGGCCCGTCATATCGTAGAACCCGATACGCTCTACTCCCCATTTGCCCGCGTCAAAAGCCTGGCTCGCGGTAAAGAATCCCGAGTACGAGTTGGACCCGGTGACAAGTCCAGTGTTCCCATTACTCGAACTGATGAGGGCCGCGGAAACCCTGGTCCGGTCATCCGCCGAGTGTCCCATGTACTCGAGGCCGAGCTGGTTGGACCCGATCTGCCCGTAGATATTCGCGTCACCCTGCGGGATGAAGTGGTACGTCTGATAGATTCCGCCGTTTGCGGTCAGCGTTAAAATGCGCTTTTCAGAAAGCAGGTTGTCGAGCTCGAACTTGCCCAGCTTCACGTTGAGCCAGGAGCTTCCGAACAGATTGTCCAAACGGCCCATGACTGTCTCAAAGTGAAAAGTTGCCGTACTGTCGGAGGAAGGCAGCACGTAAAACGAGAAGTTTTTTTCCAGTGTGCCGCCAGTATGGAAGTCGAGGCCGCTCAGATCGAAGCCTGACTTTTCGATCCTCGACTCGGCGTTGTCCATGCCGGTTCCTTGGTCGACTGCCACCCTGCCCGTGCTCACCCGGTGCCAGATCGGCGTGATACGGAAGGTGACCGGCCAGTAGGAGGGATTCTGCCAGATCGGGGCATCCCGATCGTTCATCAGCTGATAGCCGTTGTCTTTGAACTTTTGTCCAAAGTAATTCAGCATCGGCCAGGATTCGTGGCACGCCGAACAACGTAGGCCATACTTGCGGGCGAACGCGGGCAACGCATGAGCATCCTGGAAGCAGCCAAAGACAAGAATCAGCAGTAGCCAGCTACCCGCAAGACTTCTCCGGAACGAAATCATCTAGTCCTCCTAAGGGCAAATCACAAAGGCAAAACTACCGGCGAATCACTCGAACACGCTGAGTATCCTCTCGAATCTAACAATCACGTTGTCGGTTAAAGGTCGCGCGGAAAACGGTTTTGTTGGTCTGGTGACACGAAGAGGAAAGAATCCGCAATGCGGCAAAGACAAGCACAGCAGGTGCGGTCATCTCGTCCCCCTGACAATACGTACAAGTCAAGACAGCGAAAACTACCTGTGAAGTGCGCGTGGACGCACTAATTATCACGTTCGTTAGAGCAGTGTCAAGAAAAAATAAGAAAATCTAATCTTGGGAATCAGGAAAACCGATCAGGCGACTGAGGAAACCGCAGGGTTGGCGATCAGAATCCTGGCGACCGTGGCCGCCATTTTTTTCGCTCCCGGGAATTCATGCCCGAGCAGCACAGGCCGCACAAAGCCGAACACGAGGCCGAGCATTCCGACTGCCTGCGCCAGGGCCTCCACGGAGTCTTGCGTTAGGGTGACACAAGACTCGTAACTCTTTAGGCGCTCCGAGATCGCTTTGGCCCGCGCTGAAATAAGTGTCCTATTCATGACATTTCCCACGGAAGGATCAACAATCGCGCGAGGGATGAATACACGGAGGAAATCACGGTTCTCCCACATGCGCTCGACTTCCCGATCGACCAGTTGCAGAAATTCATCCGCGAGGGTGGAAGCCGGCCGCAGTTGCCCGCCGAAGTCCAACCCTTCTTTTGAAATACGATGTTCGATCATGGCCGCGAGCAGGCCAGCCTTGCCTTTGAAGTAACGGTGGATTAAGCCTTCCGCACAGCCGGCCGAGGCGGCAATTTCGCGGGTGGTCGTTACTTCATAACCTTTGGATGCGAACAGTCCCAGGGCAGCCCGAATGAGCGCCTGTTTCTTAGCGGCACGATCCCGCGTCCGTTTCGGACGGGTTCCGTTCCCGCTTCCAGCTAGACCGAGCTTAAGCCGCCCCTTCGCTTGCCCCTTGCGCCTTGTTATTCTGTCCATACCTCGTGAGCCTCAAACCAACGCATTGCCAGCGACGGTACCATTGCTTCCAAAATCGAATGTGATAAGTTCGTCTATATTTTGTAAAAAGATTGTAAAGAATTTGTCACGCGGCCGACTTTGGAGGTCACGACATTCGAAAAGTTGACAGTCCACCGCAGTCAAGAGTATGAGAGCTAGAAATTAGTGACTGCGCTAGTCGACCGCCGAAAGATTTGAGAGACACGGGCCAGCAGTTGGAGTGCATGCGGAAAATTGATAAAAGACCAGGAATTTCCAGTTCCATACACGCCACGGGGCATCTACTCGCTCGAAGCCGGCGTGCGATGCTCGGCCTCAGGGTGGCTCTGCTCTCGGTTTTCTGTCTAACCTTTGCCGTTGCCCCGGTTCATAGTCGTGAACATAAGAAGCACGAAGATTTTGGCATGGGCCTTTCCACGGAGGTTGCAGCGCCAGAGCGCGAGGTGATAGAGGCGGTCGAGGCCATTGTCGACAACGGAATCATCCAGGGCAGCTTCGAGTACAACAAGGACAAGTACATCGATAAGGCGAATGCGGCCACCTCCTCGTCGTTGTTTCCAGAATGGACAGAACCGGGCACGGTTTTTTACAAGGTGCGTACCAAGGTTTTGGCGCCCGCCAATTTCAAGGAAACCAGGGACGAGGGCACGCTGGCGGTGCGCTATGTGGTGCAGAGTAAAGACGCGGGCAAAACTATTTTGCGCATCGACGCGGTCTTTGTCGAAGATTTTCGCCGCACCTCTCATCCCTCGGATGGCAGCGTGGAAAGCGCCGAGTTCAGAGACATCCAGGACCACGTTGATGCGCTCGAATTGCAGAAGACCCAAGCTCAGCAGGGCGAAAAACATCGGCAGGAAGAACTAGCCAGGCAGGCGCTCGAACGCAAGAGTGAAGAGAATGAAACTCTCGCCCTTGCCGCCGCTCAAACCTCCGTACAAAGCTTGGAACAGCATGTCCAGGATCTCCGGCGCCAGGCAGAACGCGTAATTAAAGCCCCGGGTGGCCAACTCAAATCCGCTCCCTTCCACACTGCGTCGATTTTGAAGCCCCTCGATGCCGGCACTGAAGTTGTGATTGTGGTGTCCACTCCGTACTGGTTCGGCGTGGAAACCGAGGACGGGCAGCACGGTTGGGTTCATCGCGACCAGCTGGAGCCTCTGCCGTGAGGCCAACGCATCGCACGACAGTTTCGACGCGAGCATCGTTTCTTCTCTGTTGCGTCGCTTTTACGATCGTACTGGCTCCCTCGATCCATGCCCAAAGCGCCCCCTACGAGCGAACGTTTGTGCAATCGAAGACCGTGGTAGAGAGAGCTCTCAAAGACCTGCAGTCTGCGGCCTCGGGACGGTTGCCTGTGCTGGATGGTTTCACGCGTCCTGGCGATCGTCCCTTGGATCGCTTCCAGCGCGGTTTTTATCAATGCGCGATACAAGTGACTTCCACACCATCGGGCGGAGCCCTGGTACGAGTCAGCGCCAAGATTACCGCCTGGTACGCGGATCCTGATTCATCGAAGTCCGCTTACCAGGTGCTGCCTTCCAATGGCCGCCTCGAGACCGATCTCCTTGACCGCCTCCAGGATGCTCTCGGCGGCCAAGCATCGTCTGGGACCCCGACAACTGGAGCTCCGACAACTGGGACCGCGGCGACTGGGACCGCAAAACCTCCCGTGGCCTCGGCGCCTTCGCAGTCCAAAAACAAGGCCGCCGTATCCGTGCCCAATATCTCAGCGCCAATGCCGAATACTGGAACTTCGGCGGCTCCGATGGCGAGCTCGAAGGGTTCCACAACAGCTGCTAACTCACCTTTCAAACTGGGGAATGGTGTCAACTCGGATATTGCTACCTCGTTAGCTACGCAGAAGGCGGTGGCCGACAAGCACATGGAAGAACTTACCAAAGAAGCCAAGGGTCTGGAGGAAATTCTCCGCAACCAGGCGCACCCAAAGAATCTCGTTGCGGTCAGAAAGTCGAGCACGCCGGTTCTGGTAAGTCCGGTCGAAGGTGCCAAAGTATTGTTTCTCGCCACTGCGGAAGACGAGTTCGAGATTCTCGACATGAATGCAAACTGGGTTCACGTGCGAATCTCGGGTATCTCCCGCGGATGGATTCGCCGCTCCAGCCTCGAAGTGCCCGACACCTACGCATCCGATGCCAAGGTAGAAAATTCCCCGGCGCCGCCCAGCACTGAACAATTTCAGGTAAAGCACGAAGAAATCGCATCCTTCCCTGGGACCTGGGAGCCGCTGCGAGGACAGACCGTCAAGATCCTGACCGTGCAGAGAGCCAACGCGGGCGCATCGGACACCAGTTCGCGCGCAAAATTGGAATTCGCAAAATCCCTGCTCGAGAAGGAATACGCCGAGCTCACGCGAACTCCAACCAGCGCGGTTGGAGTGGTGCTGATTTTCGATTCCGAGGATGGCGGGTTGATAGCGGCGACCTTGCCCAGTCTCCAGCAATGGAAAGCCGGCACGCTCTCGGACCAAGCCTTCTGGCGTCGTTGTTTTTTCGATCCTCCCGAAGCATTCATTTCTCAGGCCGGGCAATAATCACTGGCTCGAAAGCCCTGAGATCAAAAATTATTTGTAATGTTTTGTAAATCGTCGCGTCGCGCATAACTTTGCAAATCGTACGCAGAGTTTTGCACCGTAACCAGCGAAATCCCGCTCCAGAAACGGATTCTGCTTGACACTGACATTCATGAGTGAAAAAATCCGTCTCGCTTTTCAACCGTTGGTTTGACATCTCCGGAACGGAGATGGTTTTGCTGCAAGGCCGGGATTGGACGAGCTCATTCATTCTGGCCCCTGATGACAGCCGAGCTGTTCGCAGACGTACAGCGCCGGACAGGACCAGTGGGAGCAACTGCCTTTGCCAGAAACACCCGAGGTTGCGAGTTCCGGTGTTCACTTCAGCTAACTCAACTTAAAAACGGAGGAGATAGAGCAATGCGCAAGAAAATGCTATTGACGTTGACCTTGCTGGCCCTCGCCAGCGTGACCGCCCTTGCCGCCAACAAAGATGGAATTGTTACGACCAAGGACGGAAGGATGACGATTGCCACGAAGCCGACCAAGTCGGTTACGCGAACCCAGCCGAATGACGAAGGCCTGGTATCGATTTACGGCAACATCGGCAGGGCATATCCGAAGGGTGCCTACTGGTGCTGTGAAGGTTTCACGATCACGGGCCCGACTGCTATTTCCGGATTCCCTGAATTCTGGAGCGCGGCCGCATTCACACCAACCGCCAATCACACAGTTATCAAAATTGAAGTCGCAGTTGGTTATGTTGAAGGGACCAACGGACTTGTGCTGGCCCTCTATAACGACGCCAGCGGCGTACCGGGCACGCTCATCAAAGCTTTTTCCGTGTCGAGTCTGCCCAACTTCGGTAGCTGCTGCACGGTCGAAGCGGTGACAGATAAGGCCGGCATTGCGGTCACGGGAGGCACCCAATACTGGGTCGTTCTGAAGACCAACAGTAAAGAATCCAACACCTATGCCGCTTGGAATGTCAACGACACCGATCAGGTGGACCCGGCCCCGGCCGCCCAATACTGTTCACAGGATAAAGGCGGCTCGTGTTCCAACAACGACGTGTGGACCGCTTTTCAATCCCAACCAGGGCTGGCCTTTGCTGTGTTGGGAAAGTAAGCGTTCCGATAATGCTTACATGTAAATTGTGATTTAAGAAATTGAGCAAACTCAATCCGCCGGCGTCCGGTATTTCAAGCACTGGACGCCGGCGGTTCTTTTCTAAGCGACGAAAGTCATGAGTTGCGAGGAGTAGTTTCCGTTTTCTGATGCCTTGCGCAGAAAGTTGCAACTGTGTCTCAGGAATGTCCTGCCAGGGGCCGATTCTCCTTGACTTCATCCTTAGCCTATGTCAGATTTTTCTCCGCTCGCAGCTCTCAACTTTCCACCGTGTCCTGCAGGTGGAAAGCTGATTCTAGCCACGGGGTAGGACCCGGAATTTACAGATTGTTAAATACCGGAGAAAGATTCCAGTAAGGATACTGCGGCAAGGCAGTGCAGACGCCACGGATCCGAACCGGGGTTTCAACTAAACCTGAACCGAACCCAAAAAAACGGAGGAGATAATGGTTAAGTCACCAATCGCACGCATATTACTCTGCCTGGCCGTATTGGCGCTCATTGGCGTCACCGCGCTGGCTTTGGGGACCAAGCAGAACTTCACCACGATCGACAACGGCAGAAAAGCAATCGCAACGAAAGGCCCATCCGTCGTTACGCCAAGGGACGTCAGGTCGGACGCGGGTCTCAAAACCATCGCCGGCAACATCAGCACCTATCCGTACGGCGTATTTTTCTGCTGCTTTGGCAATACCATCTCTGGCGGCGGGTCGGGCTTTCTCAGTACTCAATTCTGGGAAGCCATTCCGTTCACGCCGACGGCCGATGCCACTGTAACTCGCTTGGAGGCTTCGGTTGGCACATTTGGCGGGGTAGACGCAGGTGCATTTCAGATTCAACTCCTTGCTGACAACAACAACTCACCTGGAGACCCCATCAAGACGTTCGATGTCAAGACTGAGCCTACCTATGGATCTTGCTGCACTCTCGACGTAGGCAACGACAAGGCTGGCATTTCCGTCACGAAGGGTACGCAATATTGGATTGCCATTACCACTTCCAAAAAACAGACTGCCTTCGCGGGTGGCTGGGCTTTCAACAGCACTGACATGAGATCGCACGAGGTCGCAAGCTGGTGCTCACCAACAGACACATACTGCAGCGACGGCGGAAAGTGGACGGTCGGTCAGAGCGGCGATCCGCTACCCGCCTATGCCGTCTTAGGGAACTGAGACTCCCGCAGACCGATTTTGATTTGAATCGGATTACGTAGCCGCGAGCAATATCGTCCGCCGGCGTTAGAGCCTCTAAGAAGGCAAAGCGCCGGCGGTTTTTCTTGCAGCCGATGATTGCGTGAGGATTGGGTGTTCAAGGGCAGCCAGCACTAACGCGGATTCGCAGGGGATCAAAAAAGATTGGAGGCGCGGGTCGGAATCGAACCGACGCATAAAGGTTTTGCAGACCTCGCGGGCAGATTTGCATCCGTTTGTACGCGATTCGATCTGCTCATGAATTAGGACCTTAGAGGCCAGTCCGTACAACACCTGCAAGCCCAACTAAGCAGGCACCCGCTACATTTTCCGCTACAGCCCAGCGTGATCTTCTGCCCTGCACTGCGATATTTTCGTGACCTCTTTCGATGGAGAACAAATAGAGCAGGTGGTATCGCCTAAATAGGCCGGGGGTAGAACCCCCAAGATGGCGCATCACAATCGGTTAGAAGCGGCCTGCCATCGAAGCAATCTTTCTCGTTCACCAACGCGTGGAGAAGCCTATAGCGCCACCGCACAGTGATCTACGCGGCAGCTAATCCAGCCACGCTATTCCTCGGTGTCTTCAAGACCAGCCACGAAATTCTCGAATGTCGCCTGGTGGAAACGAAAATTTGTAACATTGGGTCCAAGAAGCCGCCGAAACGTTATCTCCGTGTTTTCATCAGGATTGACAATCACCACTCGCAATGGTTGCTTTGTCTTTC
>Ga0209275_10000166_pt1 | contig 22258 bp, 20 predicted proteins | sample HubBroMetageREF2_FD_188344 | JGI IMG/M metagenome (GOLD analysis project Ga0209275, IMG submission 188344) | Reference soil microbial communities from the Hubbard Brook experimental Forest, New Hampshire, USA - Hubbard Brook CCASE Soil... | ecosystem: Environmental > Terrestrial > Soil >... | reverse complement strand
GTGGATTACCGCGCCTATTCTTGCCGCCATCGCCCTCATGATCCTCGGCATCATCGCGCTCTTTTTCTGGTCACGCAGCGATGCTGGCGGTGTTGCCTTCGATCGGTTGAAGTTCAAAGTCCCCGTCGTTGGCGACACCTTGCTGAAATTCCAGGTGTCGCAATTCTGTCGCACTCTTTCCACTTTGTTGACCGGCGGTACTCCCTTGGTTAGCGCACTTCAAACCGCTTCCGAATCCATTACCAGCAGACTCGTTCGTGAGTCCGTCGTCCGCTCGACTCAGATGGTTCGCGAAGGCGAATCCCTTCACGGCGCGCTATCTGCTACTGCCGTTATGCCAGAAATGGCTTTGGACATGGTGGAAGTCGGCGAATCCAGCGGTGCTCTCGCTCCGATGCTGAATAGCGTCGCGGAATTCTACGAAGAAGAAGTAAGTTTGCGCCTCGGTGCCTTGGTTTCCCTAATCGAGCCCTTAATTCTAATTTTCATGGGCATGCTTGTTATGTTCATTCTCGTGTCTTTGTACTTGCCGATTTTCTCGTTCTCGGCAGCAGGCACAGCAAAGTAAGGCTTAAACAAATTTATGGCTACCGTACCCGAATCCAATTTACAACCGCCGGTACTTCCCGCTGGTGCTGCTGATCTTATCCAGGAGCGCGATCAGGCCCGCAAGCTCGCAGAACGCTACCGCTGTGGCTTCATCGATCTTCGCGAACAGCGCATCGATGCGGAACTTTTCCGCACCATTCCCGCAGAGTTGATGTTCCGCTACAACTTTGTACCTTTGGTCCTCCAGAACAACACCCTGATGATCGCCGTCGCCGATCCCAGCCAAGTTCTCCTGAGTGACGAACTGCCGTTGCTCCTCGGCAAAAAACTTACCATCAAAGTCGCCACTTCCCGTCAGATCAGCGACATTCTTAAGCGCACCGAACAATCCCAGCGCGTTCTCGAGCAAGCCACCGAAGCTTTCACCCTTCAGGTCTCCAAAGACGACGAAGAGAGCGAAGAAACAATTTCCGGCGATCGCCTCACTCGCGATTCCACCGTCAGCCCCGTCGTTCGTCTCGTTGAAACCGTCATCTTCACCGCCCTCGAGCGCCGCGCCAGTGACATTCACATCGAAGCGCGCGATGGCGAAGTCGCCGTAAAATACCGCATTGACGGTGTTCTGCAGCACGCCATGCAGCCCATTGCCAAGGAATGGCACTCCACCGTCATTTCCCGTATTAAGGTCCTCAGCGACCTCGACATCGCTGAGCGCCGCGTTCCGCAAGACGGCCGCTTCCGCGTCAAATACAAAGGCCGCTACATCGACTTGCGCGTCTCCATCATGCCCGCCAGCCACGGCGAAGACGCGGTCTTGCGCGTACTCGACAAAGAAACCCTTTCCGAAAAGTTTCAGAACCTCAGTCTCGACGTCGTCGGCTTTTCCAGCGAAGAAACGGGAAAATTTCGTCGCTACATTCGCGAGCCTTACGGCATGGTGCTGGTCACCGGCCCCACCGGTTCCGGCAAGACCACCACGCTCTACGCCGCCATCAACGAAATCAAAACCGACGAAGACAAAATCGTCACCATCGAAGATCCCGTCGAATATCAGTTACGCGGCATTACCCAGATTCCCGTGAACGAAAAAAAAGGTCTGACCTTCGCCCGCGGCCTGCGCTCCATTTTGCGTCACGACCCCGACAAGATCATGGTCGGTGAAATCCGCGATCAGGAAACCGCTCAGATCGCTATTCAATCTGCGTTGACCGGTCACTTGGTCTTTACCACCGTCCACGCCAACAATGTTACCGACGTCATCGGCCGCTTCATCAACATGGGTGTTGAGCCTTACAACTTCGTGTCCGCGCTCAACTGCATCATGGCCCAGCGTCTTGTTCGCGTTATCTGCCCGCAATGCAAGCGTCCCAAGCAGCACACCGAAGCCGAACTTCGCGAGTCCGGTCTTGATCCGGCCATTTGGAAGCAGTACCCGCTCTCTGAAGGCGCTGGCTGCCTCGAATGTTCGGGCACTGGCTACCACGGCCGCACCGCTATTTGCGAATTGCTCGATCTCACCGACCGTATCCGTGAAATGATTGTCGACCGCCGCCCGACCTCCGAAATCAAACGTGCCGCCATCGAAGAAGGTATGATTACCTTGCGGCACAGTGGCCTCGCAAAAATTCGCGAGGGCACCACCACGCTGCGCGAAATTAACAAGGTGACATTCGTTGACTAGCGTTATCGCAACTCGGCAAAGCTCGTCCAGGCCCGGCCTTAGCAAGCGCCTCATGAATTGGGTGGACGCCACTCCTCATCCGCCTTTGGCTTTCGAAGTTTCCGCCGACCAGATTGCTGGAGTCCGCTTTTCCCGAACCGGCGGCGTGCACGGCTTCGCTACTGAGCCGTTGCCCTCCGGTTCCATCGTGCCCTCCGCCATTGAAACCAACATTCTGAATCCCTCCACGGTCAAGTCCGCCATGGCCACGATTTGCCGCACTCTTGAGGTGAAGGAAGAAGACGCAGCGATCCTGCTGCCTGATCCGGTCATCCGCGTTTTCGTCCAGCACTTCGACGATTTTCCCCGCTCTCCTCAAGAAGCTCTTCCCATGCTTCGCTGGAAATTAAAAAAGAGCGTCCCCTTTGAAGTCGACGAAACTCTTTTGTCCTACATGCGGCAAGCTCCGCGTACCGATGGTGTGGATGTCGTCACCGCCATCGCCCGCCTCCGCATCATTCGCGAATATGAAGGTCTGCTGGAAGCCTGCGGTCTGCGTCCCGGTGTAGTCCTCAGCACCGCGCTCGCTGCCATCACTATTTTGGAAGATCAGCGTCCCACGCTGCTGGCTCGCGTATCCGGCACCTCACTTACTACCGCCATCGTCCGCGAGGGCGTCCTGGCCGGTTATCGTTGCACGGAACTCCCAAGCAACGCCGCCGAGGTTACGCCGAATATGCTGCTCGAAGAGGTCTACCCTCTCGCTGCCTATTATCAAGACACCTGGCAGGAAGGCATTCAGGCCGTTCGCGTTGCCGGGCTCGGCAATCGCCTCCAACTCTTTGTCCGCCCGCTCGAAGACGAATTCAAATGTCCGGTAAAATCTTTGCTGAATGGCGCGATTTCCGATGGCAAGTTGCCCAAAGATGCCCGGCAACTCGCTGATCGCGAACTAGACGGCTTGGTTGGCTGGATGTTGCATCGAAATTAGAAGGCAGGTTTGAAGAATCAATGTTCGTACGTTTAAATCTCGCCACCAAGCCGCTCATCAGCGAGCGCCGTTTCTTTGCGGGTGCGACTGTGCTTGGAGTTATCGCCGGGTTCCTGTTCGTGGGCCTGGGCTGGCGCTTTTACCAATTGCGCAAGGCCGACGCCGCGATGCGCAGCACCACACAGGCCACTGAAGCCGAGATCGAACGTGTCTCCGCTCAGCGCCAGGAACTCGAACGCTTTTTCGCCCAACAGGAAAACGCCGGCCTGCAAGAACGCGCCAAATTTACCATGGGCGTGATTGAAGCCCGCAGCTTCAACTGGACCGAAATGTTTATGGACCTTGAGCGCACCCTTCCTCCCGGTGTCCATGTCATTCGCATCGAGCCTAAACTCGAAAAGGGAACTGTCAGCTTGCAGTTTACCGTCGGCGCCGCGACCGAAGAAGCTAAACTCAAAATGTTGCAAGCTTTTGAAGATTCGAAATCCTTTTCGCATGTGGAACTGATGGGCGAGAAATCCGGGGTCGGTCAACCCGGTGCCGATCCTTTGACCCTGGATTTCAAGGCTGTGTATTCAACGAGCGGCGCATGAGCAACGTACGCCTGAAAAAACAACTGATCTATGCCGGGCTGGCCGTGCTGCTCATCGGCGACATTACCTTTGCCTATTTGAGTGCCAAAATTTCCGCGGGCCGCGAAAATCCCCAGCAAACGCTCCAGGCAGAAAATCGCCAACTCCAATTGATGAAGCTCGACGTCAAGCGCGCTTCCGAAATTCGCGCCAAAATCCCTCAAGTCTTGAAAGAATTCGACCAGTTCGAAACCGCTCTTCCTTCCGCATCCCGTGGTTATTCCACCATCGATCAAGAGTTGACCACCTTTGCCAAGGAAACCCATCTGCAGGTCGATGAGAAACGTTTCAAGGAGAAGGAATTGGCTGGCCGCGGCCTCGATGAAGTCGAAATCGACCTCACCGTCGCCGGCGATTACAGCGGCGTTGTCAATTTCTTGAATCACTTGCAGCGCTCCAAAAACACTTACATCATCAATGGCTTGCAACTCGATTCAGCCAATCCCGGTCAGGTTGCTCCCGGAACGTTGCGAATTACCCTGAACTTACTTACTTATTTTCGGAAAACGTGATGGCGGATAAGAACAAACAAAGAGAATTGATTGTTTTGGCCGCGCTCATCGCAGTTGGCGCGCTGGTCTGGTTCTTCTATTTCGGACACACGCATACCAGTAAAGCAGGCTATCGCTTCAATCCCACTGTCTACACTCCCATCAACGCCCAGGATTTTGGCAAAGTTTTCGAACAACTCAAATCCGCCGAAACTACCGAGTACAAAGCCACCGGACGCAACATCTTTATCGCCGCCCCGCTTCCTCCACCCGTTGATCCCAACGCGAAAATTGCCGAGCCCGTACACACTCCCATCGGGCCTACTCCTCCGCCGCCTCCTCCGCCTCCGGTATTAACCATGAAGTTTTATGGGTATGGCACCTTGCCCCAAGGCGGTGCCCGCCGCGCGTTTCTCCTTGATGGCGAAGAAGTCCGCATCGTCAGCGAAGGCGAAATCGTTCAGAACCATATCCGCATCCTGCATATTGGCAATGACCGCATCGAATTCGAAGATACCAACACCGGATTACGCGGTTCTAACGCGTTAGAAATGCAGCCTGCTGTATGAACCACGTCTCACCAATCCGCAAAGCGCGCCGCAACCAGCAAGGCTACGCCCTCTTGATCGTTTTGTTTTTCCTCGCGCTGCTGACCCTTGCCACCCTCGCGGCCACTCCCAACGCCGTTACCGAAGGCCAGCGCGAAAAAGAAGAAGAAATGGTTTGGCGCGGCAAGCAATACGTCCGCGGAATCCGCCTCTTTTATCAGAAGACTCATCGTTTCCCGACACAGCTCGAAGATCTCTACAAGCCCAAGACCGGCATTCGCTTTATGCGCCAGGCTTTCACCGATCCCATGAATCCCACCGATGGCTCCTGGCGACTTATCTACGTTGGCGCCAACGGTCAGCTCATCGGCAGTCTCAAGAATCGCACTGTGAACGCCGGAGGCGTGGCCACCCAGCAATTTGGCAGCGCCGCTTCCTCCTCTGGATTCGGTAGCTCCGCCGGCAGTCAATCGTCGTTCGGCAATTCGTCTTTTGGGAATTCTTCCTTCGGCAATAGCAATTCCAATTCGTCTTTCGGCAACTCTTCGTTTGGTGGCAACTCTTCCTTGGGGGGCAATTCATCTTTCGGTGGGAATAGTTCTTTCGGCTCTGGCAGCAATGGCGCTCAAAACACACTGAACCCCACGAATAACACCGATCCCAACGCGCAGAATGGCGATCAGATGTCCACGCCGCAATCCCTCACACCCTCCGACGACAGCAGCGCGTCCAATGTCGTTGGCGGCAACATCATTGGCGTCGGCAGCAAAATCAATAAAGCCTCATTTATGTGGTATGAAAAAGCCAAGAACTACCGGCAGTTCGAATTCATCTGGGATCCGTCCGTAGACTCGATCACGGGTAGATCAAGCGGCGTGCCCCCACCAAACGCCTCGCCCTTTGGCTCAACTCCAAACGGCAATGCGCCTAACTCGCCATTCTCCAGCGGCACGCCCAACACCAACAGCGGCCAGAATCCCAATTCTCCAATGAGCCCCCCACTGCAAGCTCCCCCGCAGTAACCCGTTGGTAGCGTGGGCTTGCCCCGATCGCTGAGGGGCAGCTTGCCGGCACAAGAAAATTTCCAACGTTAGAAAGCCCGATCTTCACGATGTAGCCGTAAAAAAGAGATCTAGCTTCTCAGATCCTCTCGATCTCCAATTCCGTCTCCGACCCACGCTGCTGCCGTCCTGCCCGCTGTTCGCTCTCTATAAAATCCGTCAAATCCAAACGCAAATTCCCCGCGTTCGTCGCATAGCTCATACCCGCATCGAATTCCACAATCCCATTGCGAATGAAATCTTCAATCACTCCATCAAAGTGCTGCATCCCATCAATTGACCCGTCCCGCATCGCGTCCAACAGCGACTTGCCTTCCGCTTCGCCCTTCTCCACATACTCGCGCGTGCGCATCGTCGACTTCAGCACCTCGATTGCTGGTATGCGCCCCTTGCCATCTTTGCGTGGTAGCAACCGTTGCGACACGATAAATCGGAACGCCTTGGACAGGCGTATCCGGATTCCTTGCTGCTCGCTGAGCGGAAACACACCAATGATGCGTTCCACCGTCTTCGCTGCATCAATCGTGTGCAGCGTCGACAGCACCAGGTGTCCCGTTTCCGACGCTTCCAGCGCCACTTCCATCGTTTCACGGTCTCGCATCTCGCCCACCAGAATCACCTTGGGAGCCTGCCGCAGTGCCGCGCGCAGCGCCAAAGCAAACGTCGGCGTATCCATGTGCAACTCGCGCTGGTGAATCGTGGCCTTGCGGTGATTGTGCGCAAATTCAATTGGATCTTCGATGGTCAAAATGTGGATGGCCTTATCTTCATTCATCTTGCCGATAATCGCCGCTAGCGTCGAAGATTTACCAGAACCCGTCGGGCCCGTAACCAGCACCAATCCATTACGCAGGTTCACGATTTCTTCCAGCACCTTGGGCAATTTCAACTGGTCGAAGTTCGGAATGTTTCGCGGAATCGCGCGCATCACCACCGCGCATGTGCCCCGCTGCCGGAACACGTTCACTCGAAAGCGTCCCACACCGGAGATGCCGTACGAGATGTCCGCCGAACCATTTGTCTCCAGCTGCTTGACGTGGTGCTCGCTGTCGCCAATCAATTCGCGTCCGATCTGTTCCGTATCTTGCGCCGATAGCTTGTTAATTCCGGGGAAGGTCAGCTCCACCAATTGCCCATCGACTTCCACCTGTGGCAAGCGTCCCGGCGAAAATATCAAGTCGCTGATGTGCGGCTTGCTCTTCATCATCGCCACAATCAGCATCACTAAGCGGGATGGCTGCGCGGTCGCCGCACTTTGCTCCTCTTGTGCCGCAGCGGGTGGGACTGTAGTTGCCGCCGGTTGTGCCTGTCCCGGCTTAACGACGTCAGGCGCAGGGGTAGTCTGGGAAATGGTGGCCATGCGAATCCTTTTGGTGCGGATTCCGGAGCGAATAGTCCTGAAGAGGTAACCGGAGCCCGAGATTTATAAAGACACTCTCATTTTAGACGACCGCCACATCCTGCGCTCAGCCGCCTTCAGGTCAGGCAGCAAGGTAATTACCGGCCGTAAGAACAGTTGCTTAAAGGAAACAATGCAGAAACGTATTTGGCAAGGAAGGCAGCGGGCGGGTTATTTCCCGGAAGGGATGCCCGTAAGTTCGGCTTGCTGGTTGGCGTGGCGCGCTTGCTCTGCTTTCACCTTCGCGTACGTACGGGCTACCCGCTGAATGTATTGCGTCGTCTCTGGATACGGTGGCACCCGCTGCCCATACTGATCCACGCGTAGCGGGCCCGCATTGTAAGCCGCCAGCGCCAGGTTCACATTGTTATTGTACCGCGTCAGCATCGCCCGCAAATAACGCGTGCCCGCGTCAATATTCTCGTGAGGATCAAAAACGTTATGCACGCCCAGTCGCTTCGCTGTTTGCGGCAGCAATTGCATTAAGCCTCGCGCGTTCTTCCGCGAAATCGCCTCTGGATCGAAATTCGATTCCACCGCAATCACGCAGTGGATCAGGTCCGCGTCCACTCCATACTGCAGCGAAGCCGCATGAATAAAATCGAAATAAGGCGTCTTCGGCGAAAGTGGCTCCGGCAGCGGATCAAATATCTCTTCCGGCTCAATCGTCGCCACTTCTGTAGCCGGAACTTCCACCACGCCGCCCTTCATCTGCAATCGATACTTATCACCGATAATTTCATAGCTGGTTACGTTCAGCCGCGTGCCGCTGCGCAACACCACATATTCCGCTCGGATCTGTGCCGCGCCCGCTATCAGCAGCGCCGCAACCATCATCGCCCGCAACCCAAACTTCACGCGCACTCCCTAGCCTCACTCAACGCAAATTGCTGGATTGCCGCCGCCACGCCATCCTCGTCGTTCGATCGCGTAATGTGCCAGCCCCGCATCTTCAATTCCGGTACGCTGTTTTCCATCACCACCGGAATACCAGCAAAGCATAACATTTCAACGTCATTCAGATTGTCGCCTATCGCCAGAATTTCCTCCGCGGAAATGTCCCGCAGAGCTGCCCATTCGGCCAGGGTCGCCCCCTTGGTCACGTTGGGGTGAATCACATCGATCATCGAAAAGTCTTTAGCCTTATACTGCGTCACCGCCAGCGCAATTTTACCCTCGAACTCCTCACTCCGCAGCACCGCTTCTGCTTCCCGCATCAATTCCATCGATCCCGCGAACATCACCTGGATTGGGTCTTCCACCAGACACGATTCCAGAGGACTCGCCACCCCTAGAAATTCCCTATTCCGCGCGTAATACGCCGAACGAATCGAGTCGTCCCAGTTGATCGCCTCCAGCACCACTTGGTTGGCCTTCGGCCGGTCAAACACCACCGAAGCCGCGTCCCGCCACGCCTCCGTCGCTTGCAGCGCCCGCCGCGCCGTCTCTCGTGGCAATAAATGCCGCAGCTTCGTCGCACCCTCATTTGTTCGCACCATCGCCCCGTTGTTCACGATCATTGTCAACGGCGATTCCACCTGCCGCGCCGCCAGCATCGCGAAGTCATACCGTCGCCCGGTCACCAGGCAGACTTCAATCCCGCGCCGCGTGGCTTCTGCAATCGCCGCTCGATTGCCCAGTGACACCTCCCACCGCGAATTCAGCAGGGTCCCATCAATATCCAAAGCAATTAGACGCACGCCCATCCTTCTAGTGTATCCAACAACCCCCAAATCCCCGAAAATCCACACCTCTTGCCAAGCACCCTCGCGCCGATCCCTCTCGAGCTGCGGCGCCGGCTTCCAGCCGGCCCAAGAAAATCTCAACTTCATCTCCGCAGTCCCACCCATCCCCCAAAATTCCCATGATAAAATTTCCTCTCACACCATGGCCACTCACCGACTCTATTACGACGATTCCTACCTACAGAACTTCGAAGCCCGCATCCTCACTTGCGAACCCGGTGCCACCATCTCCGGCCCCAGCGGCCCCATTCCCTCCTGGGAAATCATTCTCGACCAGACCGCCTTCTATCCCACCTCCGGCGGCCAGCCTCACGATATCGGCCTCCTCGCTGAAGCCAACGTCCTCGACGTCCGCGATGAGAGCGACGACATCGTCCACATCGTCGACCAGGAACTCGCCTCCGGCCCAGTCAAAGGTTGCGTCCAGTGGCCCCGCCGATTCGATCATATGCAGCAGCACACCGGACAGCATCTCCTCTCCGCAATGTTTCAGGAACGCTTCGGCCTTCCCACCGTTTCCTTCCATCTGGGCGCCGAACTTTGCACCATCGATCTCCGCGGCCCAGAGCCATCTTCCGAAATTCTTCAGGGAGCCCAGCGCGCCGCCAACAAAGCCATCTTCGAAGACCGCCCTGTCACCGTGCGCTACGGCACCGCCGACCAGTTGGCTCAACTCGGCGTTCGCAAAGATGTCGATCGTCAGGGCATTCTTCGCGCCATCGAAATTGACTCCGCTGATCTTCAACCATGCGGTGGCACCCACGTCAAAAGCCTCGGCCAGATCGGCATGGTACTCGTCCGCCGTGTCACCAAAGTCCGTCAAGACTGGCGCGTCGAATTTGCCTGCGGTGCCCGCGCCGAACGGTTAGCCACTGCCGATTTTCAATCCCTGCGCGACGCCGCGGAGCGCCTAAGCTGTGCCCCAGACGAAATCCGCGTCGCCATCGATAAAGCCTTATCCGAGCGCGACGTCCATTTCAAAAGCCTTCGCGCCGCTCTGCAACAATTAGCCGAAGCCCGCGCCGCCCTGCTCATAAGTTCCGCACCAACCCGCCCAGATGGGATGCGCATCATCGCCGAAGTTTTGCATGATACCAGCGCAGATTTGCTTCTCCCGCTTGCCACGGAAATCTCCAAAGCTGGCGCCACCATCGCCCTGCTCGCCCACGAAGAAACCGGCCAGATCGCTTTCGCCCAGCATCCTTCCGCGGCAAAAGACATGCCCGCACTCCTGAAACAAATCTTCGAAAAATACCCAGGAAAAGGCGGCGGCACCCGCGACTTCGTCCGCGCCAAGCTCACCTCACCACAAGACTGCCACCCAGCCATAACCCAAGCCGCCACCCTGCTTTAATTCAACTAGGCGTGGAAGCCACAATCGAAAAATCAGAATGAGACTACCGCCCGAATTCGTCATAACTGTAGCTCACCTCTTCGAAGGTGAGGATTTTCGCCGGCACGAGCTATCCAGTATGTGTTATGGAAACCCTCAGGCCTGAAGGCCTGAGCTACAGGAATGCCGGCAAAGACAAATTGTCGGCATTCCGACAGTTTGCACAGACCGCATAGTTTCAATTTGATAATCACTTCAGGGGGTTGAGTTTATTTGTACAGAAGTGTTCGAACGCAATCGTCACAGCGGCGGTTCATGGTAGCGCCGGCAGCCTGCCGGCCTCAGAAAACCGCCTACACCAAAAAACCGCATCTATCCTCAACTTACACCCGCGGCCGATTCACCGCATCGCATCCAACATACGACCCAAACTCACACGCATACACCCTCGTAAATTCAGCACCAAAATATAAAATCAGCGCCGAGTAATAACTTCCGGCAATCACCAGCGATCCCGCCGCCCTAATATTTTCTGACCTTTGCATGTAGGGCCTTGTGGTCTTTAGATTGACTCGAAGCATGACGGCCCTTCCGCTAGAAAAAGGGAAGTGCCGCCACTGAAGGATGGGCTCACGTAACGTAGCCGCGGCAACTCCCCTCAGTCCTACGTGACCCACAGTAGAAAAACCAAGGACGTAGAGGATTTATCTCTTGTTTCCCGCGACCTGCACGTTCACCGTCACCACCAACCACAACGCCGCTGCATACATAAAATACCAGTTCATTCACGTTGGCATCTTGAAAAAGAAATACAACGCGAACAGGAAAAATATCAGGTCTGGCGACCACCCCGACAACGCCGGCGGCAATTGCCCAATCCCGCCCATCGCCTCCATCAACGCCGACACCGCCCAATAAAAAATCCCAATTCCAATTCCCAACGCCACCCCGCCCACCGCTCCGCGGCTTCCCACCACCACCGCGAACGGAATCGCCAGCATCATGCTGATCGGCGCAATCAATGGATACGCCAGCTTCTTCTGCCATTGCACCGTCAACGACGACACATCAAATCCCGCCCGGTGCAGCCCTTCGATATATCTTCCCAAATCTCGCCAGCTCATCTGAAACGCCTGAATCACTTCGCGATTAAAATAAGTCGGTGGCTCTATCAGTTCCGCCAGCGTCGTCACCTTAAACGGCTCATACCGCGTAATCGTTCCTCCCGAAAAGTCGCGAATCCATCCAGACTCCAGCACCCACGTCTTTTCCGTCTCGAGCCAGCGCGCTCGCGTCGCAAATACCCGCCGTTTCATCTGAAATGTCGTTGGGTCCAGTTCCACCACGCTCAGCCCGCCAAACATTTTCTCCACTGGATCAAACAGATCGTAGTTGTAAACCTTGGAATTTTCCCCAAAGATCCACCGCTGCGGTCGCGTGTACGTCTGTGGCGGCTTGCCCTTAATCTGATTTCGCAGCGCATCTTGCCTCTGGTTCGCGTACGGTAAATACGTGTCGTCCAATATCAACAGCGCCGACGCCAGCAGCAGTCCCGTGATCAGCAGCGGTATTGCCAACCGGTACAAGCTGATCCCGCTCGCCTTGAACGCCACAATTTCATTGTTTTTGCTCATCACGCCGAAGGTCACCAGCACCGCCACCAACGCCCCCAGAGGCGACAGTTGATAAACAAGGTAAGGAATCAAGTACCGGAAATAATTCACTACCACGATGAACGAAATGTGCCGTCGCGCAATATCATCCAGCAATTCGAAAAACGTGAACGTCTCGAACAGCAGAATAAATGCGCCCATGATCACCACGAAGTAGTAAAAGAATCGGCGCAACACGTACAAATCCACAATCGTTGGAATATTCCACGGAGATACCGCCGACGGCGGCCGCACGCTTCCATTTTGCCCTCGCGCCACTCCAGCCTTGGCCATTGCCCGCGTTCTCTGCCGCCGCAGAAATCGCCACCACGCGCTGAACCGGTTAATCAACGAAAACGGCGACTTCTCGCTGCGATACATCTCCATCCGCGGCAACAGATTTATGCCAATCAGCGCCAGCACCACGTTTGCAATCCACATGCCCACCGATGGCTGTAGCACTCCTTGTCGCGCCAGTCCCGCCCCCATGATGAACAGCAGGTAGTAGCCCGCGATTACCAGAATCGCAATCAGCGTCCCTGCCGCCCGTCCGCCGCGGCGAGGTTGTGCCCCGAGCGGCACTGCGATTAGCGCGAACACGAAACACGCCACCGGGAACGCAAATCGCTGGTGCAACTCCACCCTCGCATCCCGCCAATTCTTTCCGCGCTCGCGCCACAGCTCTCCCATGCTGCGTTCTGGATTACTCAGCTCGCGCTCTTTCGTTGGCGCTCCCACAAAATCCACCGGCCAATCGCTGCGCCCAAACGCCGTCACCGAATAATGATTGGGATCCTGCCGCGTGAATTCGTGCGTCGATCCATCATTCAGGTGCAGTTCCAACTTGCCCTGTGCCGGATCCGCAATAACAATCGCGCTCTCTGCCAGCGTAATCCGCGATCCGCTCTCGCCTCCCGCCTCCGCCAAAAACACTCCGGTCCACCGCGTCCCACTCGCCGAAACGTCGTTGATGTACAGCACCATGTGTGGGAACCGCTCGTCAAACACACGGGGCTGCACCAGAAACGATATCTGAGAGTTCAGCAGTCCGGCTTCTATCTGACGAAATGTTCGCAGGCTCAGCGGCGCCAGCCAGACCGTCATCATCAGCGTGAGGATCGCGCCCACCACCGCCAGCACGCCCACCGGCAACAAAATTCGTTTCCGGCTGATTCCCAGTGCTGTCAGCGCGATAATCTCGCTGTCCATCGACATACGCCCCAGCCCCAGCAGAACGCCAATCAACACTGACATTGGCAGCGTGAACACCAACACACCCGGCAGAATGCACAGGAAAAGTTCTACAATCTGCGACCCGGAACCGGAATGCCGCACAAACAGTTCCATCAACCGCACTAGTTTGGGGACGAATAGAACGAACGTAAAGATGAGCAGTCCCAGAAGAGCGTGGCGCACAACTTCACGGACAATATAGCGATCGAGGATGCGCATGATGCGAACCGTGAGTGTAACATGGGGAGTAGCGTCGATACGCCATCGCGGCCTCTTGTCCTCTTCGCTCGGCAGCATGCGCCACGTGCTTGCACCAGATCTATTAGCTCGCGTCTGCCGGCGCTCGGAGTGAACTTTTATGGATGTCCGTAACCGATGATCCATTCGTGATTTACTTGCTGTTCGCGGATCGCAGTTCACTCCACGGGGATTTCTTATTATTCTTATACGCAGACCACTACGAAGCATGCGCAGGAAGAGAGACAGGGAATGAATCGCATCAATTTGGCGGTGCTTTGGCACATGCACCAGCCGCAGTATCGCGACCCGGAAACCGGCCAATACGTTTTGCCGTGGACCCGCCTGCACGCCACCAAAGATTACTTTGGCATGGTCAAGATACTTGAAGAGTTCCCGAAGTTCCACGCTACCTTCAACATGGTTCCGTCCTTGTGCATGCAACTCGAAGAATACGCCAGTGGCAAATTCAAGGAACCTTGGTTCACTCTCGCCTTCAAAAATGCCGCCGAGCTCACTCGCGAAGATAAAGCCGAAATCCTCGCCCGCGCCTTCCAAGTCAATCACGAACGCCTGATGTCCCGCTGGCCTCGCTTCGTCGAACTCTACGAGTGGTCGCTTCCCGCCGGCGGCGCGCAAGCTGTCGTCACCTTCACCCCCCGTGACTGGCGCGATCTGCAAGTCCTCTCGCAACTCGCTTGGATGGATGAAGAGTGGCTCGCCAAAGATTCCGTCGTCAGCCGCCTCGCCAATCGCGGCAAAGACTTCACCGAAAAAGACAAAGCCGATCTTAAAGACAAACAACACGAAATTATCGGCATGATTTTGCCTGCGCATCGCGAAGCCGCAGCCCGCGGGCAAATCGAAATCAGCACCACGCCCTTTTATCATCCGATTCTGCCGCTGGTCTGCGATTCCGACGTTGCCCGCGTTGCCAATCCTGGCACGCCCCTGCCCCGCCGCGCCTATCGCCATCCCGAAGATGCCCGCGAACAGTTGCGCCGCGCCAAGGAATATCACGAGCGCGTTTTCGGCGCGAAGCCTATCGGCCTCTGGCCCTCCGAAGGTTCCGTCTCCGACCAGACTCTGCAAATCGCTGCCGAAGAAGGTTTCCAGTGGTTTGGCACCGATGAAGGTGTGCTCGGCCGAACCCTCAACGTCGGATTCTTCCGCGACTCTACCGGCATTCCCGCCAATGCCGAACGCCTCTACCAGCCGTGTCGCATTCAACTCGCCAACGCCGGAATTACCGGCCTCTTCCGCGATCACCATCTCTCTGATTTGGTCGGCTTCGTGTACAGCCGCATGGACGGCGCCGCCGCGGCCCAGGATCTCCACTCCCGATTGCGCCACATTGGCGAATCTGTGAAGGGCCAGAATCCGCTTACCGTCTGTCTTTTTCTCGATGGCGAAAATGCCTGGGAATATTACCCGGGCAATGGCCGCCAATTCCTTCGCGAATTCTATCGTCGCATCTCCAACGACAATGACTTCCGCGCACTCACCGCCAGCGAAACCATTGCCGCTGCGGGCACGGTTCCCTCCACTTGCGGAATTTTTCCTGCTTCCTGGATTAACGCCAACTTCGATGTCTGGATTGGCCACGCCGAAGATGTTGCCGCCTGGGATCTTCTCTGGGACGCGCGTGAAGCCTACGGCCGCGGACTCGACGCCCAACAAAAAGACCGCGAAAATGCCCCCACCAAGGCTGCCTTGGCCATCGCTCAGGAATCTCTCCTTGCCGCAGAGGGCAGTGATTGGTGCTGGTGGTTTGGCCCCGAGCATAGCACCGCCAATGATGCGGAGTTCGACGCGCTCTTTCGCAAGCATCTCACCGGCGTCTATCTCGCCTTGGGCCAGACCGCTCCCGAGGAACTAGCCAAGCCCATCAAGCGCATGCCCGAGCGCGCCTACCAGTTGGCTCCCTCCACCATGCTCAACGTCAAAGTCGATGGCATCGACACCAGCTATTTCGAATGGCTCGGCGCCGGCGTTTATTCTCCCGAACGTCGCGGCGGCTCCATGCATGGCCGCACCTTCCATCTCCGCGAATTGCGCTACGGTTTCGAGGAAGAGCGCTTCGTCATGCGTGTCGATTGTTTCGCAGATGTTCTGGCCGAACTTGAAGATCCCGAATTCCGCATTACCATTGGCGCTACCGAAGAAATCACCCTCGTCGTCAATCTCGAACGTGGTCGTCTGAAGGAATTTGCCGTCGAAAAAGCTCGCGTCTGCCTGCTCAATCCTTCCAAGATTGCGCAAGCCGCCTACAAACGCACTCTCGAAATCGCCATTCACAAAAGCGAACTCGATTTCCGTGGCCTTTCCAAATTCCCGCTGGGCGTCGCCCTCTGGCATGGCGGCCTTCCCGTCGACGTCTTGCCCGCCGAAGGCTTCCTCGAAGTCCAACTAGGCGAAGAAAATTCCGCCTGGCCCGTAAATCTGGGCATGGCCCCCATCGCCTAGTTCAGGTTTTTGTATCCGGAGAACTCCTCCTCTACCAATCCGCAAGCCAACCTCGTCATTCCGTTCGAAGTCTGCGAAGTGAGGAATCCCTCTTCGATTTAGCCATGAGAGTCCCTCATCTCTGCGAACTCTGCGCTTCGTTCCAACCTCTGCGTTAAATCTTTTTCCTCGCAAACCAGCCGCCCCACGGGACAGGTTCCTCGCAGTACGCGCGTACTATGGCGCCTGTCCCACCCCACTTGGGAAAATAGTACTGCGTGGGCCACTCTCCAGGCACGACCTGCCTGGCCCTTTACGTTGCCGGCCCTTTCTGCAAGGAACTTACTTCGTGGCATCCGCAGCGAACACTATTCCCGCGCAAGAAGGCACGTCGGCTCCGCCCGCATCGCCGTCCTCACGCCCCAATCCCGTCGCCCTCGAAGTTGCGGTCATCGCCACTGGCACGCGTCCTTCCGACGTTCCCGGCCAGCGCGATCTCTTCACCGAAGAAACATCCACCGTGCTTGTTTTCAAAGACGGCGCCGTCATTCGACTGGCCTCCGCCGTCGCTCTTGGCCAGCTCGTGTTCCTCACCAACAAGCAGACCAAGCGCGAAGTTGTCTGCCAGGTTCTCCGCAAACGCACCTTCCGCCCGATGAATTGTTACGTCGAGCTCGATTTTACAGAAGACATGCCCGACTTTTGGGGTGTAGAGTTTCCTGCCGAGCCGCCTCCGCCAAGCGCTGCCAGCGTCTCCGCTCTTCCTGAAATTTCCCCCGTTCCCACACCGGCCGAAGCCGCCCAGGAACTTGTCACCTCCGCGGAAACCACCTCCGATGACGTTGGCCCCGAGCCCGCCGCGCCCACTCTCGAAGAGGTCGATCATCTCCGCCAGGAAGTTGAAGCCCTGCGCAGCCAGCTTAGCTCGCTGCTTTCCACTACCGCCGCCGACGCTTCACAAAATCCGTCACAGTCCGTCGCGCCGCCTGCATCACCCGTTCTCACCAACGTTCGCTCCGAAACGCCGGAGTGGGCTCGTGCCGTTACCGACGCCGTTCTAAGCAAAGTCGCCAGCGAAGAAGCGCAGCACCAGATAATGTCCGTCAACGAGCCTGCGCCCGTAACTTCGGCTCAAGTTTCCACCCCTTCTCCGGCTTCTGACGTACGCGTTCCGCCTAAAAAGCTGGCGCCCTTTGCTGAAGAGGAAGAAGCCATCGCTGCCCATGAAGCTGCGTCCGGCACTCTTTCCCCCGAAGATCAGCTACCCCATCCGGCGCTCGATTTCTCCAAGGCGCCAAAAATTCCCGTCCCGCCGGATCGCACCGACGCGCTCGCAGCCGGTCCGCGCACCACCGCAGGGAAAATAAAATTAGTCTTGGTAGCCGTGCTTTTTCTCGCCGTAGGCGTAGTCGGCGCCCGCTTCGCTCTACCATTTTTCTCGAAGACTAAAACAACGCCGCCAGTGTCCGCCTCATCCCCTACGGCACAACCCGCGAAATCCGCATCCTCGGTCACACCTTCCGTTGCGAATCCAGCTTCGAAACCCGAAGCTCCACCGTCGAACCCATCCACGCCGGTCGTGCCCGCCGACGCTTCGACCACCGCCGCGACAATTTCCAATTCGAACGCGTCCGATACTTCCGCAGCACCCGACACGTCATCTTCACCATCGAATAGCTCGCCAGCCGCCAAGCGCTTCAAGCCATTCGACTCCGCATCGTCCTCGACACGCGCTCTGGCCAAGCGTTCTCGTTCCGAATCCAAAGAAACGGAAACCCCTACGTCCGAAACTCTCGCCTCCGACGCCAGCATCGCCGCAGCAAAACTCGTGAAATCCGTTCCCGCCGTTTATCCGCCAGACGCCATGCGCAATTACATTACCGGCGACGTCATCCTCGACGCGGTCGTGCTTCCCAGCGGCCATGTGGGCGAAATGAAAGCCACCACCGGCCCCGCAACCTTGCGCCAAGCCGCCATGGACGCCTTAAAGCAATATCAATATGCGCCCGCAACCCAGGCAGGCAAACCCGTGCCGTCCCACGTCACCGTCACCATTAAGTTTTGGTTTGATCCCTAAAAAGAAATTGCAGTTCTATAGCATCGGAAACAGCGGCGACTTCACGCGCAGCGGTTGCAGCGTCCGTGAACGCAGTGACGATTGCAGCGCCACCGCCGATTGGTACCGTTGCAGAAGCACCGAATCATCGATTGACCCGTGATGGTGCACCTGTCTCCAGTGCTCTCCATCCAATCGGAAAATCCGCGTAGTCCGGATGTGCAGATCAAGCGCCAGCGCCGGACTTTCGTACCTCCCGCGTTCCCGCCCTACCGCGAAAAAGAAGTCCCCCGCCGCGTGCATCGTATAGTCGTGGAATTCCACCCGCACCAGCGCATGCGATGAAAACATTGCTTCATACACTCGCCGGATTTCTGGCCATCCGCGTTTGATGCCGCCCAGCGGCGTGTCCATCGAAGTGTCTTCAGCGTCACTCCAGTTATCTTGCATCATCACAATGTCACGAGTATTGAACGCGCGATAAAACTGCGAGAGCGCGTGTCGTGGATGGGTTAAATCGCGAAGATCTTCTTCGCCGGTGATGGGATCGAGTTTGAGCGACCTTGCGATTGCAGCCGATGCCATTTAGCCTCCGATTCGGTGAAACGGCTAGGCACCCAGTTTGATGCATACTCTTGGGCAACGGTGTCTTGTCATACGCCTGATGAACGAAATTTAGCAATCCATATTTGCCAAATCACTCGGGTACATTTTGTATTTATAGACACCGAATCGTTCTTACTGTCAGCTCGCCGACGCGGATCGCATCACGCGAATGTGCTCTTTCCCTTGTGACGCTCTTACGCCACTACTCTTCTCTCAGACGCAGGAGTCCGAAGCGTTCGACCATTCCAACTGCACCGTGTACGCGGCCAAACTCTTCGTTTTCCACGCGCAAATATCCCCGATTTCTCCATTCGTATCGTCGTACCAGCCTTGTCCCGGCACCGGATCCGTTATCGCCTCACACAATTCGTGCGACGATGTCGACGTCAGCGCGTCGGGCGTCGCCAATCCTCCCTGGCAACCACTACACCCCGGATACGGCATCACTGCATAATAAATTCCGTCCGAAGTCGCGTCGTGATATCCGCAAAAATCCTTACACGACGCCGATCCGCTCGCCGTTACCGTCGTCCCCGGTGGCAAATACACAAAGTACAGACTGTTTGCATTGTTCGCTGGCAGCGTGCCCGCCGTAATCTGCTGCTGCACAAATGACTGAATTCCCGCGTCGTCAATGGTCGCGCCCGGCTCCGACCCGGTCACAGTCGTCGTTCCCCGCAACGTTCCATGCCCAATCGTCTTCCCCGGCACGCTGTATTCTCCCAGTTGATCGATCAGCGCGCTGGTCAACACATACGTGAAAAATTCGTTCATCTGCTGCAGCAGCACCGCATTCGCCGCATTTTCCCAAGCTGCTCCCCAAAACACCGTGAACACTTCCACATTCGTCAGCAACGGTCCATTGCGATACGTCAATTGCGGAGCCGGGGCCGCTGCCGCTCGCGTAACCGGATGCAGGGGAACAATCCGTATCGGATGTTTGGTTTTCGTCTTGCGCGCAGCAGATGATGCGGATTTCTTGCGGACCGGCTTTGTAGACATACTGGCTCCTTGCCGGCCTGCCCGATGTTATGGGCTGGGGGTAAGGTGCACGCCGGAATTGTTAGGCTAGCGAACTGCGCCCCCAATGTAAATGGGACTCATGATTTCTCCGCGCACCTCCGCGTCTCAGCGTTGTCTTTTCTTTTTTTCTCTTCCTGCCATTGCCAGGTCTTACGCCCCATCCATCAAGCAAAGCCCCATATCTGTTATCCTTCCTACGTATTTTCGGCTCATGTAAGAATCGAAACAAGAACCAAGTTCCTGAACTCCTGAACCGTTGAACTCTTGAACAGTTAAACTCTGAACTTTGAACATGGACTTCTCCTTCTCCGACCACCAATCCCTTATCCGCGACACGGTTCGCCAATTCATGAACTCCGAAGTTCGCCCGCACGTCAAAGATTGGGAGCGCACCGAACATTTCCCTCTAGCCGCTATCCAGAAACTTGGCGCACTCGGCTGCTGCGGCATGCTGGTCCCCGAATCCTGGGGCGGTCCCGGCCTGGACACCATTTCCTACATCCTCATGATCGAGGAAGTAGCCCGCGTCCACACCGCCATGTCCACCGCCATCGCCGTCACCAACTCCGCAGTACAAATTCCGCTCCTCACCTTTGGCACCGATGCCCAGAAAAAACGCTACCTACCGCGCCTAGCCTCCGGCGAAATCCTCGGCGCCTTCTGCCTAACCGAACCCGTAGCCGGTTCCGACGCCGCTAACATTCAATCCACCGCCAACCTCGCTCCCGACGAGACACACTACCGACTCAACGGCACCAAAACCTGGGTCACCAACGGCTCCCATGCCGGCGTCTTCATCATCTTCGCCAAAACCCAGCCCGCCGCTGGCGGAAAGGGAATCACCGCCTTCCTGGTCGAACCCACCTTCCCCGGCTTCAAAATCGGCCGCCACGAAGACAAAATGGGCCAGCGCTCCTCGCCCTCGGTCGAGATTATTCTGAACGATTGTTTAGTTCCCGCAGAGAATCGGCTCGGAGAAGAAGGCCAAGGCCTGAAAATCGCCCTAAGCGCTCTCGACAATGGCCGCATCGGCATCGCCGCCCAGGCCGTAGGCCTCGCCCAAGGCGCGCTCGACGAATCCACCAAATACGCCCGCTCCCGCAAAGCCTTCGGCAAAAGTATTGGCGAATTCCAAGCGATCCAGTGGATGCTCGCCGACATGCACACCGAACTCGAAGCCGCCCGCGCCCTCACCTACCATGCGGCCTTCCTCAAAGACGCCGGAGCCAACATGGGTTCTGCTGCTTCCCGCGCCAAGCTCTACGCCAGCGAAATGGTCAATCGCGTAGTCTACAAAGCCGTCCAAATCCACGGCAGCCAGGGCTATTCCCGCGAATCCGATGTCGAACGCATGTACCGCGACGCCCGCGTCATCTCCATTTACGAAGGCACCAGCGAAATCCAGCGCACCATCATCGCCCGCGATCTTCTCCCTCGCTAGCGCGCGCATCTCCAGCTTATCGAATTATCGATTGCCGGGTTTAGACTCTGACTTGGGAGTTCAATCTTTAAAGTGGAAGTTACGGAATGTTTGGTGTGACCTTGCGCAAAACAAATTCCTGCAAAATATTCACCGCGGCGCTCGCGCCGATCCCGACCAGTGTATTTTCGAAAGTGAGTGCCGCGTCGCTGCGTTCCTTTTCCGGATAATAGATATTAGAAATCCCGCCCGCCGCCAGGCTCCCCAAAATGCCTGAATAATTCGCTTGCCAGTGCCCGTTGTCGCCTTTGCAGATCACCGCCATGGAAATCGCATACAAAACTCGCGACCGCTTCGACCCTGTGCCTTTGTAAAAATACCGCGGGTCCTGCTTCAATAACGACGGTAGAATCGCCCCACCGATGAAGTTCCCCACTACAAAGTCGCCGTAGGCGGCACCGTAGCGCCTCGCGTAGCCGTCCACTCCCTGCCCGTATCCCTCGAAGCGGTCAGTCGCTTGGTTCACTCCGGCAATGACCCCAACGATCCCGAAATTCACCGGATCGATCGTGTTCTTCCAGGCTAGCCCGAATTTCTGCTTCGACGTCAGCGGCGCAGCCGACGCCACATAGCTCACATAAAAATTCGGCAGCACGCCGAACACTCGCTGCTTCTCCTGCTCCTTAATTTCCTCTTGTGCGATTTCCACCGTGGAGAGTGCCACGTGCACTTGCGTAACTTCCGTCGCCAACGCCAAGGTAATCTGTGGAACGCTGTAAGCCTCTCCCGCACGCACCGTGCCGCCCAAGGTCTGTGTAGCGAAGCCGTCCGCCACAATCGTCAGTTGGAAAGGCCCGGGTGCTACGCTCGCAAACCGGAATTGACCATCTTCTCCAGACACCACTTCCTGATTCAGTTGGATCATCGGAGGCGCCTGCGCTAACGTCACATGCGCTCCAACCACGGCCGTCCCGGATTGATCGACGACCCGCCCACTGACCGTCCCCGCTGATTGTTGCTGCGCCTGCGGCGGCAGCGATACCGCGTTACTGGACGGCGCTGGCACATCGGGCAGATTGGGATTTGCGGTTGCTGCGGTCGAGGGTTGCTCGGATTGCGCCACAACCGGAAAACTATAAAGCGCTAGCAGTCCCGCAAGCGCCATACATCGGGACGA
>Ga0209275_10000164_pt1 | contig 22384 bp, 20 predicted proteins | sample HubBroMetageREF2_FD_188344 | JGI IMG/M metagenome (GOLD analysis project Ga0209275, IMG submission 188344) | Reference soil microbial communities from the Hubbard Brook experimental Forest, New Hampshire, USA - Hubbard Brook CCASE Soil... | ecosystem: Environmental > Terrestrial > Soil >... | reverse complement strand
ATCTAAGCACTAAATCCTGCATAGCCTATATGCCTAACCGCGAGCGGAATACCGAAAGCGCGTCAATCCCGGGTCAACTCCGGTTTTGCCGCGGCGACTTCCCTACCGCCGAATCGCACTCGAAATACCGCAAAAAAGAAAGGAAGCGGCCCGGGTTGATTCCGGGCCACAGTCCAGTTGAGCGAATTCTCACTTGTGTATTCTGGCGCGGTCAATCGGAGTGACTGCCCAACGATCGTCCCGCACTCTATCGAGAGGCCGCTCGAACCTCATCAGAACTTCGATGAGCAAATCCGTCTGCTGCGGCTGTTTCACTTCGCAGACCAATTCATAGAGAAAATCCTGCAAGGCTTGTGGATCATTTCCGTTGCAAAAAGACCTCATTTTTCACCTGTCTTCTGCCGGTCTTCGAGCCCGGCGGTTGGTCGGGTGAGACCCGATAGTTGAGGGAGGGTCGCCGGAAGATTCCGCATGCAGCACAGTTGCAGTCCGCAAAGAAAATTCCGAAATCTACGGGCAACAAAGAAAAAAGGAACGGAGCTGTCGCAGCAGGGGTTCTATGTTCTTAGGACGCAGAGGACGTGCAGAAGATCGTTCTTGGAGGTGTGAGCAGAGACGGGAATATCCGGGCGAGCTTTCCTCTGCTGGCTCGGAATTGGTGCGGGAATAGCTTTCGGTTGCGACTCATGGGATTGGCGGACAACAGCTGAGGATGTGTTCGCCTCAACGTTCAACAGCGAGAAGTCATTCGAGGTGTCGTCGACGAGCTTGAGGCATTCGGTGGTCTCAAGCGTCGCGAGACTGCAAAATAGCAATCCCACCACGACGAAGAAGATAACTTTGAGGCGCATTTTAGAGTCCGGCAATACGCAAGACTTATACAACAAATGGAGGTTTTACTCAACAGCAATGCGGAAGCGCGAATCTGTAGAAATGCACACGCCGGGTTCCCCAACTGCCTGCGATTCTCCTTCGCCAAGGACCGGCTGGAGAAATCGCGAAAATCCAGCTCCCCTGCATGTGTGCATAGCGAGCCGCAGCCCGAAACCAAATCTCGATCCGCAGGTCAACGCTTCGCTCCGCCCATTTATACTTTCAGAGAGCAGTACGAACCGCCCGCGCCCAGTAAGGTAATATCGCCGTGCCGAATGCACTATCAGCGAAAACCTGTATACCGCGAGACCCTTTTTCGGGTACCTCGAGACTAAGGCCGCATACCGCCTTTCCGGACGACACCTGCCTTCTGCGTCTCTAACCAAAATGATCATCCGACGAATTTTCCCCGTCGTCCCCCGCCTCAGGAGTCCCGCTCCCAGGCGCGCTGCTTCACACCCCACGAAACTCCAACGCTCTCGCGTGTGGAGATCCTTTCGCTTCTCGTATTCCTTGTAATAGAACGAACGGTCGTGCTATTATGAGCTCAGCACAATGAAGACGCGCCCACAACCCTCCGCAGTCACACGCCACCCGCGTCAGCGTTCCGTCGGCGCAGCAGGAAGACGCGCGGCACGCCGCCCCCGCGGCCTCAAAACACGCCGCGCCATCCTCCGCAAAGCCGTCAATATCGCTTCCCTCGAAGGTCTCGAGGGCCTCACCATCGGCAAGCTTGCCGCAACCCTGCGCATCAGCAAGAGCGGCCTCTTCGCCCATTTCGGCTCCAAAGAAGATCTGCAATGCGCTGTCGTGGACGAGGCCCGGGACATCTTCGTCGAAAAGGTTATCCGCCCCGCCGCGCAGCTCGGCGGCCTCAGCCTCCTCCGCGCCCTCTGCCAGAACTGGCTTGACTACGGCGAACAGAAAACTTTCCCCGGCGGCTGTTTTTTCTCCGCCGCGTCCCTGGAATTCGATGACCGCCCCGGCGCCGTGCGTGATCGCATCCTGACGCTGATGAAAAAATGGCTGGGAAATCTGGAACACGCCGCGCGCGACGCACAATCCGCCGGCGAAATCCGCAAAGATGTGGACGTGCGCCAGCTGGCCTTCGAAATTCAAGCACTCGCCATGGGCGGCAACTGGAGTTCACGCCTGTTCCGCGATCAAACAGCTTTCAGTTCGGCTAAAGCTGCGATCCTGCGGCGCATTGATCAGGTCACCCCAACCGTGCAATCGAGGAAGTAATGCGCATCCGTCCCGGCTTGATCGTCGGCGTTTTCGCAAGCGCAATCCTCTCGCTCGCAGCGCAGCCGCAACGCGTCAACGCGCAAACCGCGAGCGCCAGCGCAGCCGAGATCCCACTGCAGCGCTGCGATCGCCTGCCCGTCGTGATCGTTCAGGTAAACGACGCCGACAAGCGCTTGCTCATCGACACCGCCGCCACCTCCATGCTCAACGAAAAATCTTTCGCCTCAGGCCACTCCAAAGAAATTCGCGTCCAATCCTGGAATCAAACCACAGCCCTCAGCGCCAAAGTAGTTTCCATCAGCGAACTAAAACTCGGCAGCCACATTCTGCGCAACGTCACCCTCCCCGCCATTGACCTGACCGCCCTCGCCAAAGCCTGCGGCGGACCGCTCGATGGAGTCCTCGGCGTGGACCTCCTCGAGCAGCTCGGCGTCACCATCGACCTCCCACGCAGCGTCGCGCGCCTCGGCATTGCCGCGCCCAGCATCTCAGAAGTTTCCGTGATCGCCGAGATGGAGCAGGCCATGCATTCCTGCTCCGAAGCTTTCAACAACGCCGACGCCGCCAAGCTCGCCGCTTGTTTCGATCCCGATTTTGTCCTCAGTTCCCCGGCCGGAGAACTGCGCGGACGCGAACAAGCCACCAATCATCTGCAGCAAACGTATTTTGGCCTGACTCCGCACCCCCATTTCTCCATGACCATGAAAGATCAACGCGCCGTCGGCAATGTAGTCTGGAGCCTCTACGACTACACCATCGAATCCGCAACCATCCACACCGCCGGCCGCGGCATGATGCTCTGCCGCAAATCCGAAAATCACTGGTACATCCTCAGCATGCATGAATCGCCGCGCGATTCCGCTTCCATCCTCACCCAGTGACGAAAATCGACACGGAAATTCGACAGCGAAATTGGACAGGGAAAGTCAGCAAAGAAAGTCTGCAAACAAAGTCAGCGACGGAAGGGGAGTGCCCCGGCCCTCGCGAGCCGGAGCACTGAGGGGCAGGCCTACTCGTGATCTTCTGCGTTCAATTCCGCCGCAACCGGCGTCAGCGTGCCGAACAATCCGTCCGCGTATCCATTGATGCCCGCCGCGAAGAATAACGCCGGACCCGCCGAAGGACTGGCCGTGCTGCCCGCTTCGTTGCTGCCCCGGTTGTCGAACTCCAATCCCCACAATCCGCTGATGGCTATCGGCGCGCCGGACGCTTCCAGCAAATTCCCCAGGAAATGTCCGGTCACCGTATCAAACGCCGCGATCGTTCCACCAAACCGGTTGCCGATCAGCAAATCGTGGCTGAAGAATCCGAAATCCTGCGGAGCCAATGCCACTCCCCACGGAGCTTGCAGCCACGGCCCATCCTCCAGCCGCAAAATTAGTCTGCCGCCCGCGGTGAACACATCCACAAACCCGCACTGCTCCCCGCAACTGTCATCCGCGGCAGTCTTGGTGGAATTCTGTTTCGCATAAGCCACCACCACCGTCGCCCCCACAGCTTGCACATTGTAAGGAGCAAATTCGCGCGGAATCCGCTCGTCATTAAATAATTCTTCGGAGATCCTCACGCGCTTGTAGTTCTTGTCGAACACCTCAATGCGGTTCTGGCTGAAATTCGCGGCCAGCAAAAAATGATCGCCATCTTTTTCCACCCACGTCAGCCCCGTGAACACCGCGCCGTTCTTCGATTCGTCCACTTTGTTCACGGCCAGCGACTGCCCCACCCCCGCGCTGTTCGGCGTGATCGGCGTGAACGGCGGACCCCAACCAGAAATCGTCCCGTTCTTCGTCGCGAAAATAAACGCCGCCGGATTATTCGCGGCCAAAGCAAAATCAGTCGTGCCATTGAAAATGATGCCCGTCGGGCTCGACGGACCTTTCACTCCAGCCGCGTTTGGAACCGTCACCACCAGCGGCGTTATCGCGCCTGCGCCGTTGTACAAAGTCGAAGTGCCGGTCCCCGCGTTATTCACCCACCAAGGACTCGCCGCGCCGCGCGCCAGGCCCCAGGCGTTCTTCAGATTCGGGTCGATCGTTACCGCTGTTCCGTCGGCATTGTCCGGCTGCGCAATATCCGAAACCAAATTCTCCTGCGTATAATGTTGCGCAAACGCCGTCACCGGCAGCATCGCCAGCACACCGCCCGCCAGAAAAGCCTTCATTGATCTTGCGGAAATTCTCATTGCTCGTGCCTCCTTAAGTGGACGATAAATAGAACGATAGAAATTCGGCTGGAACGGCGTCTGGGCCGGACCATGACGAAGCGCATCTGCCGGATGGCTGGGGGATCCTAGATACGCCGTGCGGAGGCTACAACGGCTCGAAGGTCAGCTTTGTTTTGCCGCGGTCACAAGCTCGTAAACAATTTGTCCACGCCGCCACGCGAAGAATGGACAACTTTAAATCGCGCGTTTACGAACGACGCTGCCCCTGGCAGAATGCGCTTTGCGGGCCCTTCCGGAGCGATACGGCCCCAGCAAGGCTTCCAGCGCGCGGCGAATCCATGCGGCCAGCGGGCCTTTGCGATAGACGGCCCAGTCCAGCATGGCGCCGCCGTTGACCTGCTGCACCAACCGCGCCAGCGCCACCGTGTCGCAAGGCCCCAATTCGCGCGCCGCGATGGCTTCGTCCAACAGCTTTTCAGTTTCATCGCGCGTGGTCACAAACTGCTGCAGCAGCACCGCGCGAAATTCCGGATCGCTCAGGTCAATTTGCAGGTACGCCAGAAAGTTAGCCATGGACTCAGGCGTCGCGGCAAATCCGCTGAACTCTACAAATAATTCAACGAGTGTCTTCAGCGGCGAGCCGTATTTCGCGCGCGCCGCCGCGAATTGTCCGGAGACGTCCGCGGTCCACGCTTTGCAGTTGGCCAGCAGCAACTCGCGCTTGGTGCCGAAGCGCTGGATGATCGTGGCTGGAACCACCCCGGCTTCTTTGGCGACGTCGGCGAGCGTAAGCTCCACCGGGCTGCGGCGTTGCATCACACGCGCGGCAGCGGCCAATATTTCTGCGTCGGAGGTTTGGCGTGGCCGGGGCGACATTTTCTAGTGGGCCGCTCAGCGTGCGGCCGGCATAAGAATAGCTGAATAGCCGTTTATTATCCACTGGACATTACTGAATGATCGTTTATTATTGAAGTGGCGCTTCCCCAGCGAGCTGCGCATTGCGCCACGCTCCGGATGCCAGCCCGCAACCCTGCGAAAAGATAGGAGGGAAAAATGAACGCCGGCCAATTCAAAGCATCGCTCGCTGACCCAGCCCCATCGGCGGATCTGCCTTCCCCCCTCGCAGCTCTGTGGTGGGATGCCAAGGGCGATTGGTCGCAAGCGCACTCGCTCGTTGACGAACTGGAAACCGTGGATGGCATGGCCGTCCACGCCTACCTGCACCGCAAAGAAGGCTCCAACTCCAACGCCGATTACTGGTACCACCGTGCCGGCCGCAACTTTCAGCGCCCGACGCTCGACGCCGAGTGGGCCGCTCTCGTCGAAGGCCTGCTTTCCCGAGCTGCGAAGGCATGAGGAACGCCTGCTAAAGTGCCCAAGAAAATCCCACCGACAATCCTCAAGAAAACTCTCTCAGGCAAAATAGCGCTCGTGGCCGGAGCAACTCGCGGCGCAGGCCGTGGAATTGCTGTCGCGCTAGGTGAAGCCGGCGCAACGGTTTACTGCACCGGTCGTAGTTCCAGAAAACAGGCCCACGGTGAGCCACCCACGCCCGGCCGCCCTGAAACAATCGAAGAAACCGCAGAACGGGTCACCGCGGCAGGTGGGCGCGGCATTGCCGTAAGGGTTGACCACACCGAACCTGCCGAGGTGCGCAAACTGATCGCGCGCATCAAGCTTGAGCACAAGGGCCTGGACATTCTGGTGAACGACGTCTGGGGCGGCGACCCACTCACCGAATTCGGCAAGCCCTTTTGGAAAGTAAATCTCGATAACGGCCTGCGCATGCTAAAACAGGCCATCCATTCGCACATCATCACTTCCCACTACGCCATTCCGCTGATGTTCGGCCGCCGCGCGCCCATCCTTTTCGAAATCACCGATGGCGATGCCTTTTACTACCGCGGAAACATTTTCTACGATCTCGTTAAAATTTCCGTAATTCGCTTGGCCTTCGCCATGGCTCGCGAACTGCGCAAACGTGACATCGTTTCCGTCGCGCTCACTCCAGGCTTCCTGCGTTCCGAAGCTGTGCTCGAGCATTTCGGTGTTAGCGAAGCCAATTGGAAAGACGTGGGCCAAAAAAAGAAGAAAAACTCAAAAGACCAGAACGACAGCGCCGATGATTTCATGGTTTCCGAATCCCCACGCTTCATCGGCCGTGCAGTCGTAGCGCTCGCCACAGATCCACGTGTAAAAAGGAAAACCGGGCGTGTCTTCAGTTCCTGGGCGCTCGCCCGCGAATACCACTTCACCGACCTCGACGGCTCCCAACCCCACTGGGGCAACCATGCCAAAAATAAATACGGAAAATACAAAACCTGCGACGAGCAGTTCTATTCCTACTGGGTCCCCGGCCTCGTCGAGCTGATTTTCCCCGACTGGTTCTGATACCCGCTCGAACAAAATCTGCTTCACACATTGTCCTCTCGCAAGCAGTCACTAGGGCCTTTCCTGTACAGCGATTTTCCCCGCAGCATGTCGAAATTCCCTTCCATCCGCGCCGCGTAACCCTCCTGCGGTCTCCCCCAACTCGTTGAATCATATTCACTTTCGTTTTTACCTGGTCCGTTTGGCAGGGAGGTTGCACCTTCCAAAATGGGTGACACATTCACCGCAGGAGGGCAGTCGCATGAAACAGTCACATTTTCACTTGAAGACCTGGCTCGCAGTGTCAGCTTTGACGGGTTTTTTGTGCCTTGGCACGCCCGTAATCGCGCAATCCGCATCCGCCCAGAATACTCCAGCTCTTCAAGGCGACGACGCTACCCGCCAGGAACTCGCGAACTTCAATCAGTTCCTGGACAGCCATCCCGAACTGTCCGACCAGCTTCGCAAGGATCCTTCGCTCGTCAACAACGATGATTATGTGAAGCAGCATCCTGCTCTGCAAACTTATTTGCAGGATCATCCGGCCGTGCAACAGCAGATCAAGAGTGATCCGAACGCCTTCATGCGTGAGGAATCCCGTTACGATCGCCGTCAAGACGAACGTGATCGCGATCGCGACATCAATCGTCAGGAACTGGCGCGCTTCAATCAATTCCTAGACACTCATCGCGAAACGGCCCAGCAACTCCGCAAGGATCCTTCGTTGGTCGACAATGAAGAATTCGTGAAGAGCCATCCCGCGCTGCAATCCTATCTGCGGGAACATCCGGAACTTCGCGCGCAGCTAAAACAAGATCCGAACTCCTTCATGCACCAGGAAGAACGTTACGATAGCCGCGAAGGCGATCGCGACCGTGGCATCAACCGCGAGGAACTGGCGCGCTTTAATCAGTTCCTCGATACCCACCGCGAAACCGCCGAGCAGCTTCGCAAGGATCCATCCTTGGTAGACAACCAGGAGTACGTGCGGAACCATCCTGAGCTGCAGGCCTACCTGCAGCAGCATCCGGAGCTTAGCGCGCAGCTAAAACAGGACCCGAATGCCTTCATGCATCAGGAGGCTCGGTATGATCGCCGTCAGGACGATCGCGATCGCGACGTCAACCGCCAGGAATTGGCGCACTTCGATCAATTTCTGGATAGCCACCGCGAAACAGCCGAGCAACTCCGCAAGGATCCTTCGCTCGTAGATAACGAAGAATTCGTGCACAACCATCCAGCGTTGCAGACGTATCTGCAGGACCATCCGGAAGTTCGCGCGCAGATCAAGGCAAACCCCAACGCCTTCATGCAGCAGGAAGCCCGTTATGCTCGTTACGATAACCGCGAAGATGGCATGAATCGTGATGCCACCGGTCACCGTCAAGCCGCCAGCTTCGGCGAATTCCTCGGTGGCCATTCGGAGATCTCACAGCGCCTCTCGGAAGATCCCACCCTGGTGAAGAATCAGGAGTACATGGAAAACCATCCTGAACTTCAGCAGTATCTGACCGCTCATCCCGAAGTGAAACAGGAACTCATGGCGAATCCGCAGACCTTCGTCAAGTCCGCGCAGCAGTTCAGCACCACCAGCAACACTGCGCCGGGTGTGAAGACTCCAATCCCGGATCCCGCCAAACCGAAGCAGTAAGCAACGACGCCTCGAGGATGGGAAGGCCGCGCAACCGGCCTTCCCGTTCACGAGCGGCTTTTTTATTTATGCGCGGCCACGCTGCGCGCTCGCTTCAGCCCGCTATCAAGTTTTCAGCGGGTCAGTGTTAGGCAGCGAATCCAGTTTAGGAGGAACCATGAACGCTAAAACCGCTAAGTCAGCTCTAGTTCTAACGATCATCCTGCTGGCCGCAATCCCCCTCAGCGCCGGCGGCAATAAAAAAAAGGATCCCGAAAGGGCCATGCTCGAGAGAATGGAAGCGGTCCCTTGCGGCGCGAAAGAAAAAGGCGTGACGGGCTTGGGCACCGTGTGGGCGTCGGCAGGTATCACCCATGTCAATTCCGATGAAAAGCTTTGCCCGCAGTACGAGGTAGTTACCGACGACATGGAATATCACATCCGTCCGACCGACACCAAACATCCCATCGTTTTGCCCGTCGGTAAAGAAATCGTCTTCAAGATCAAGAAGGACCGCATGTACCTGAGAGTCGCCGACGGTGATCAAAAAATGCTCACCTACGCAGTCGTCGCCGAGAAACCGGCAAATTCAGATGCCGACGCGCAAAATTCCGCGCCCAAGCCGGACAGGCCTTAAGCCCGGTCGCCGTAGTCCGCGCCCGCTTTCGGTATTTGTCCCCGGCGTTACTGGTTTGGGCTAGGGGCGCTGCTTGTGAATCGCGCTGTAGCGCGATTCATCCTGAGATCCCGCGGCGCGGGAGCGAAGGGCTGCGCCCCCGCTTGCCCAGCCGTTCACCTGACCGTGTCGTCCCGTAGGGGCACGGCTTGTCGTGCCGCTGCACCCGTTTTGGGGCTCGTCAACTTCTTCGCGCTCGCCGCAATGAATTCAGGTGCCCAAGAATTTTCGGACAGGTAGTACGAGTTCTGTACCATGTCCGTCCTTTCGCCCAGCTGTATTCGCATCGTCTCTGTATTACCGTAAAACGGAAACTAAAATGTGAAATCACGCCCACATTCGCGAACTTCGGCCTCCTTGGCGACCTGTCGAAGGGATCGTCGAAGCACACGTCCCAGCGTGGCGATTGCCCTGAGCGCGAGCGAGTTGAGCCCAGAAGGCTGTCTCATACGGCCCGCTCAAGAAGCGCGAGCGGCGGAGCACCAATTACCAATCCGGATTCACCAATCACGGATCCAAGATTTTCTAATCGGTCGTCGCCAATTATTAGAAATCCGCTTAAATTCCTCGCAACAAACGAGAAAACTTTTTCTAAGCGGTGGTTGTTCCGCCTTTTTGGCGCATCCACGGCATCTCGCAAGAGCAATCCCGCCTGCGCGCTGTTGTATTCTCGAAGCGGCGGCCGCGCTTCAGGGACTCCTGTCGGCTGACAGGCCAGGGATCACCCAACACCCATCGCGATTCACTCCGTTTGCGCACGCGCCGAACCTCTGCGAAACTAGGTCCATGCGAAAACTACCCAACATTGCGACAAGCCTATTGGCAACCACTCTCATCTTCGCTGGAACTGCGGCAGCGCGGCAGTCTTCGGCGGCAAATCCATCCACGAATCCACCAGCGGCTAGCGCGCCGGCTACGACGGACAATTCCACTCCCGCACCAAAGCCTGCGACAACTGCGAAGCCCGCTGCGAAACCTGCCGCGACTTCGGCCAGCAAGACGCAGACCGGCACTTCGTCGCAGACTGCGCCAAAGCCTGCGAGTTCCGGACAGAGTTCTACGGCGGCGAAGTCTTCAACGGGCGCGGCGACGCAGCATCACGCTGCTGCGGCTCCCCTGGTGCTCAAGACTGACAAGGACAAGCAGAGCTACGCGATTGGAATGAACATCGGCAAGAGCATCCACCGAGACGGCGTGGACGTGGATCCCAACATTTTGCTGCGCGGCATGAAAGATGCCTTAGCCGGCGGCAAGACCGTGTTGACCGAGGACGAAGCCAAAGCGGTGATGCTGAGTTTGCAGACCGAAGTGCACAAGCAGCAGGCGGAAAAAGCCCAGCTTGCCGGAGAGGCCAACAAAAAAGCAGGCGACGCGTTTCTGGCGGCTAACAAAACGAAAGAAGGCGTCGTGACGCTGCCCAGCGGCCTGCAATACAAAATCCTGACCCAAGGCACCGGCCCGAAACCCGCCGCGACCGATACCGTGGTCTGCAACTATAAAGGCACGCTGCTCGACAACACCGAATTCGACAGCTCTTATTCGCGCAAGGAGCCGTTGACGATTCCGGTGTCGGGCGTAATTAAGGGCTGGACCGAAGCGCTGCAACTAATGCCGGTGGGATCGAAGTGGCAATTATTTATTCCGTCGGATCTGGCCTACGGGCCGCAAGCCAAGGGCCCCATCGCTGCGAATTCCACGCTGATTTTTGAAGTTGAGTTGCTTTCGATTCAGGACAAGAAAGAACCCGCGAAATAGTTTGCGGAAAACCAAATAGCGCTGTCATTCCGATCCCACGAAAACGGGAGAGGAGTCTGCTTCTTTCCCGGTGCTGGCAGCGACGCGCGGAACGCGACGCTAGGCTGGGACTTTTGCTTCCCGCAGGAAGCGGGCGGCTTCTTCCGGCGGCGTGGGGTTGATGTAAAAGCCGGTGCCCCATTCGAAGCCGGCGACTTTGGTCAGCTTCGGCATCATTTCGATGTGCCAGTGGTAGTGGTCGTTGATTTCTTCGCCGATCGGCGAGGTATGGATCACGTAGTTGTAAGATGGGAATGCGAGCGCGGCGTCCAGGCGGCCCAGAAAATCGTGCAGCAGGCGCGCCAGATGCGCGTAGTACGGCGCGGGCATATTTTCGAACGAAGAACTATGCTGCCGCGGCAGAATCCAGGTCTCGAAAGGAAAGCGCGGGGCGTAGGGGGCGAGGGCGATGAAATGATCGCTTTCGATAATCATCCGCGAGCCGGTTTCGATTTCCTGGCGGATCATGTCGCAAAAAATGCAGCGCTCTTTTTGTTCGTAGTAGCGCTTGGCGCTGTCCACTTCCTCGCGCACGCGATTCGGCACGATGGGCAGCGCGATCAGCTGCGAGTGAGTATGTTCGACGGTGGCCCCGGCCGGCTCGCCATGATTTTTGAAAAGTAGTATGTAGCGGAAGCGGCGATCGTTTTTCAGATCAAGCATCCGGTCGCGATAAGCCCACAGAACTTCTTCCACGCCCTTTTCGTTGATCAGCGCGAGCGTCTTCTGGTGATCCGGCGATTCGATGATCACTTCGTGCGCGCCCACTCCATTCATGCGGTCGAAGAGTCCTTCGCCTTCGCGGTCCAATCCGCCTTCGATACCCAGCGCGGGAAACTTGTTGGGCACCACGCGCACCGTCCATCCCGGAGTGTCTTTGCCGCCGCCGTTGCGCCCGTAGGCGAGAATCTCCTTCGGCGTCTTGCCTTCATTGCCCGGGCAAAACGGGCAGACCGCTGGGTTGCCTTTGATGTGCACACTTTCGCGCACGAAATCCATCGGCCGCTTCCCCCGGTCGGTGGAGATGATGACCCAGCGCCCGGTGATAGGGTCCTTGCGAAGCTCCGGCAAAACTTCCTCCTGGTTAGCGCGCCCGAACATTCTACTACGGCCGATGCGCGGTGGGGCGGGTTGCTGCAAACGACATGTCAAAGACAGAGGCAATGGAGCCGGCGTCCCGCCGGCGCTACGAAAGTCAAAGGCGCCGCCTTTGCGCGTGCGTCATCTACCGGTCGGATGCTGCTGCTGGCCAGCGTTGAATGCGCCCTTGTGCAGGCGGACCACGGGCTTTTTGCCGGGACGCGTTTCGATGGCCAGGACGTCGAAGCGGCAGGCGGCTTTTTCAATGCGGCGCGCGCGCAAAAACTGGCCGGCTATGCGGGAAAGGTTGCGGCGCTTTTCCCAGTTCACCGCCTCTTCGGGCGTCAGCGGCACCGGCCGTGATGTTGACACGCACTCGACGACGGTGCGCGTTTTTACTTCCACCAAGGCTAGGGTCGCGCCGTCGAAACCGACCCTATCAGTGTCGCCTTTCATACCTGGCGAAGTGAAATTGCGGGCGACGAGAATGTAGCCGTGGCGGCGGAGCGACCAGTAAGCGTAAGTTTCGCCGTGGACGCCGGTCTGACGCGCGCGATTCTTGGCGGAATCCGCGTCGTGGCTGGACGAAGACAGTGCGGATGGAGTTGCGCCGAGACCTTTGCGTGCGGCGAAGTTCACGATCGCGAACATGAAACGAGCTAGCACTGGTGGAAAACCTACTTCACTACTTCGAGTTCCCATTCGACGGTCTTGCCGCGAATGACGAAGCACAAATAATACTCCCAGAATTTGCGGAACCAGCGGAAATGATTTATCAGGAATTGAAAGCCGAGGGCGCGCCAGATACGCAGCATGGTGACGTGCACGCGGCGTTCGCGGAATTGGGCCGGGGCGTAGTAATCGTATTCGGCGGGCTTCTCGCTGAAAAACCAAAGCGAAAAACTGGACAGATGCCAGCGGTGGGCGGGGCTGCAGTAGGAGGCGTGATCAGTGTAGTGCGGAGTCATGATCACGACGCGCGCGCCTGGTTTTGCTACGCGATGCGCTTCGGCGAGGACGCGAAAGATGTCGTCCACTTCTTCGATCATGTGGATGAGGCGGACTTCGTCGAAGGTGCTGTCGGCAAAAGGCGTGCGCGTCCAATCGCAGAGCACGTCGGCCTGGCCCGCCGCGCTCATATCAATGCCGATAGAGCCGGGATATTTTTTTCTACCGCAGCCGACGTCGAGGATGCGTGGTTTGGGATTAGCTGGCATGGTTGAATGCGCAGTCGCGGTTTGTGTGGATTGCCGCGCTCACTTTTTGCGGCCTCCGACCCACATCATGGGCGTCCACTCGCCCGCAGTGTCGAGCACTTGGAGTCCAGCCGATTCACATTGTTGCACGGCTTCGTCGGGGCGGATGGAGCGGCCCTGCCAGGTGTCGAGATAGCGCAAGCGGATGAATGGAATTTTGAATTTTCGCGCCTTTTTATCGCGATCACGATAGCGGTCTGGGAATCCAGCTTCGAGCATTAGGCGGCCGAGGGGCAACGCCCAGAGGCCTTTCATGTGCAGGCGAAAAACTCCGCCGGGGCGCAGGACGCGGGCGGCTTCCTGGAAATAATTGAAGATAGCGCGCTTGTCCGGGACGTGCTGGAAGACGGCGAAGGACCAAACGAAATCCACGCTGTCGCTGGGGATGCCGGCGAGGTCGCCGCCGGAGACGGCTTGGAATTGCGCGCGCGGGAGATTGTAACTGGAAGCCTTGTGAATCATTTCCGGAGAGACGTCAACCCCGATGTATTTGGCGAAATCCTGGGACATCCAGCGGGCGATCCGTCCAATACCGCAGCCAATTTCGAGGGCGGTTTTTGCGCCCGGGTCGAAAGACATTTTTTTGAGGAATGGAGTCACGTAGTGATCGTAGTCGGTTTTGCCGGAGGCGAAGAAGGCGTCTTCCTCGTTGGGAACGTCGGGCCAATTGATGTAGGCGCGAGCATTTTCGCGCGCGCGGATGTCCCAGTCGCGGCGGATGGCGTCGAGCCAGGATTTTTCGGTGTTTGGTGATGCGTTTGTCACACGATGTCCCAGTGTTTTATTCGCGGCGCGAGCGGCGAAGTCACTTGATGACCTCGAAGGTGAATTCCATCAGCTTTCCGCGGATCACGAAGCTCAGGTAATGCTCCCAGAATTGGCGGAAGAAGCGGCTGCGGTTCACGAGGAACTCGAAGCCAAAAGCGCGCCAGAGATTCAGGAGGCGGAGGTTGAGATTCACCTCGCGCATGCGCACCTTGGTGTACCACATATCGCGGCCGTGCATTCCGCCGGGATAAAAATATAGAAACGAGTAGGTATTCAGGTGCCAGCGATGGGTGGGGTCGCGGAAAGAGCTGAAATCCGTGTAATGGGGAGTGGCGATGAAAATGGTGCCGCCCGGTTTGGTGACGCGATGAAATTCTTCCATGGTGGCGATGATGTCCGCCACGTGCTCAATGATGTGCTCGGCGCGAAGATGATCGAAAGAATTATCGCGAAACGGCAAGCCGCCATGGTCCAGATGGCAGAGGACATCGGCGGCGGTGGATGGATTCATATCGAGGCCAATGGAGCCGGGATATTTCGTCGGCCCGCAGCCTACGTCGAGAATGCGCGGCAAAGCAGCTCCTGCGGAAGATTTTGCAGCCAATTTTCAGTTTCTCACGAACACAAAAAGGGATGCGGCAAACAAAATAGCACAGGCTTGCTGGTGCAGGCCTGTGCTATTTGCAATGCGGTTGAACGCATGCCAAGGTGCGGCGCAAGAGATCCTTCGGCCGGCTGGAGGCAAAGGCGCCGGCCTCAGGATGACGATGCTCGTCCGATCGTCACATGGAGCGTTCGATTTCGGTAATGCACGCGTCCACTGTGCGGACGGCGAATTCGGCCTGCTCTTCGTCAATCAGCAGCGGAGGGCAGAAGCGCAGGGTGGTGTCGCCCGAGCCTAGTATCAGCAGGCCTTTGTGGAAGGCCATCTGCACGAGGCGATTGCGCAGATCGGGGGCGCGTTCTTTGGTTTTTTGGTCGCGGACGATTTCGATGCCGATCATCAAGCCCTTGCCGCGAACTTCGCCAACAATTTTGTGGCGAGTGGTCCAATCGGTGGTCAAGCCCTTGATGAATTCTCCCATTTGCGCGGCGTTCGCGATGTAATTCCGTTCGAGCAGGCCGATGGTAGCGAGAGACGCCGCAATGCAAACCGGATTGCCGCCGAAAGTGGAAGCGTGCGCGCCGGGAGTCCAATTCATGACGCTGGCGCGGGCAATGATGGCGCTGAGCGGCATGCCAGAGGCAATTCCCTTCGCGGTGCAGATGATGTCTGGCTCGATGCCGGAGTGATCGGAGGCCCACCACTTGCCGGTGCGTCCCATGCCAGATTGCACTTCATCGGCGACGAACATGATGCCGTGCTTGCGGCAAATGCGTTGCAGGCCTTGCAGGAATTCCGCGGGCGCGGGCAGATAGCCGCCTTCACCCTGGACCGGCTCGATGAAAATTCCGGCGACTTCGTCGGGATCCACGCGGCGGCGGAAGAGTTCGTTTTCGAGATAGGAGAGGCAGTCGGCGGAAGCATGTTCGGGGCGAATTCCGTACGTGCCGCGATAGGTGTCTGGATAGGGCACGTGGAAGACGCCGGAGAGAAGCGTGCCGAATCCTTTGCGCTGAACGGCGCGGCTGGCGGTGAGTGAAAGCGCGCCCATGGTGCGGCCGTGGAAGGCGCCGTGAAAGGCGATCAGTTTGTCGCGCTTGGTGTGAAATTTCACCAGCTTGATGGCTGCTTCGATGGCTTCGGCGCCGGAATTTCCGAAATAAACGCGCTTGGGTTCTTTGCCTGGCGCGATGGCGGCTAGCTTTTCGGCGAGCTCGACCATGCTCGGATAATAAAAATCCGTGCCGGACATATGAATCAGCTCGGCGGCCTGCTTCTGGATGGCGGCGACGACTTCGGGATGGCAATGGCCGGTGGCGACCACGGCGATGCCGGCGGCGAAATCGAGAAAGGTGTTGCCGTCAACATCTTCCACCGTTGCGCCGCGGCCGAACTTGGCGACGAGAGGATAGTCGCGGGTATACGAGGGCGAGACTACATGATGGTCGCGCTCGACGAGTTTCTTGGCTTTGGGGCCGGGCAATTCGGTAACGAGGTGCGGCAACTTCGAATCAACTTTCGCGTCCGTCACATGCATTACATCCTCCAGAAATGAATTTTGAAATCAGCGCGCACACCGGTTCCGGCCGGGGGCATGCTGAAAAACGAAAGTTGGAGGGGCTTACTTAATCAACGCCGTAGAGATTCGGGCGCTCGTGAGAGGGCTGGCTGTGCAACGAGAGATCGAGTTTTGCGGAGATGGTCATTTGTACTTCCAACGCACAGAGCCGTCACGCGTGTCCTCCACGATGATACCAGAATTGAGGAGTTCCTGGCGGATTTCATCGGAGCGTTTGAAGTCGCGGCGTTTTTTGGCGGCGTTGCGTTCGGCGATGAGCTGCTCTATTTTTTCTGGAGTCCAGCGGGACTGTTCGGGGCCAAAGCCAAGGTCGCGAAGTTTTTCATCGTCATCATCGGCGAGGACGGCGAGAATGGCGTCAAATTTTTCCATGGTGGCGAGGACGATGGGAGCATCTTGCTGGAGGAATTCGCCGCGATCCATGGCAGTGTTGACGTCGCGCACCAGATCAAAGATGGCGGCGAGCGAGAAAGCCGTGTTCAGATCGTCCGCAAGGCCGGCATCGAAATCGGCCAGGGCTTTTTCGGCGCGCTTGGCGATTTGCGGATTGGACCCTGCGGCGAACTGTTCGGTTTTCAGACGCGCTACGAAATTGCGCAGGCGTTCGACGGAATTGGCGGCCTGCTTCAAGCTATCGGCCGTGAAATTAAGCTGACGGCGGTACGGCACCGAGAGCAGCAGATAGCGGATGGACGACGGCTTGGTGCCTTTGGCGAAGAGATCGCGCAACGTGAAGAAATTGCCGAGTGATTTCGACATCTTTTCGCCGTCGACGATCAAGTGTTCGGCATGCAGCCAGATTTTGACGAAGGGCTTCCCGGTGGCGGGTTCGCTTTCGGCGATTTCGTTTTCGTGATGGGGGAAGGCTAGATCAATACCGCCGGTGTGAATGTCCAGAGTTTCGCCTAGGTATTTCATGGCCATGGCGGCGCATTCGATGTGCCAGCCGGGCCGGCCGGGGCCGATGCTCGTCTCCCAGAAATGTTCACCGGGTTTGGGAGCTTTCCAGAGAGCGAAATCGCGGGCGTCGTCTTTTTCGTAGCGATCATTATCCACGCGAGCGCCGGCTTTCATTCCGCCGAGATCAATTTTCGAAAGCTTGCCGTAATCCGGAAATTTGGCGATGCGGTAGTAGATGGAACCTTCGCTCGGGTAAGTGAGGCCCTTTTCTTGCAGGCGGGAGATGAGCGCGACCATGTCCTCGATATGGTCGGTGGCGCGCACGGTCTCCTCGGGTTGTTGTAGATGCAGCGCGTTCATATCTTCGAAGAAGGCCTGCACGTATTTTTCGGTGTACTCGCGGATGGAGACGCCGGCAGAGGCGGCGTTCTGGATGATGCGATCGTCAACGTCAGTGAGGTTCATTACCTGCAGGACCTGGAGACCGCGGGAGAGCAGGAAGCGGCGGAGTACGTCCTGGAAGACAAAAGTACGAAAATTGCCGATATGCGCATAATCGTAGACCGTGGGGCCGCAGCTGTAGATGCGGACTTCGCCCTTGTGGAGGGGCTGGAGGGTCTCAAGGCGGCCCGAAAGCGTGTTGTGGAGGCGTATGTCTGTCATTTTCAGCGCTATGGCAAGAGGACGATTGTAGCTGAGGGGCGGGTTTGGGGCAAAGGGCGGAATGGAAATGCGATTGCAGATAGGCAATACGGGTGGACGGGCGCGGGTCGATTGCGCCGGGCGAGCCGCTACGAGAGCTTTGTTTCAAGTGGGTCCAGGAGCCCACTGAGGGCCCTTGGTACCTACGGTACTTTTGTACCATTTTCAAAAAGATGTGCTCAGTTAGTCTATAGGGAGAAATGAGGGCTCGCGGCCGGGAATCGGCGCGTGGTTGCAATGGGGAACATATGAGAAAAGCTATGTTGCTGATGGGGATTTTGGTTCTAGCGGGGACGGCGAGCGCACAGATCGGCGGGTCGATCAATAATCTGGGCGGCATAAACAGTTCAGGGAGCCTGAATGGTGCGGCGGGGAGTAATGCAGGGGCGACGGCGCCGCTATCGCGTCCGAGCACGCCCCCGGCCGTCGCGGATTCCGTCGTGAATCTAAATTCGAAAAATCCCGGGCCGTTTGTCCCATCCACGTTCACCAGTTACGGCGAGGCGCTGGAGTTGGGCAAACTGGAAGCTTCGTTGAAGCCGATGACGCTGGCGGAAGCGGCGCGGGTGGCGCAAGAGCAAAAGAAGGATGCGAGCAAGAAGAACGTGATCGTGCTGGAAAAGAACGACGACGGTAAATTGGTGATTGCGCCGACGGCGAAGCAGTAGCTGCGGCGCCGATGGGCGAAGAAAAGCGGATCGCTCGCCGGCGTTCGCGAGTTCGGGATGACAAAGCGCTTTTTGCGTGTGGCGTCAGGGGAGAAGTTGGACGCGGCGACTGGCGATGGTGCAGTCGCCTTCACCGAACGGAGTAGCGGTTAGCGGGCGAGATTTCAGTAGGAACATGCCCTCGAGTGGGAGGCCGTAGGTTACGTCGAGGACATAAACTTCCACGGGCTTTCCCACCGGCAGAGTAAAGCTGAGCTCCACGCCTTTCGCGGGCATCGCGTAAAAATCATAGGCATACCAGTTGTTCTGATCTTGGCGAACTTTTTCGGTTTGCGGTTGCACGGGTTCGTCCGCCGCTTGAACCGAGTCTATGCGCGAGCTGGGCGGAAACATCACCAGAGCTTCGGAGGCGCCGCGTTCAGAACGAAGCAGAGTGCGGTAGCGGCGCTTTGAGGGAAGCTCGGTGGACTCCAGGATCGTGAAGGTCGGTGGGGCGACTTCGACGTGCGGGGCGGCGGCAAAAAATGCGGCGTCTGGAATCCACGGGAAGGCGCCCGATTCCTGGGCGCGAAAATTGGTGGCGAGGCGAATCGGTTCGGGTAAGTGAGTGGAGGCGGGATAGACGACCCATTGCGAATTGCCGGAGTCCGCTTCCTGAACGTATTGCAGATTGACGTGCTCGGGAGCTTTGGCGGAAAACGCGGGGACGACGATGGCGGCGAAGGATGCGAGCAGCATGGTGGCGGCGGCAAGCCAGGGCAAGGCGAGGAGTGAGAGGCCGCGTGCGCGTTGTACGTCGGCGAAGAGCGGCGCGAGCGGGCTAAGCAGCACACCGACCAGCACGGCGATTATTGGCAGCGCTCGGCCGCCGAATCCTTGATGGAGCATCAGCGCCAGAGGAAAACCGACGAGCGCGGAAACGGCCAGCGGGAGAATGGCCGCGAGCGATGAAGATTTCGGTCGGAAAATCAGCAGCAATCCGGCGAGTGCTGCGGCGCAGGTGGCGGCAAGGAGGACGTAACTGATGCCGGGCATTCGCGCGGCGAGGATGATGGACAGCGAGGCCCACCAAATCCATGTGCCGGACCAGAGGCCGGAAAATCCGGCGCGCGAGGCAAAGCGCAGCGCGGCGAAAGACAGCAGCGCGATGGCGAGAGACCAGAAAGCGGCTTGCGCGGGATTAGGATGCGCCGTCCAGAGGACGGGCATGGCGCCGGCTTTGCGCAAAATGTAGCTGAGAAGAAACGCGAAAATAGCGACGGCGATGATGGAGATTGGCCAGGCGAGAAATCCCCAGAGAAATTCCGGGCCGGTGAGGCGTGTTTTGTAGAACAGCCATGTGATTTCCAGCAACAGGAGAAATCCGGCGGACAAGGCGATCGCGAGGGTGCGCGTGGCGGGCCAGTGAATCGTCCAGCTGCCCAGGAGATCGAAATAGACAGCTTCGGATTTGGGAGGATTGGAAATGTCGGCGCTGGCGAATGCTTGGAGAGCACTGAGCGCGTTATCGCCGTGATGTTGGAGAGTGGCGGGATCGGCATTTCCGAAATTGTCGCGTGGCGTGTGGTAATGAACTACGTCGCGAATGTTGGCGAAGTTGAGGCCTTGGTATCCGGCGGCTTTGAAGACTGTGAAATCGGTATCGTTAGGGATTTGTTTGTAGGCGGTGTAGAAAACAGAGCTGGTTACGGGATGCGCGGCGTGTTGCGCGAACAGACGCACAGCCCACTCGTTGGCGTCGCCGGTTTCGAACATCAGGCTGGGACCGGAAGTGCCGCGACTGTCAACGTTGACGACGGCGCGAACTTCTTTGGCCCAGGGATGTTGATTGACGAAGACACGCGCGCCGAGAAGGCCGGCTTCTTCGCCGTCGTCGATTAAGAAGATGATGGAGTGACGCGGATGCGGGAGCGACTTACAGATGCGCGCGATTTCGAGGACTGCGGCGGCGCCGGCACCGTCGTCGAAAGCGCCGGGACCGGCGGGAACGGAATCGTAATGCGCGGCTAGCAGGACTGTGGGGCCTGCTGGCTCTGCGCCATCGAGACGTGCCAGGACATTTTGGACCGTGCCGCAGTCGCCTTGTTCGTCGCAAGCGAAACCGGTTTGTACCGTTGGCAAGTAACCGGCGCTTGAGAATTCATCGAGGACGCGGCCGCGGACTACTTCGTTTTGCGCGCTACCCGTGGGATGCGGGACGCCGTCGCCGACGAGGCGATTGAGAATGTCACGGGCGCGCGTGGCGGAAAACTCTGTGGAGGGGGCGCCGGCGGGCTTTGGCGAGGGCGGCCGCAAACCTTCGAAGGAAAGAAAAAAGATGGCTGCGAGAATGAATAGTACGGCGAACGCGTGATTGGAAGTTGGTTCCGGATCCTGAGGCAAGCGCGCCTCCTGCTGGCAGGATGCTAAGTTGAGGATGGTTGTAAGTCAATGAGGAAGAAAGTGATGGAGGCGGATGATGAGTGATAAGTGACAAGTGATGAACGGCTTGGGGATGGTGGTCGGCCGCGTGGCCGGCGGGTCTTGGGGAAAAAGGCAGTGGCTAGTGTGGAGTGGCTGGTGGCTAGCAAAGCCTCCAGATTCCACGTACTGCAGGGTGGGTGCGGTTGGCGATTGAGCACTACTGGCTGCGCAGAATCTGGAAAAGCGGGCTTTACACTGGTGGCGGCGCGTGCTACTTTTTATTCCCGTAACCGCCGTCCCGGAAGCGCCAGGCGGAAGGGCCCTTGATTATTGACCCTCCAGCGTTTTTGTCTCGAAATACCTCCGAAAAAAGTTTGATCAATTGAAGCTCCTTCAGCCATCGAGGTGGAGGGAGTAAACGGTGCGAGGAAACTGGTGCTGAAACTACGCAAAGTCGAGCTGTTTGGGTTTAAGTCCTTCTGCGAGAAGACTCCGATCACTTTTAGTGGCACGGGGATCACTTGCATCGTGGGGCCGAACGGGTGCGGGAAGTCCAACGTGGTGGACGCAATCTCCTGGGTGCTAGGAGAGCAGAGCCACCGGATGCTGCGCGCGGAGCGCATGTCTGACTGCATTTTTAATGGGACCGCGAAGCGACCGCCGATGGGGCTGTCCGAGGTGATGCTGACGCTCGTGGACCCGGAGCTCGCGAATGCGGTGGCGGCGGTGATGGACGCGCCGGAGGCCGAAGCGCCGGCAATGGTGGAAGCTGCGGGGCCTATGATTGTGGAGGATCAGCCGCAGCCGGAAACGAAGATTGTGGATGGGTTTATTGAGATGGTTGACGGCGAGACGACTGCCCCAGGAACGGTTTCTATGGAGCCTCCGCCTGCGCCGGATGAAAGGGGCAAGCCCTGGAAGAAGCGCAGTGCGGAAAAAACCGCGATTACGATGAAGGCGGGCGAGATTGTGGTGGGGCGGCGGTTGTATCGTTCCGGGCAGAGCGAGTATTTGATTAATGGGCGCGTGGCGCGGCTGCGCGACGTGCAGGAACTTTTCATGGGGATGGGCTTGGGCCCGGACAGTTACGCGATCATCGAGCAGGGACGCATCGGGCAGATTCTGAATTCGAAGCCGATGGACCGGCGGGCGATTATTGAAGAAGCCGCGGGAATTACTATGTACAAGACGAAGCGGCGATTGGCGGAAGCGAAGCTGGAAGCGTCGAAAGTAAATCTTTCGCGAGTACATGACATCCTGGTGGAAGTGGAAAAACAGCTGGCTTCCTTGAAGCGGCAAGCGTCGAAGGCGCGGCGCTTCGCGGAGTTGCGCGACCAGATGCGCGGACTATTGCGCAGCGTGCTGGCTAGCAAGGCCGAACATTTGGACCAGGAAGCGGTGCGGCTGGAGAAATTGTTACGGGAAATGGATACGGCCGAGGAGGGCGAAGCGCGGTCGGTACATGAGTTGGAATCCGAACAGGAACGGTTGAGCGCGAGGACCTACGCGCTGGACGCGGAGTTGCGGCAAATTCAGAATTTGTTGGGACAGACGGCGCTGGATCTGGATCGCGCGGAAAATCGGATCACTTTTAATCGCGAGCAGACTGCGCAGATTGATGCGCGTGTGGCGCGGCTGGTGGTCGAGACCGAGGTGGCGCAGCGGCAAG
>Ga0209275_10000163_pt1 | contig 22458 bp, 19 predicted proteins | sample HubBroMetageREF2_FD_188344 | JGI IMG/M metagenome (GOLD analysis project Ga0209275, IMG submission 188344) | Reference soil microbial communities from the Hubbard Brook experimental Forest, New Hampshire, USA - Hubbard Brook CCASE Soil... | ecosystem: Environmental > Terrestrial > Soil >... | reverse complement strand
TAAAGAAACTAAAGTTGTTGGAGTTGCGCATAACGTTCCACGAATTTCTTCGTTCCGCGGCCCGGGAAGCTTACCGACAGTCGGCGATCATCGTCCTCGCCTTCCACGCCGACGACGGTACCCACGCCATATTCCGGATGACGCACCTTTTGTCCCAACAAGGGGTCAGCCGTCCCGCCCTTCTTGAAGGTTGGTCGTGAGAATGAACTCGCTGCTGCTGCACGCCGCGCCGGAGTCTTCGTTGCCGGGATTGGATTGCCGCGAACGCGACGCAGGAATTCCTCGGCGGAATAGGAATATTCCGGGTCCGGCTCATAGCGACGCGATTGCCCGATTTCCGCCATGGAACCGCGTACGGTATCTACAAGTTCGCTGGGAATCTCACCCAGGAAACGCGAAGGCAATGAAGCGCGCATCTGCTGCTCATTGCCAAAAACCCGCCGGTACACCGCTCGGGTCAGCGTAAGCGACTGACGTGCACGGGTCATACCCACATACACCAGCCGGCGTTCCTCTTCGATTCCTTTTTCTTCGTTCAGAGAGCGGCTGTGAGGGCAAATGCCATCTTCCAGGCCAGTTAGAAAAACGTGGTCGAACTCCAGCCCCTTGGTGCTGTGAAGAGTGATCAGCGTGACGCCAGGTTTTTCCTCAAACGAATCGGCGTCGCTCACCAGTGCCGCGCCATCCAGAAAATCGGTGAACGATTCGCCTGCTTCCATGGCTTCCGCCAGTGCGCGGGCGAGCTCTTCCAGGTTCTCGATTCGCGCCACATCTTCCGGCGTATTTCGGTCCTTGAGCATGTCCATGTAACCGGTCTCTTCGAAGACGTAGCGCAGGAATTCCGCGGGATCTTTACTGCCGTACGAATCCTTCAACCGCAAAATCAGCTCGCGAAACGTGCGGACTGGAGCTGTGGCGCGGCTTGAAGTAGGACTGGTCATCAACGATTCCATGGCGTCCCAGAACGAAAGTCCTTCACGTTGCGTAATGTCGCGCAATGCGTCCACGGTGGTTTTGCCGATTCCCCGCGCAGGCACATTCAAGACTCGGAGCAACGAAATGTCGTCTTCGGGATGCAGTGCCAATCGGACATACGCCAGCGCGTCCTTCACTTCTGCGCGATTGTAGAAGCTAAAGCCGCCCACGAGCTTGTAACGCACACCGCGGCGCCGGAATACCTCTTCGAACGAACGCGACTGGAAATTCGTCCGGTATTCTACTGCGCAGATCTGGTCCGGATCGTCGCTCAGGATGCGTTCCAGTTCGCCCGCCACAAATTCCGCTTCAGCTTGCGCATCGCGCGCTTCGTAATACCGAAGGTTCCCTCCCTGCGCTTTTTCCGCACGCAATGTTTTGCCAAGGCGGCCCGGATTGTTGGCCACCACAGCGCCGGCAGAATCCAGGATCCTTTGCGTGGAACGGTAGTTGCGTTCAAGGCGAATCACTTTGGCAGCAGGGAAGTCTTGGGAAAAGCTGAGCAGAATCGAGACATCCGCCCCGCGCCAGCGATAAATGGACTGATCTTCGTCACCAACGACACAAATGTTCTGCCGCTCGTTGGTAAGCAGGCGCAGCAAATCGTATTGAACGCGATTCGTGTCCTGATACTCGTCTACGTGCAGATATTGGAACCGTGACTGCCAGCGCTGGCGTACCTGAGGCACATCGCGTAACAGTCGGGCCGACCGAAGCAGCAAATCATCGAAATCGACGGCGTTGCTTTGCTTCAGAAGCGCATCGTACCCCGCGTAAATGTCCGCCACCTTGCGCGCGTCGGGACCAAAAGTCTCAGTGCGGACTTGCTCGGGCGTTTGCCCGTGGTTCTTGGCATGACTGATGCGGCTCAGTACATTCCGCGGAGTGAGAGCCTCATCCTCAATCCGCAGCTTGTTCATTACCAGCTTTACCGCGGCCAGTTGATCATCGTCATCGTAAATTGCGAAGTCTTTGGCCAGTCCAGCAGCCGTTGCTTCGCGGCGTAGCAGCCGCGCACATAGAGAATGGAAGGTCGAAATCCACGGCCGGTCTGGCGGCACACCCGCCCTTAGCAACAGGTCTGTGACTCGCTTCTGCATTTCCTCTGCGGCTTTATTGGTGAACGTCACCGCCAGAATTGCATCCGCCGGGATTCCCTTGGAAATGAGATTGGCCATTCTGTAGGTGAGCGCTCGCGTCTTGCCAGTTCCTGCTCCGGCAAGGATCAGCACCGGGCCTTCGGTTGTTTCAGCGGCGAGGCGTTGTTCCGGGTTTAATTGTTCAAGAAAAGTTTGCATTGGTCCGAGGTGTCGAGAAATTTGTTTGAGGTTCAATGTTAGCTGAGCGGGCAGAGTGGGGCAAATTTCCGCAAGAATTGTCAGGAATTGTGGAGAAATGGTCTTGCGACGCTAGTTTCCAGAGGTCGACGAATGTCCCAGATCGATATCGAAGTAAGACAACGGTTCATTGCTGGTCATCTTGATCATGTTGGGAAAATAGAGCCGCGCCGTTTGCAGCAGATCAACTTCGCCGCGAATATCGAAGTACACCAGCCCTTCCATGGAACTGTGCGCAGCAATCACATTCGACGGAATTCCTGCGTTTTGGCAAGCTTCCTTTAACTCTGTCCAGTTCTTGTCGCGCCCTGGAGTTGGCTTACCTGCCGGTATCGGCAGAGGGTTGCGTCTCTTCGTTGGATCCTTGCCGCTGTCCTTCAATAGCACCGTGTCCGCGACGTCTTCGGCGGTAAGTGGCGCCAGTTCCTGCCGATTATCTTCTCCGAGTTGAACGGTCAGCCGAATTCGCTGCAGATCAACCTTAATGCTCTCATCGGTGTTGTTGCGAAAACTGACACGCAACGCCACCACGCCACCCGAGAACGGCGACTTCTTCCCAAATTTCTCTTTGTAGCGGCTACTCTGCGTCCAAGGATCAACGCCAATGGTCATGCCTTCGTGCGATTCCATGGTCGCCGTACGCATCGTGGGCGCTTGTTGCGCGAACGTCGACAAGGCCGCTGCAGCGCTTGTTACGAATATCAACAGAAGGGAAGCAGGAAGATTTCGCATGCGGTTATAATAAACTGTTTGCATCCTGAGGCCTTCGATTCCTAGGGGACAAGCAGGGTTGCCCTGCTTATCGGGAACCAGTCGGCCCGCTTTCCGGGATGACCGGAGTCAATTCGAGTGTATTTCCTCTATAGTTTTTTTGCGGCCGTCGCGGCTATTCTGAGCGCGCCGTACTGGCTCATTCAAGGGTTGCGGCACGGAAAATATCTCTCCAACCTGGGCGAGAGACTTGGTTTCTCCGTTCCCGGTGTTCACGGCCTTCCCGCCGATCGTCCCGGCGTCATTTGGCTGCATGCCGTTTCCGTTGGCGAGGCGCTATCGGGGGTCGCTTTAGCCAGGCGTCTGAAAGAAGCCTACCCGCAGCGTCCCTTGATCGTTTCCACCACTACGCTGACGGGTTACACACTAGCCAAGGAAAGAATGCCGTTCGCAGAAGCGGTGATTTTCTTTCCGTTCGATTGGGCATTCAGCGTCAAACGCGTGCTCGACGCCGTAAAGCCCTCCTTAGTCGTTATCCTCGAGACTGAAATTTGGCCAAATTTTCTTCGGGAGACCAACAAGCGCGGCATTCCAGTGATTTTTCTCAGCGGGCGGATCTCCGATCGCTCTTTCGCCCGCTGGCAGAAATGGTTCGGCTCGTTTGGATTCTTTCTTCGGCCGTTGCTCGCCTCGGCACTCCAAAAGCCTGCCGCCTTTCTCATGCAGACGGACGCTGATGCGGAGCGTATCCGCGCGCTTGGAGCGCCCGCCGATCGCGTAAAGGTTAGCGGCAATCTTAAATACGATCAGGAGTTGCCGGACACTACGCCGTTGGCAGAATGGCTTGGAGAAGAGTGCAAGCGGCGTGGGCGTTGGCCACTCATCGTGGCGGGAAGCGTCGTCGCAACCGAGGAGCCGCTGGCGTTGATCGCCTTCGGAGTCGTGCAAGGTGATTTCCCCAAGGCTCTTCTGGTTTTGGCACCGCGCAAGCCGGAGCGTTTTATCGCTGCCGCTGAGTTCATCGACGAGTCGCATCGGAAATTTGTCCGCCGCTCGGAACTCTCCGTAGCGGGAACTTCTGCGTCCGCTTCATCCTCTAACGGTTCGAGCATTCCAGACGACGCCACGGTTTTGCTCCTCGACAGCATTGGTGAGCTCGCCTCGCTTTATCGCATTGCCGACGGCGCCTTCGTTGGCGGTTCATTGGTGAATTCCGGTGGGCACAATATTTTGGAGCCTGCCGCTTTTGGAAAAGTACCTGTTTTCGGGCCATCCATGGAAAACTTTGCCGCCATTTCGTCTCGATTCTTGGAAGCTGGCGCCGCGATTCAAGTGGAAAGCCCGGAAGACGCAGGAGTCGAATGGATACACTTGCTGAAGGATCCGGCGAAAATGTCCAGGATGGGCACAGCCGCACGGCAACTCGTGGAAAGCAGTCGCGGTGCCCTGGACCGTGCTTTGTCAGAAATTGAGCGGCACATGGATAACGCCACTCGATGAATGTGTCGCCTAGGTTGCGCTGGGTGCTCCTGCCGTTATCGTGGATTTACAGAGAAATTGTTCGCGTCCGCGTGTGGATGTACGCGAAAGGAGTTTTGCCGCAACGCCGCGTTAGCACGCCGGTCATTAGCGTTGGAAATTTAACGGTGGGCGGCACCGGTAAAACTCCAATGGTCATCTGGCTTGCGGAGCGCCTTCTTGCTAAGGGTAACCGAGTCGGTATTCTCACTCGGGGATATAAGGGCAGGGAAGGCACCAGCGACGAAATCGAGCAAATGAAAGCGCGGCTCCAAGCGCGTATACAATTTGGAGTTGGCAAAAATCGCTACGAACAGGCTCTTCGGCTGGAGCAGATTGGTGTGGACGTTCTTTTGATGGATGATGGTTTTCAACACCTTCAGCTTGCTCGCGATCTCGACATTTTATTGTTGGACGCTAGTCAACCATTGACTAACGAATCGCTGCTTCCCGCAGGCCGCCTCCGCGAGCCACTGTCAGAAATGGGACGCGCTGATTTGCTCGTTTTTACGCGCACCGAAACGTCTCCGGGAGCCAAAGACGCCATCGCTAAGCTGAATGACTACCCCGTTTTTTCTGCTGCCACGAAGCTTCTTGGATTTCGTCGTCTCGGGTCAGACAACTCCATTGTGCCCGCGGAGCAGTTGGGAGGAGGACCATTCTTTTCGTTTTGCGGCATTGGCAATCCCCAGGCCTTTTTTAAGGATCTGAAAAACTGGGGCCTTTCCAATGCTGGCACAAGGATTTTCCCGGACCATCACCGTTACCGCGCAGCTGATACCGTCGAGATCCAGACCGCTGCTCGTTCCGTGGGAGCTCACGCGCTTCTCACTACAGAGAAAGACGCGCAGAACCTGAGCGGCGTCGAATTGCGAGATTTGCCAGCCTTTGTCGCTGTCATCGAATTACAGATCGCGAAGGAAGAGGCCTTCCTCGACGCGATTCAAAAGCGTGTGAACGCGCGTCGGGCTGCTATATGAAATTACTGATTCGCGCCACGAACTGGGTCGGCGACGCGATCATGGCGCTGCCTGCGATTCGTACTATTCGCGCGAAGTTCCCCGATGCACAGATCAGCATAGTCGCCCGTCCCTATGTTGTAGATCTCTATCAGCACCAAAATCTTTGTGATGAATTGATATCCTATGATCCGCACGGTGAACATCGCGGCTGGAGTGGACGCCAACGATTCGCCAAACAACTCCGCGCAAAAAAGTTCGACTTGGCCATTCTTCTCCAAAACGCCTTTGACGCGGCATGGCTGGCGTGGCGCGCCGGAATTCCCGAGCGTATCGGCTATGCTCGCGACGCTCGCAGTTTCCTTTTGACGAAAGCCGTCCCCGTTCCCAAGCCCGGTGAAATTCCTGCTCATGAAAAGTTCTACTATCTCGAACTGCTGCGACGTGCTGGTGTATCCGACTTCTCACCGGATGTGGCGCACATTAAACTCGATGTTCTCGAACCTGCGAAGCTGCAGGCGCGCGAAACGCTATTAAAAGAAGGTGCCCGGCCTGAAGCCTTTAAACTCGCCATCGCTGCTGGAGCCTCGTACGGTTCCGCCAAGTGTTGGCATCCTGAACGATTTACCGCTGTAGCAAATCGTGTCCAGTCCGGGGTCGATGCCGACGTCATTCTTTTTGGCACGGCGGGCGAGGCCAGCGTTTCGAACGCTATCGCGGCGGCAATGAACTGTCCGCCCATCGATATGACTGGTAAAACGTCAATGCGCGATTTGCCGGCGCTTTTGTCGCAATGTCATTTATTTTTGGGGAATGATTCGGGCGCAATGCATGTTGCGGCAGCCCTTGGCTTGCCCGTCGTCGCGGTCTTTGGCCCTACTGACCCTGATGGCACCGCCCCCGTAACTCCGCGCCAGAGTGTCATACAGCAGAAACCCTACTGCAGCCCTTGTTTTCTGCGCCGTTGCCCCACGGATCACCGCTGTATGAACGATGTTACGCCAGCGATGGTTGCCGGCGCAGTCGACTTCTGGCTCAAAACTTTGGAGGTGCATTCTGCCTGAAACGCACTCGCTCCGGCCCGCTGTTTTTCTCGATCGCGATGGCACCATTGCCGACGAAGTGGGCTACTTGAACCACGTCAGCCGTTTTCGTATGTTTCCGTTTGCTGCTGCCGCGATTCGCCGCTTGAACGAAGCTGGTCTCGCTGTCATCGTAGTCACTAATCAGTCGGGAGTGGCGCGCGGATATTTTCCCGAATCTTTGGTTCACGAAGTGAACGAATTGATGTGTAAACAATTGGCTAGCGCCGGGGCGCGTGTTGATGGCACATATTATTGCCCGCACGGCTCTGCCGATGCTTGCGAGTGTCGGAAACCAAAGACCGGCATGCTGGATCAGGCGGCAAGGGAGTATGGCTTGGATATCAAGCGCTCCTTTGTGGTTGGCGATCGCTATGGCGACGTAGAATTGGCCTTCCGTGCGGGTGCCACTGCGGTTTTCGTGGAATCGGGTTACGGCCTGGGGGACCTACACTGGCACGGAAACAGTTGGCCTAAACAGCCGCACAAGATTGCTCATGATCTCGAAGACGCAGTGGACTGGATTCTGAGGCAACCTCGATGAGACGCGCCAAGGGAAAGCCATCGGCTTCAACATCCGTCGATCTGCTGGCTCTTTCGGAATTCGTCGAACGCTTTACCTCTAAGACCGTTGTTGTGCTCGGAGATTTTGTGGCCGATGCTTTCCAGTTCGGCGATATTACTCGTGTTTCGCGAGAAGCCCCAGTGCTGATCTTGCGGCATCGCGAAACGCAAATTGTTCCCGGAGGCGGGGCGAACGCCGCGAATAATTTTGCATCTCTTGGCGCGAAAGTACTGCCGGTGTCTGCTGTCGGTGACGACTCTGCTGGTGATGCCCTGATTGATACTTTTCGTTCGAAACGTATCGATACTACCGGAATACTTCGCGTTAAAGGATGGACCACGCCTACCAAGACGCGATTTCTTGCTGGTTGGACGCACACCACGGGCCAGCAGGTGCTTCGCGTTGATTATGAGCCTCAACGACCGCTGGCGGATTCCGCCGGCAAACAACTCCAATCTTTTTTTGTGAAGCGTCTCAATAAAGCTGATGCAATCGGCTTGTCGGATTACGGCTTTGGTATAGCTGCCCCAAGCACTATTCGGGCTGGTCTGTTTCGTTTGCGCGGACAAATTCCAATTGCGTTGGATTCTCGTTACCGGCTCACAGATTTCGTTAAGGCTGGTATTACGTCTGCCACACCGAATGAGGCTGAACTCGAAGCGTTGCATCACTCGAAGATCGGCGAAAATGTCGCTGAACTAGAGCGCTGTGGCGAAGCGACTCGCGCGCAAATGAAACTCACGTCTTTGTTGGTCACGCGCGGTAAACATGGCATGGCTATTTTCCAACCAGAGCAACCAGCCATCCACATCCCCGCGCATGGCGGTCAGCAGGCGGTTGATGTAACCGGCGCCGGCGACACCGTCTTGGCGGCCTATACGCTTGGCCTGGCAAGTGGCGCATCACCTCTCGAAGCTGCGCACATTGCCAACATCGCCGGCGGGTTGGTGGTCATGAAGCGCGGTACGGCCACTGTTTCGCGTGCAGAACTGTTGCAAGCCATAAATGATTCCACTTCGGAGGCGTCACTGTAATCATGCGCAAGGCTGAGTCTAAAATTCTTTCTCGCCAAGCGCTTGTTCCGCTACTCGATGACTCCAGGCAGCAAAACAAGAGGATTGTCTTTGCGAATGGCTGCTTCGATACGCTACATGTCGGCCACACTCGCTACTTCGCAAGCGCCAAACAGCAAGGCGATATTCTGGTCGTGGGCGTCAACTCCGATGCCAGCGTTCGTAGACTGAAAGGCCCGGGTCGCCCGGTGCTCGACGAGCGCGCTAGGGCCCACCTCGTCGCCGCTCTACGCAGCGTTGATTACGTTGTGATCTTTGGCGAACCTAACGTTGAAGCGCTGCTTGAAGAACTCCGCCCACACGTCCACGCAAAAGGTACGGACTACACGGCTGACTCGGTGCCCGAACGCGAAGTCGCCGCGCGGCTCGGGATCCAGGTAGCCATCGTCGGCGATCCAAAAGATCACTCCACGCGCGATCTCTTCGATTTCATTTCAAAGGCGCCGCATGACTGATGCTCGCTTTTTGGTAGTACGTCTCGGGTCGCTCGGCGACATTGTCCATACGTTTCCGGCAGTCGCGGCCCTTCGGGAATCATTTCCGTCGGCAAAAATTGTTTGGCTAACTCACCCACGCTGGGTTGAATTGGTTTCCAGTAGCCAGCTTGCTACAGAAATTTGGCCGGTGAATTCGCGGGACTTCTCGCAAGTGCGCTCAGTATTAAGAAAAATCCGCACCGTCAGCTGGACCGCAGCCATCGATTACCAAGGACTGTGGAAGTCGGCATCACTGCCATTTCTGGGCGGCGTGTCGCGGCGCATCGGATTTTCTTCCGCCACAGTCCGCGAGTTTGGCGTGCCCATCCTCTATACCGACCGTGTTGCCGTAAAAGCAGCTCACATTGCCGACCACAATGGCGAATTGTCGTTGCGAGCGGGAGCCTCCAAGCCTGTTAGCGACTTCGCGCTTCATATCGACCCACAGCATGATCTGCGGGTGCGCTCGCAGCTAAGCGAAAAGGGAATTGATCGCTACATCGTTTTGAGCCCGGGTGGTGGGTGGCAGTCGAAATGTTGGCCACCGGAGCGTTTTGGCGCGCTCTGCAAAAAGATTCGCGACGATACGGGAATTTCCTGCGTCGTAAATTACGGTCCCGGGGAAGAAAGCCTGCTAGCAGCCGTTCAACGGGCCAGTGGCGACGCTAATCCCATTCCATACAACGCCGATCTTCGCTCGCTCATGGCTCTTCTGCGCAACGCTCTCTGCATCGTCGGAGGTGACACCGGGCCGTTGCATCTCGGAGTGGCGTTAGGTACCCGCGCCATCGCACTCTTCGGGCCCACGGATCCGGCGCGCAATGGTCCATACTGTCCGGAGCCCACGGTTTTGCGTAGCTCATCTGCCGTCACTTCATACAAACGGGGTGACGTTGCAGATCCCTCGCTGCTCGATATTTCTGTTCATCAGGTATTTGATGCCGTGTCTCGCCGTCTGGAGCAAGCCGCGTGACGGCGATGGATTTCTTCGCGCGTTGGCGCGTCCGTATCGGCTATTTTCTCGCCTTAGTGGTTTTGTGGTTAGCACGCCCCAACCCGCAGTCGATTCTCATTGGCGGCGTGATTGGCGTAATCGGCCTGGCGATGCGGGCATATGCAGCCGGTTATTTACATAAACAAAGTGTACTCACGGTTGCTGGTCCGTACGCGCGCACACGGAATCCCCTTTATTTCGGTAGCAGCATCTTGACCTTGGGCGCGGCGGTAGCCATGCATTCCTGGCTATCTGCAGCGATACTTCTGATTTATTTCGCAGTGGTCTACACCTTTGTGATGCGCCGTGAAGAGATGGAACTTCGCCAGCAGCACGGGGCCGCTTTCGACGCCTACGCCCAAGCGGTGCCGTTGTTCTTCCCTGGATTATCGGTATCGCCCTTATCCACGGTGGAAAAAGGTTCATTTTCCTGGAGCCAGTACAAGAAAAATCACGAGCATCAAGCTGCGGTGGGATTCTTACTCTTGCTGCTTTTACTGGTTATCGTTTGGCGCATGCATACCGCTTGATATCGCGGTTGGCGCGTCGCATTTCACAAAACAACTTACTTGCAAGGTGTATCCATCCGTCAAAATCTGAACCGCGCCTTGCTGATCCGTCCGCAAAACGCGCGCGCCGCTGTTCGCGAGTCGTTTCAAGCTTCCAGACTCGGGTGTCCGTAAGCATTTTCTTCACCGGCGGAAATCACGGCAATTTGCGGTCCCACCGCAGTCAGAAAGTCCGGCATGGTCGAGTTCTTACTCCCATGGTGCCCGACCTTCAGCACGTCCGCGTGCAGCAAGTCTGCTGCATTTTCATTCAACATCGCGTATTCCACTTGTTTCTCGGCGTCGCCTGGCAGAAGAATCGTCCGATCCTGATAGCGCAGCCGCACCACTAGCGAATCATTATTCTTCGCGGACGGCGCCACTTCCTCTGGCGTGATCTCTGGCCACAAGATATCCACTGCAACGCCACCCCAGACAAAATGCTCTCCGCGAATGGCGTGCTCGATCGGAATGTGCAGCGAAGTTGCGACGCCAGCAAGTGTCCCCGTAGCGTGCCCCGCAACGCCCAGTAATACAGCGGCGCAAAAGCACAGCAATTCTGCTGCGATAAATGTGGGAGAGCTTATTGTTTTTTGAACCGGACTCCACAGGCCAAGCAGAATGCCGCTAGAAAATGCAGCGGCAATCGCAACGGCCGGTAGTTTCATGACACTCTTCGCAACCTCACCAGTATCTCGATGTGGTAAGTCTGGGGAAACAGGTCGAACAGATCCACCTGCGCAATTTCGTATCGCTGAGTTGCTTCTACTTCGGTTTGTGGTTTGCGTTCCGAGGCTGTCAGCACCGCTAAGTCTCGCGCCAAGGTAGAGGGATCGCAGGAAAGATAGGCGATCTCAGGCGCGCCCAGATTTGCGAGTTGTGCCGCTACAGTCGCACCTAGTCCGGCCCGCGGCGGATCGAGCACAATTAAATCCGGTTTCTCTTCGAACTTCTTCAGAAACTCTTCCGTGTGCTCGTTCTTTGATTCAATCTGCACGCTCGCGGCATTTGCATTGGTTTGCAAATCTCGCGTCGCGGATAAGTTCGCATCCACGCTTACCACCCGCGAAAACATTTTCGTTAGTGGCAGCGTGAAGAAGCCCACTCCCGCGTAGAGGTCCAGAGCCGTTTGACCGTGGGCGCCCTTCAAGACCGTCTGTAACAGATCCTCGATAAGAAAGCGGTTCACTTGAAAAAACGAAAGATGATTCACGCGAAACGTGAACCCTCCAGCTTTTTGTTCCAGGTACCCGGGTCCTGATAACTCAAAGCGATCCTTGCTCTGATCGAGCAACAGGAGGCTCTCCAAATTTGGCACCGCCGCGCGGAAATCCGCGGCAAGATCCTTTGCCGGCTTCGAGAAGCGCTCAAAGGCCACATTCAAGGCAATTTTCGCATCGGTGAAATCTGCGAACGCTTCAATTTCCAGAACTCCAGTGGGCAGGGAATTCGCGCGTGCCATTTCCTGCAGTTGCCCGAAGGCCTTCGCCAAGCCGGGCGACAATACCGGACACTCATCGATCGGCACAATGCGTGGACTCTCAGGCAGGAAATAGCCTAGCGCCCGAGGCATTGCATCGCGGTATGCCCACTGCGCCCGGTTCCGGTAACCATACGGTTCACCGGTATGCGCCGTAATTTCGCCCGGCCACGTAATTCCGCCCAGTCGCGACAGGGTCTCCCGCAGAATCTCTTTCTTCTGCCGCACCTGTTCGCCTATTTCAATGTGCTGGTAGTGGCAGCCACCGCAGACCCGAAAATGCGGGCAAGGAGCTGTGATGCGTGACGGCGCGGCTTGCACCACTTCCTCTAGATTCGCGTGGATCAGTTTCTTCTTGCGCGTCCGCACCGTCCCCCGCACCTGCTCGCCAGGTATTACGTAGGGCACGAATACGGTATTGCCGTCGGCGTGTGCCAATCCTTCGCCTCCGTAGAGCAGCTTCTCAATCGATAATAGTAACTCATCTGACATAGTTATCCAATCCTATCCATTCTTGTCGCAAGCGCTCAGCGGTTCAAGGGTACGAACGGCTCAGGAGAAGTAATAGAGGCTCAAGCGCGGCAATTGATATTCGTCCAGCAACCGCTTCTGCAGATACTGCTTTTCGACCAGCGCCAACTGTTCCGCTTTCATTTTGCGCCGGTATACCGCCAGCTGCGAATCCACTTCCCGGCGAATCTTGAGCATCAATTCTTCCCGGGCGTGGGTCAAAAGCGCGGCATGCACCTTTTCATCCAGAATCGTCAATCGCCGCTCTAGATCTTCCAAGTCCACTGCGCCCGGAGCTTCGAGCAGCGTCAGCACGGAACTCAACGATTCTGCTACTCCCATCAGGAAGCTGGCAATCGCCGCCTGTATACCAGCATAGCGGTCCGATGCCCTCCGCAACAGGCCTACATTTCGTTCCACATATTGTTTCAACTCATCTCGTGGGAATGGCTCAGCCTTTGCGTTGCCGTGTCCGTTGGATTTCGCATGGGCTCCCGCCGCGGCTTCCTGTGATTCCTCGGCAGCATCCAACACCGCATCCGTGCAGTATGCCAGGCTCTTCAGCGGTTTTCCGGCGCCTCGCCGCGATCTTTGGTAACTCTCAAACGCGCGATCGATTCCTTTCAGCGCAGCTTCCAGAGACACTCCTGCCTTCTGCCATGTTTCCATCACCGCCCAATCTAAAGGAGAAACGAGCAGGTGTGCTCCGCGCTTTTTCCAGAAGTGCTCTTCGATCTCGGTGAAATAGTTAAAGTAATTCCAGGTTTCCATGATGGACGCGTTTGCGTACTGCTTTCCGTTTTCAGTTCCGCACTTTCCTTGATGTAGCGCTTTTTTGTGCAATTGGTTGCGTTCTCGGTGGCTGTTCGCGATGACCGTCGACGTGCTGATTCTTCTCCCAGATCAATCGCAGCCCGCGCAGCGTCAGGAATTCATCGATATGTTGAATGTACTTCGATCCTCGCGCCACGAGTCGAGCCTGTCCGCCGGTAGCCACCACCACCGCTTCCGTTTTTAGCTCCGCCTTAATCCTGGCCAGCATCCCGTCGGTCATATCCACAGCACCGTAGTACAAACCCGCTTGCATATGCGTTACGGTATTTGTGCCGATCACTTTGCCCGGATCCTTTATCTCCACGCGTGGCAGTCTTGCCGCCCGCGAGAACAGGGCCTCCGACGCAATCCCGATTCCGGGCGCAATAACCCCGCCAAGGTACTCGCAGCGCGCCGAGATCACATCGAACGTAATCGCCGTCCCGAAGTCCACCACCACGCAAGGTCCGCCGTAATGATGAAACGCTGCCACTCCATTCACAATGCGGTCCGCGCCCACTTCCATCGGGTTGTCGACCAGGACCGCCATCCCGGTCTTTACGCCCATCTCCACGAATAGGGCTTTCTTCCCGAAATAAATCCGCGACATCTCCGCCAGCGTCCAGTTCACCGGCGGCACGACTGAACTGATGATCACTCCGCTGATGTCTTCCTGATTCAGCCCCGCCAGGGAAAACAAATTGCGCGTCAACACGCCGTACTCGTCCACGGTCTGTGCCCGCGCTGTCGTCAACCGCCAGTTCGCGATCAGCTCCTCTTCGCGAAAAACGCCTAGCACTGTGTTGGTATTCCCCACATCGATGGTTAGCAGCATCTAACGTGCCTCGGTCACATCTCCGGCAATCACCATCGTCACCGGCCCTTCTTCGCGCTTCACCTGCAACAGTCCGTCGGACGTCAAACCCACCGTTGTCCCGAAATACGTTTCAAATCCAGTCTCCACACGAACGCGCTTTCCGTTCGCAAAGCTCGACACTCGTTCAAATCGATCCACAACGTAGCGAGCCCCTTCGCGCAGGAACCGATTGTAGTCGCTCTCGAATTCGTTCAGCAATCGCACCAGTAGTTCGAGCCTCGAATGGGTTCGCCCTGATTCCTTGCGTAGTGAAGTCGTGACACTTGCAATGTCACCTGGAAACTTTTCCTGGTTGGTATTAATTCCGATACCTACAATCACGAAACGCACTTGTGTCGGCTCGGCGTGCATCTCGGTCAGGATTCCGCCAACTTTCCTGCCGTCCATCAGGATGTCATTCGGCCATTTCAATTCCGCGGAAAGCCCAGTCTGCGCCTGGATCGCGGAATGTGCAGACAGTCCTGCCAGCATAGTCAGCAGTGGCGCCTGCACCGGCGACAACCGTGGCCGCAGCAACAAGGTTACGTATAGCCCCGCACCTCGTTCCGAATGCCAGCTACGCCCGGAGCGTCCCCGGCCTGCCGTCTGCTCCTCGGCCAGAATCACTGCACCTTCCGGCTCACCGGCATATCCCAATTCCATCGCCACCCGGTTGGTCGAATCCGTTTTGAAGAAGTGGTAAACGCGTTTGCCGAACAGTTTCCCCTTCATCCGTTTGCGCAACAAGTCCGGAGTCAATATGTCGGGGACCTTCTCCAGAAAATATCCTGCGCTCTGCTGGCCCTTCACTCGGACGCCGAGTTCACGCAACCGTTCCACCCAGCGCCATACCGTCGATCGCGACACGCCAATCTCTCGCGCGATCCGCGCGCCACTGATGACGATTGTGGCGTTGTCCGAGAGCAGTGTCAGCAGCGCAGCCAATCGACGGTCGGTTGTCCCTGGTAAAGTTGCCGCTTGCGGCATTAGATGCCAATCCAGTGCGTCACGCGTCCTATCCTACGTTTCCTCGATGCCATCCACAAGCAGACGGAAGCTTGCTAGCGGAGCCGACTGCGTCAGTGCCGCGACGGCGAGAAAATTTGCACCCGTCTCGGCATATTCACGAGCATCCTGCAGCGCAATGTCGCCTGCTACTTCCACAATGCAATCGGACCTTATACTCCGAGCGATCGCAACAAAGCTTCTCACTTCTGCTGAGGCTAGATTCTTCAGCGTTACCCAATCCGCGCCGGACTCCACTGCCTCGCGAAGTTCCAACTCATTCCGCACTTCGACATGGATGGAAAGGGAATTGGCTTCCTGCGCATTCGGTATGCTCCCTACCGCTTCATAGGCGGTCATGGCTTGAGGCTGCATCCTCAGCGCTGCATAAGCGTGCGCTTGATCCAAAGCAGCTTTTACCCCGCCTGCTACGGCAGTGTGACTCTCCGTGATCCGCATAATCTGCACTGATCCAGCACCAAAATTACTGCCGCTCCCAGTCTCCACCGCATATTGCTCAAGCAGGTGCAACCCCGGGGTCATTTTTTGAGTGCAGCAAATCTTCGCCCGGCTCCCAGCCACTTCCAAGACGTAACTGCGCGTCAATGTCGCGATGCCGCTTAGCCACTCCAAAAGGACCAGTGCCGTGCGCTGACCGGTCAATATCGCCGCGACAGTGCCACACAGCCGCAACAGTTCCTGACCGCTATCGACCACGGCTCCATCTTGCGCTAAAGCATCTACCTGCATACGCGAGTCAAGTGCCGCAAACACTCTAGCGGCGAGTGGCAGACCCGCTATCACCGCTTCCTGTTCCGCAATAATCCGTCCGCTCGCCGCGGAATTGGCTGAAGCTATCGCCGACGCACTGGCAGCATCCACGCGCTCATTTTCGCGCAGCGCTCGAGCGATCAGGTCGGTAATGTAGTCGGAATTCCAGTCCATGCAACCGTAAGGCTTCTGAAACGCCTTTTTACGCCGTGCCGCTTTCCAGCTTTTGTTGACGTTCCAGCAGCTTACCCAACTCCACGCGCTGGCCGGCGAGCGTCTCTTCCATCTGCTTGATAATGTTTTCTGGCGCCCGTCCGCGAAACGTTTCATTTCCCAACTGCTTTTCTTTGGAAGCAATTGCCTTCTGCAATCCTTCAATTTCCTTTTTCAGCCGCGCCAGTTCCGCCGCCACATCAAGCGTTTCCGCAACATACGGAATCCGCAGATCAAATTGCGCGGTAGAGCGAACTCCGCCGTCTCCTTCCGGCAGTTTCTCCGTCAGCACGCTCAACTCTCTCAAACTTACTAGTCTTATAATGCCCTCGCGATTCGACTCGACAATGTTCCGCGCTTCGGCCTCCGCACTTGAAAACTCGGCCGCCACTTTCTTTTTCGGCTCCAACTTCATTTCCGAGCGAATCGTTCGTAGCGTCTGAATCACATCCTGGACCATGCCATATTCATTGAGACCCTGCGGATCTTTCCATTCGGCCTTTGCTTCTGGATAGACATCCAGAGCAATAGATTTGGCTCCCGCTTTCTGAGGCAGTTGATGCCACAACTCTTCCGTTAAAAATGGCATGAAGGGATGCAGCAGTCGCAACGCCGCATCAAATGCCCCGAACAGATTCTTCCAGGCGACAACGGCTCGCTCGCGATCGGCATTCTGCAGTTCTGGTTTCACCCACTCGATGTACCAATCGCAGAAATCGCCCCAAAAGAACTGGTATACCGCTTGCGCCGCTTCGTGAAAGCGATAGTTCGTCAGCGCGTCATTCACCGTCTCAACGGTCTGTGCCAATCGCGCGAACAGCCAGCGATCCACCAGTGGCACTTGCCCGTTGCGCGCGTAGGGAGCGCACTCGCGCACACTCGGAGCCGCCAATTCCTCCAGCGAAGTTCCACCTTGCTCAAACTTATCCAGGTTCACGAACAGGAACCGAGATGCATTCCATATCTTGTTGGCGAATGACCGCGCTCCCAGCAAACGATCATCCGACAGCACGATGTCCGTTCCCGGCGCGGCCATCGACGTCAGGCAAAACCGCATGGCGTCAGTGCCGTACTGTTCATTCAGCGCTACCGGGTCGAGTCCTGTGCCTTTCGACTTGGACATTTTCTCCCCGCTCGCCGTACGCACCAGCGAATGCAGGTACACCGCGCGAAAGGGAACTTGCCCGGTAAAATGCATCCCCAGCATGATCATCCGCGCTACCCAGAAGAACAGGATGTCGTAGCCGGTAATGAGCAGGGTCGTCGGATAGTACCGCTCAAAGTCCGCGGTCTTCTCCGGCCAGCCCAGAGTCGAAAAGGGCCATAATCCGGAACTGAACCAGGTATCCAACACGTCTGGATCCTGTTGCAATTCTCCTGAACCGCATTTCACGCACTTTGTCGGATCTTCACGCGAAACAAGCACCGCGCCGCATTTCCCGCAATACCACGCAGGAATCCGGTGTCCCCACCACAATTGACGCGAGAGCGTCCAGTCGCGGATATTCCGCATCCAGTTGAAATATTCCTCACGCCGGTTATCCGGCACGATGCGAATGTCTCCGCGTTCCACAGCCGCCAACGCTACGTCCGCCATCGGCTTCATTCTGCAAAACCATTGCGTCGATGCGCGCGGCTCCACAATCGTTTTGCTGCGCTCACACAGTCCAATGGCGTGAACGTGATCCGTAACCTTTGCGAGTAAACCCTGTGCCTTAAGGTCTTCCACGACCTTCTTTCGCGCTTCGAACCGGTCCAGGCCCGCGTACGCGCCGGCATTCTCATTCAGGTGACCGTCATCGGTCATTATGTCGATCTGTTCCAGCCCGTGCCGTTTTCCAGCTTCGAAGTCGTTGGGGTCATGCGCCGGCGTTATCTTTACCGCGCCGGTTCCGAATTCGCGATCCACCATCTCATCGCCAATGATGGGAATTTCCCGATTCATCAACGGCAGCACCGCATTCTTGCCAATCAGGTGCTTATAGCGCTCATCTTCCGGATGCACGGCCACCGCGGTATCGCCCAACATCGTCTCCGGGCGTGTGGTAGCCACTACCAATTTCTCGTGCGAACCAGCCACCGGATACGCGATGTGCCACAAATGTCCTTGGCGCTCTTCATGCAGCACTTCCAGATCGCTGAGCACCGTCAGGCAGACCGGGCACCAATTCACCATGCGCTTTTCGCGATAAATCAAACCCTCTTCATACAAACGAACGAAAACTTCCCGTACCACCCGCGATAATTCTGGAGACAGCGTGAACTTCTCCCGTGACCAGTCGCACGACTCTCCAATCTGTTTCATCTGGCGCTGGATCGTTCCACCACTTTCTTCCTTCCACTGCCAGACCCGTTTGATAAACTCCTCGCGGCCCAATTTGTGATAATCAATTCCTTGTTCTGCGAGTTGACGCACCACGACCCGTTGCGTTGAAATTCCAGCGTGATCCGTTCCTGGCAGATATAGCGTGTTGTAGCCGCGCATGCGGTGCCACCGTGTCAGTACATCAATTTCCGTGTGGTCCAGCATGTGCCCGATATGCAGGGAGCCCGTCACGTTGGGCGGAGGAATGACGATCGAGAAGACCGGGCCCGGTGCCGCTGGATCGGCCTTGAATAATTCCTGTTTCACCCAGCACTCTGCCCAGCGCGGCTCAATTTGCTGAGGTTCGTACGTTTTGGCTATCTCTCGAGACATCCCGCTTCCTTCTCCCCACCTTGCTCCACCCGCACAGGCACACTATGCCGCATTCAAGGTAAACCTTGAATATACGGGCAGCCACAAACGCCGTCAATTCGCATGCAGAGCGATTTAGTTTGCAAACAGGTTGTTTTAGGAGGAACCAGCCGATTTCCGGCTTGGCTTCAGGTTGCTACTTCTTGGATTCCAGCTCGTCTTTGACCAACGCTTCGATGATCGGTTTCAGGATTTCCTGCGTAACCTTCTGCAGGACATCTGGATTCATGCGCTGCAACACTCGTGTCACCAGCTCATCCATCTGATTCGCTTGTGGCTGGACAGCCGCGAGCGGCTCTGCCGTTTCCAGCTTCGGCTCGTCAATTTCCGTGAAGTTACTTGAAACCGTTTCGGGCGAATTTTCTATCGGCGCTTCCTGTTCAACAGGAACGACGAAGTTCGAACTCGTTGCGGCGGTCTCATGAGCAGGAGCCGCATCTTCGTGCGCAACTTCCTGAACAACTTCCTGAGCCCCTTCATTCAGTGAGGCTGAAACTTCCGTCACGGTTTCCGGTGCAGGTACTTCATCGACGCTTGCCGCCTCTTTATAGACCGGAATCTCCTGCGTCTCTTCCGTCACCTTAGTCGCCGGCGCATCCCAAGTGGCCGCGAGTTGCGAAACTTTCTTAGCCTCGACATCCCATGGTGAAGGAGGCACGGAATACCAGTTGCTCTTGGTTTCGGGAATCTTTGTTTCTTCCTGAGCAAGCACCGGGACTTCCGCGAGTATTGGCGCTGGCTCAATCACCGCCGGCTCTGCTTCCACCACCGCAGAATCCTGGATGACCGGAACCGGTTTCTCTTCAGCCGCTGCTACTTCCGCAATTTCGTCCACACGCGGAGCTACATGCGCCGCCTCGGTAACCACATCAGCCGTTGACGCCAATTTCTCTTCCACGCCCGCAGCCATCGCCGCTGCCCACGCATCTCCGCTGAAGGGAATCGGTGCGTCTACTGGTTTATGTTCTAAAGTTGAAACTCCGACACTCGGCGCTTTCGCCACTTCCGCAAATTTGGTCTTCTCGGCCGAAGGCGTCCACTGACTCACTCGTCCATTCCGTGCCGGTGAATTTCCATGGAAAGCCTCTTCGCGCCAATCCGGTGCACTGTTTATTCCGGTTGCGGCCTCTTCTAACTGGGCATCCAAACCGCCAGGGCGCCAACTGTCCTGCGTAGATTCTTCTTCCTCGACCTCTTCTTCAACTTCGTCGCTCTCCGCCCCCCAACTCCGCTCCAGCGTAGCGCCATTCCCTTTAGCCACGAACGCCGCATCGTCTTCCACTTCGGCCGTTCCTAGCAGATTCCCAAAAGCGAGTGGTTCATGTCCGGCATCGATCTTCACCGGCGATGGCATCGGCGGAAAGTCTTCTTCAACCGGTTCGGCTTCGGCCTCCGGCACTTTGACTTCAGCTGCCGCTTTGGCCGCAGCAGTCGCACGTAGCAGATCCGCAGCACTCCGTGAAGGCTCCGCAGGCTTTTCCGGCACAGCCGCTGCAGGCCCAACATGCACGCCTGCCCGCGCCAATGCCGACTTCACCATCGAGATCAAAGGATCAGGCGGAACGAACGGCTTCTTCAATACGCCATCCGCGCCTACGCGCTGCGCTTCCTGTTCATCCAGGGGATCAAACGCGCCCACCAGCAGAATTACTGGGATATGCGAAAAGTTTGGGTCCTGCTTGATGTACTGGCAAACTTCGTAGCCATTGCGTACCGGCATGAACACGTCGGCAAGCACCAGGTCCGGCTTCACGTCCGCCAGTTTCCGCACTGCGGCTTCGCCATTGCCCACAGCGACCACGTCAATTCCTTGGTCCTTCAGGGCCAGTCCCACCATCTTTTGGATATTGCTGTTGTCGTCCGCAACCAGGATCTTGGCCACCGAACGTCCTCCAAACACCCGCGGTTCGCACTACACCCAAGTAAATTGTATTGGAGCACTCGTCGATGGGGGCGTCAATCGCCTCACCGCTGCCGTGTGTCGGAAGTAGACATGCTTCTTTCCGTGCACCAACCTGTACTAACGGACAAGGGGTGCGAGTCGCCCCGCACCCCTTAATCTACTGTCTTAACCGCAGGCCACTTACCAGGGCAGAATCTTCTTCAAGCCCTTCTTCTTGCTGCTGGATTCCTTCTGGTTCTTGTCGTCGGTCGCCGCAGGCGTTTGCGTGGTTTGCGATCCATCCGTCTTTGTTGCGTCGGTGCTGGTTGCTGTGCCATCGGTCGCTGCTGGCGTAGTCGCTGAAGACGAACTCGAACTGTCCGTCGGAGTAGAGGCATCTGTTCCGCCGCTCGCGGGCGGCGTATTGGCGGAATCCGGAGCAGCTGCGCCGGAGGTCGAGCTGTTCACATCCTCCGTTGCTGTGCCCGTCGCAGTGCCTGCTGGCGCTGCCTCTCCAGGTTTTACCGTCGCTACGACACCCGACGAAGGAGTCCCTGTTGATCCCGCGGTCCCGCCTACCAAAGTCGCGCGGCCTCCGCCCTTCAGAATGTCAGTTCCCGCATCCGTATCACTTTCCCCTTCCATCGTGGGCACGCCACTTAGCGCTGCGGCGTGAACATCCGGACCGCTATGCAACATGCCGAAAGACCGATGTACAACCGTTTCTTTAGGCCGCGGCGCATTCTGTTCGGCAGTCATCCATGCCACAGCCTTCGCGTCCGGCTGCGGTATCGGCATATTGAAAGCCTTCAACTTTGCCTTGGCATCCGGCGCATGGGTCGATAGCGGGTAATTTCTTACGATCTGCCCGTAGTAGGAGCCCGCGATATCCTTGCGCTCACTCTTTTCGAAAATGTCGCCCAGCATCCACAACGCAGTGTCGGATTTACTGTACAGCGGGTATCGCTTGGTCAGCGGAATCAATCTCCCTGCAGCGGCCCGCTTGTCGCCCTTCAAGTAGTAGTAATACGCAATGCGATATTGTCCGTCTGCGATGATCTCCTGCACCTCGCGCAACCGTTGCTGCGCCTGAGGTGCCAGCGGATCTTTGGGATATTTGGTCAGGAAAGTCTGGAACTCTTCTTCAGCCGCGCGCGAGTGAGTATTGTCGCGGTCGGCCTTGGCCATTTCATTGTAGTTGGCCATGGCCACTTGCATTTGCGCATAAGCTGCTTCCGGAAGAAACGGGAAGAAAACGATGAAGTCCTTATAGCCGGCGATAGCCTGCGTGATATTGGCGGTGCCGCCTTCTTTAAAGTACGAGTCCGCGATAGCCAGCTTGGCTTTGGCGAGGTATTCGCTGTCGGGATAGGTGTTGATCAGCGTCTGCAGCCCGAGCCGCCCAACCTCGTGTTTGCCATGTTTGATGTCCGAGATAGCCTTGTCGTACAACTGCTTGTCTGGCTCTGCCGTGTTGCTCGCATCGGTGGATTTATCCACCTTTTTCTTCTTATGCAATATTTGAGCCGAGCACTGGCTGGCACTAACCAGAAAGATTGCGCCTACGAGAAGAAGCGGTAATCTCCGCACTCTTCACCTCACTTGGTTTTCGTTTCGAGAGGCGGCCGTCGACTCCGGTGTACTGGGTGGTTTCCGAACCACCGGCTCGCCTGCTACCCGAGTATAACCTGAACGGAAGGCCAGTTTGGTCAAGAACTTGTCCTTCCGTCCAGGCTCCTTCTCAGCCCCGTCAGATGCCATCTCTTTCGGTCAGGTTTTCTTCATTTTGAACGTTTTGTAATACAAATTCTTGCTTACACTATCTACAATAAACCTATGCGTTCCGCCCTCACTGTGCAAAGCGCCTTTCATGCCTAAGCGAAAATTCCTCTTTGCTTCACTTTCCGGTCTGATTGGCGACATCGCCTGGCAAGTTCTCAAAGAAGGTCACGA
>Ga0209275_10000161_pt1 | contig 22671 bp, 22 predicted proteins | sample HubBroMetageREF2_FD_188344 | JGI IMG/M metagenome (GOLD analysis project Ga0209275, IMG submission 188344) | Reference soil microbial communities from the Hubbard Brook experimental Forest, New Hampshire, USA - Hubbard Brook CCASE Soil... | ecosystem: Environmental > Terrestrial > Soil >... | reverse complement strand
ACCTCGCCACGTACGAGACATTCGGCCAAGGACGCAGGCGACTGGCCGGCGGCGCGCTCGGATTCCTGGGCGCCTTGCTCCTGTTTCCGCTGGTCGTAACTCTCGCCGCAAAATTCGCGGTGCCAGCGTCGTCCGCCGCAAAAGACGGCTCGGCGTCACAAATCGAATCGCCAGGAAATCATCCATCCACGCGGTTGCTGCTCGGCGAAACCGCGCTGTGCGCGATGATTGGCGTCCTGTTGCTAGTCCTCGGCGTGCCGCTGAAATTTCTACACCTTTACACCGGAGCATACCTGGCATCGTTGCTGCTGATCGTCGGCATTCTGCTGCTGATTTTCAATTTCGGCTTCGCCATGGAATACGCGTCGCTCCGCATCAAGCCACTTGCGGTCGCGGCGGCGTTGGGCTTTGCCACGTTCCTGGCCATCGGCGCATGGCTGAATTGGCAGCTCGACGACGCTTGGCTTAACGCCCCACGCTGGCTGCGCTTCGCAGGCCTGCTGCCAGTCATGTGGATTTACTGCTTCGTCGAAGAAGCCGTGCTCGGTCCGGTGCACCACGGGCTCACACGCGCCGTGCGTTTCGCAGTTTTCCTACTCCTCCGTGCTGAATTGTTTCTAGCCTGCACGCTAGCCTGGTACTTCTTCGCCAGCGGACAAGTGCTCATCCCGCTGCTTTTCGTCTTTCTGGTGACATTTTCCATCCTGCAAAGGCTTGCTACCGATGCGTTACGGGTACGCACCGCGTCCGCCACAGCCGCGGCATTATTTGGTGCTATACTCGCCTCCTGGTTCATTGCCGGTGTTTTCCCTCTAACTTGAGCCGGGTCACAGCAGGGGACATGAAAGAAATAGCGATTGTCGGCGGCGGTCCTGCCGGTGCGCTTTGTGGCGAACGTCTGGCCAGCGCCGGTTTTCAGGTGACGATTTATGACGAACGCCTCGCGTGGGAAAAGCCCTGCGGCGGCGGGTTAACTCATAAAGCCATCGAAGCTTATCCCTTCCTGCTCGATTCCCCGCAGCCGAAAAAAATCGTGCGCAAGGCGGAGCTGATTTCCAGCAGCGGCCACCGCGCGCAGTTTGAAATGAACCATCCCATCGTGATTTATGCGCGAAAGGTGCTGAATGGCCTGCTGCTCGACCGCGCTATTACCGCCGGATGCACTGCGGTCTGTTCGCGCGTGACGAATGTCAACACCAGCGGGGCTCGTGTCAGTTTGATGGCTGCGGGCGACGCGCGGTTTTCTGATTTTATTGTTCTTGCTGGCGGCGCGCGCAATCAGTTGCTGCCCGAAACCACTGCTCTCGGCTCAAAAGATCTAGAAGTTACCATGGGCTATTTCGTTCCCACCGAAGAAGACATCATCAAAATCAAATTTCTGAAGCAGTTTGAAGGTTATCTGTGGTCTTTCCCGCGCGCCGACCATCTTTCCGTGGGTATCTGCGCAAAGATGGGGCAGACTTCGACGCCGGTGCTGCGCAGTCATCTGGATGCGTTCTTCGAAGAAGAAAAAATTCCCCGCGCGGGCGCGCAGTTTTACAGCCATGTGCTGCCATCGCCGCAAGCAAAAACGATTCGCAGTCGCAAGATCATGGGCCGCAACTGGGCGATGGCCGGAGACGCGGCCGCTACCGTCGATCCCATCACCGGCGAAGGCTTGTATTACGCGCTGCGCTCCGGGGATTTGCTCGCGCAGGCCATCGTCGCGGGCCAGCCCGAACTTTATCCCGCACAATTGCGTGCTGCTTTCTCCGCGGACTTGGAATTTGCCGCCAAGATCGCCAAAAAAGTTTTCTGCGGAAATTTTCTGGGCAGCGCCATCACTACGCGTATGGTTCAGCTGGTGAATTACTCGCCCGCGTTTCGCGATCTGATTCGCGACGTCTTTAGCGGTTCGCAGGATTATCGCAGCTTGAAGCGCCGGCTGTGGGCGCAACTCGGCATCACCGTCGCAGAATTCACGCGCAGCTTTCTCGATCCGCGCAATATCGCGCGCGCTTCCGCGCCTTCGCCTGCGAGCGACCGCGAACCCGCGCAATGAAGCGTCGCGCCGCCAAGCCGCGCAAACGCAGCAATAGTCCCGCGAAGAAAATAAGACGCTCCCCGAAGATTTCACACGCCGCGCCCGCAGGAATGCCGCGCGTCGGTCTGGAATCCGCCGTCCAACTCGTGGTCCCGCGCGAATCGACCATCGCCGCGTTCGACCCGCGCCTTCCTGCCGTGCTTTCCACTCCTGCAATGATCGGCATGATGGAAATTGCCGCAGCGCAGGCCGTGCAACCGGAGCTGCCCGCTGGCGCAATTACGGTGGGCACACGGATTGAAGTGGATCATCTGAGAGCGGTGACAGAGGGCGCCACCGTTCGCGCCGCGGCACGCCTGGTCGGCTACCAGGGACGTTTCCTGGTCTTCGAAGCGGAAGCCCGCTCCGGCGATTTGGTTCTCGGCCGTGGCAAAGTTTTCCGCGCCATCATCGAATGTCACACATTTAGCGCCCGTGCGACGGCGCGCGAGGATTCGTAGCAGTTGCGTAACGCCGGCGTCTCGCCGGCTCTTTCATGTTTATTGTCAAGAATTTACGGCGCATGGCGCCAGAAAATCCTTCGGTTGAGCGACGTCACCGCCCGTGCTAACCTTCCTTCAGCGTCAGACGCTCGAGTGGCGGAACTGGCAGACGCGCCGGACTCAAAATCCGGTGGCCGCAAGGCCGTGTGGGTTCGATTCCCTCCTCGAGCACCATTTGTATTCGTGGCGCGAGCCAATCGCGCGCAGCGCAATTCCCGCCTCCTTGGGAGAACGTGATGAAGAACTCCTCGCCGGAAAATGAAAATCAAAAAGCGAATGAGGGCCTGACGCGCCGTGGCTTTCTTGAAGCTGCGGTTGGCGGCACCGTCGCATCGGCGATGGCGGGCGGTATATTGCCGCATGTGAACGCGAACTTGTACGCGCTTGCATCGGCCGCGGGCGCCAAGAACGGTGTCCCGTACCGCACGCTCGGCAACACTGGCGAAAAAGTTTCCTCCGTCGGCCTGGGCGGCTATCACATCGGCATGCAGTCCGACGAGCAGGAAAGCATTCGCATCATTCGCACCGCGCTCGATGAGGGCATCAATTTCCTCGACAACTGCTGGGACTACAACGGCGGCGCCAGCGAAATCCGCATGGGCAAAGCGCTGCAGGACGGCTACCGGCAAAAGGCATTCCTGATGACCAAGATTGACAGCCACACGAAGCAAGGTGCGACCGGCCAGATCGACACATCCTTGCGCCGCCTGCAGACCGATCACATTGACCTTCTACAATTCCATGAAGTGATACGCGACACCGACCCCGAAGCGATTTTCACACCGAATGGCGCGCTGGAAGCGGCACTCGCGGCCAAACAGCAGGGCAAGATTCGCTATATCGGTTTTACAGGCCACAAAAGCCCGGAGATTCACCTGAAAATGTTGAACACAGCGTTCGCGCACAAGTTCACTTTTAATTCCGTGCAGATGCCGCTGAATTTGATGGATGCGCACTACGACAGTTTCGAAAAATTAGTGTTGCCCGTGCTGGTCGCTCACAACATCGGCGTGCTGGGGATGAAACCGCTGGGGAATGGACTGATCCTGCGGAGCAAAACGGCGGAACCCGTCGAATGCCTGCAATACGCGCTGAACCTGCCGACGAGCGTTGTGATCACCGGCTGCGACACGCTGCCCATCTTGCAGCAAGCGCTGCAAACTGCGCGCACATTCCGGCCGCTAAGCCAGGAACAAGTCGTCGCGCTGCTGGCAAAAACCGAAAAGGCCGCGCAGTCCGGCGAGCATGAGTTGTACAAGACCGCGCACAATTTCGACGGCACGATTATGAATCCGCAGTGGCTGGACTAACAGCGAACGTGAGAATGCAAGTGTGTAATCCCGACGTTGGAAGACGGGAGTTTTGTAGGTTGTGGCTTCAGCCACGACATGGCCATATCGAAAACGAGCGGCTTCAGCCGCTGAGTTACAGGTTTTGAGGTTAGTCCAAACGCACAACCGCCCTAGAAGTGGCGGAGGCGTAAATGACGCACATCATCAGATGCGTGCGACAGGCAGGTGTTTACTTCGTGTCGAGCCGCACTTGGCAAAGCCGTGCTCTGTTTCAGAAGCCGGAAATCGCCCAAATCCTGATCGAACAACTTCTCGATTGTCGTAGCAGAGGATTCTACAAACTGCATGCGTTTGCTGTAATGCCGGATCATTTTCATGCGCTGTTAAGTCCGGCAGCGAGTGCAAGTCTTGAAAAAGCAATGCAGATGATTAAGCGTGGTTCGGCGCATACTATAAAGCAGACACTGAACTACGCTTCGCCGGTTTGGCAACCAGGCTTTCACGATCGTTGGGTTCGGGATGCGACGGTATACAGAACTAGGCTGGACTACGTTCGTCCAAACCCGATGGCCGCAAAGCTCGCAACCAAGCGTGACGAATATTTGTTTTCGTCGGCGAGCGGCAGATACCGGTTGGATGCCAGTCAATACGACGTCCAATACAGGCGCGCCCAGCAACCCGCTTAACATAGCCAAAACCTGTACTGCAGCGGCTAAAGCCGCTCTGACGATCTAGAGTCTAGGTCGTGGCTGAAGCCACGACCTACAAAGATTTCCCGTTCCTCGCCCAGACTCTCAATTGGTGGACTGTCCAGTCGCTGTACGCGCACGGCGGCCGTCATTTTCGTCAACTTCCGCTGCCACCGCGAATCAACCTAATCGCTTCTGGCAACGCCGCAGCTTCCGCCGTCGTCCCGGCTCCGCGTCCCGCTGCAGCGCCATTCGCATCCTGCGCGCCTGTTGATTCGTCGCCACCCTCGCCGGGCGCGAGAAACAAATTCGATTCCAGGCCGTGTTGTTTCGTGTAGAGATCGAAATAGCGGCCCCGGGCTGCGTATAGCGACGCATGCGTGCCGCGCTCGATGATTCGCCCAGCCTCAAGCACCAGAATCTGGTCCGCGCGCCGCACGGTAGACAACCGGTGCGCGATCACGAACGTAGTGCGTCCGCGCATCAGGTAACGCAAGCCTTCCTGAATAAACGCCTCGGATTCGGAGTCCAGGCTGGAAGTCGCTTCGTCCAAAATCAGAATGCGCGGATCAGCCAGAATCGCGCGCGCGATGGAAACGCGCTGCCGCTGCCCGCCGGAAAGTTTTACGCCGCGTTCGCCGACCACCGTGTCGTACTTGTCGTCAAACGCCTCCGCGAATTCATCCACGCGCGCGATGCGGCACGCCGCCAGAATCTCTTCTTCTGTGGCGTTCGGCCGCGAAAACCCCACATTCTCGCGAATCGAGCCATCGAAAAGAAAAGTTTCCTGCAGCACCACGCCCAGCTGCGTGCGGTAAGAATCCAGGCGCACCTTCGCCAAATCCACGCCATCCACCAGCACGCGCCCGCCGGTCGGCACATAAAACGCCGCGATCAACCCGATCACCGTGGATTTTCCCGCGCCCGATGGACCCACCAGCGCCGTCACCGTCCCCGGTTGCGAATTGAACGCGATCTCGTGCAAAACTTCCTTGCCCGTGTCGTATGAAAAACTCACGTCCTCGAAAACCACTTCACCGCGAATGCGTTCCAGCGATTCGCGGCGGTTGGGATCTTCATCTTCCGGGTTTTCGTTCAGCACTTCGCGCGTGCGCTCCAGTCCGGCCAGAGCTTCGGTGATCTGCGGTCCGATCGCCACGATCTGGAAAACCGGCGCGATCAGAAACCCGAGGAACATTGTGTACGAGAAGAAAGCTCCAGGAGTCATGGTCCCCGCCAGAATGTGCCGCGCGCCCAGGAACATAATTACCGCACTGACAATACCCATCAGGCTGGTAGCTGAAAGACTCATCAACGAGGTCGCGGTAAGCGTTTGCAGAACGTTATCCAGCAGCCGCTGCACTCCCGCACCAAACACTTTTTCCTCGCGCGCTTCGGCGTGATAACCCTTCACCACGCGCACGCCGCCGATGGATTCCGTCAGCCGGCCGGTTACTTCGGCATTGATTTTCGGCCGCGCACGAAAAATCGGGCGGATCGTTTTGAACGCGCGGTTCAGCGTTATCCCAAAAATAAGTAGCACCACGAACGCCACCGCCGTCATGCTGGCGCTCGTACGCACCAGGTACACCATGGCGAACACCGCCGTCATGATGCCGCCCGCGAATTCCACCAGCCCCGTGCCTATCAGGTTGCGCACGCCTTCCACGTCGCTCATGATCCGCGAAATCAGGACTCCGGTTTTGTTCGCGTCGTAAAACGAGACGGGCAAGCGCCCGATGTGCGCCTGCACGTTTTCGCGCAGCTCGGAAATCATGCGCCAGGAGGATTTCGACAGCAGTTGCGTAAGCGCGTAGGAAGTAAGGCCCTGAATCACCGTCGCCGTCACGACCACCAGCACGATGACTGGCAACAGGCGCGCTTGGCGTTTCAGAATTACGTCGTCCAGGAAGTATTTTGTGGAAGCGGGAAGCACCAGGCCGGAGACGCGGTTGATCACCATCAGTCCGAAGCCCGCAACCAGAATCCAGCGGCGCGGCTTGATGAGCGCCAACACGTCCGGCAGCAGCTTCCAGTCAAATTTCGCCTTGGCCGGCTTGCCGTCTCCGCTGTTCTTTCGTTCCTGGCGCTCCATGCGGTTACCCATACGTTCCACGCCAGGACTGGTCTGTCTTCCGAGCATTCCTCACTATACCTTGAAACTCGCGCAGCCCGCGGCATCGCAACGGAGCCGAGTTCCCTGCCATGAATTGAGTTTAAAGTGCGTGCCTGTTGAGATGCGCGCAAAGGTCCGTGCGACGCAGCTTTCGCTCCCATAGTCGCGCTCCGGCCCAGTTGTCCCGCTCTTGCACGGGTGATAGACTTCCCGCATGGCCAAGAAAAAACCAGCACGCAAAAAGAAGTCCGCGAAGAAACCCGCAAGCCCTAAAAAGAAAGTAATCGCCAAGAAGAAGGTCGCGCCGAAGAAGATTGTTGCAAAGAAGAAGCCCGCGCGCCGCAAGAAGAGATCTTCGACCCGTACTCCCGCTGAAGTTTCCAATCCTATTTTGTCGCCCAACCGCCGCGGCCTAGGTCCTGGCGCAGGTGGACAATCTGGCGACAACCAAGGCCTCTCCCGCAAGGAATCCGCCGATTCCGAAAGTGTCGAAGAATTAACAGAAGAGGGCCAGGACTACGAAGCGGAAGTCGTCAGCGGCGTACAAAACGCCCGCGATCCCGACCAAGGTGAAGTAACTACAAAAGAAGTTCCCGAAGACGACGTGCCCACCGAATACGACGATCAATAGCCACCGCGCACGCGGGCAGCGCAAACAAAACTCCGGCGCTCGACCCAGCACCGCTCGCGATCCTGGGTCGCTTGCAGGCTTGGGTCGAGTCGTCCGAAGTTATAGCGCGCCGCGGTGGTCGCGTTGTACGGCTTCCGTCCACTCTAGCGACCGCTCGCGGTATGACTCTTGGCGCGTGCACCGCGCTCCTCACTGCTCATTTCATCCGGGTCGCGAATATTATGCGAAGGTTCCTCGTGCAGCGTCCTCATGAACGCGTCCACTTCCTCCGAAGCCCTCTCCTTGGCGATGCCGTACCGTTCCTGAATCCGCCCGATCAGCTTGTCGCGCTTGCCGCCGATCACTTGCAGATCGTCGTCGGTCAAATGTCCCCAATTTTCGCGCACCTGCCCCTTGTACTGCTTCCATTTGCCTTCCAATTGATCGAAGTTCATCGTTGGTCTTCCCCTTTGCGATAGGAACCGCGGTCGATTGCCCCTACGAGCCGCTTGCGATAACTATCGCGTTCGAACATCCGCAGCAGAGTTACGCAATGCGCTTGCCAGCACCGGGCCCAATTTTGAAGTTGAACCAGCAGAGCAACATCCGGCGCTCCGCTGGCCAGCTGCGCATTCACGTGCCAGACTTGCCGCTGTGTAATTTTGCCGTGGCTCCGGCGGATTTTGCCCTCGCCCATGCCAGGCTCCAGAAATCGGATTAGGCTTCAAACCCTGCCCATAGTACTTCGCCAAAAAGGTACAGCCCGTATCTTCGCCGCGCCTCCTTTGTTAGAAATTTGTCACATCGCATTGGCGGGGGTAACCTTGCTTGCTACGATTGCATCTGCTACACATGCGATAGGGCTGGATTTCAAGCTTTGTCACTTTAATTGCGCATCAAAATCTCACGGCTCGGGTTAGCACACACCAAGGGGAAAAGTTTGCCGGTGCGGTCGCGCCGGATGACTCTGGAGCCGATGACGACACTGAGCGAAAAACACAAATACCCGTTTCCACTTCTGCTGCGAAGGGAAAAGCCCATGAATAAGAGTGCGCGTCTGGCAGGAATATTGGCCGTAGCTGGAGCCTTCGGGTTGACGGCCTGCGGGGGTGGCGGCGGAAGCACTCCGCCCGTGGTCACCGTGAACATCACGACCGACGTCTCGAATATCGAGACCTTCCAAACCGTGCAATTCGCAGCCACTGTCACCGGCTCATCGAACACCGGCGTGACCTGGTCGCTGAGCTGCAACGCGACGCCGGCCTCGGTTTGCGGCACGATGTCCGCCAGCGGCATGTACGTGGCGCCGAATACGGTGCCAACGGTCGCGACCACACAAAGCACCGATCCCGCCATGTTGACCGTAACCGCTATTTCGCAGGCGAACTCTAACATTGGCGAGTCCGTGGGATTCACGATTGACTCGCTCAACATGCAACCGTTCACCGCGCCCGTTCCGCTCGGCTCGTCTGGGGGCAATGCAAACGCTATTTGTGGCACTGCCCCATCGGGGTTCTGCTTCGGAGGTACCTTGGGATCGTTGTTAACGAGTAATGCGACACCACCCGCCATGGTTATTCTGTCGAACAACCACGTCTTGGGTCTGAGCGATGGCGCAACCGTGGGGCAAGAAGTGACGCAACCGGGAGTGATCGAAACAGGCTGCTCGCTCACTGGAACAATCAACGTCGCAACTGTGACGAACATTATCAGCCTGCAGTCGCAACCCGTTCCGGCGTTTCCGGTGGATGTCACCACCGCTCAAATCACCACCGGACAAGTGGACCTCACCGGCACGATTTTGGAATTGGGCGCGGTCAGTAATGGCGTGCCCCAGCCTGCTCCTCCCGCCGCCGGTACGGGCATGGTTGCCACCGTGAACCAGTTATTGGCGAAAAGCGGGCGCACTACGGGACTCACATGCGCGAACGTGGAATCTCTGGATGCCTCGGCCGAAGTCGGCTACGAAACGGGTTGCGCAACGACTACCTCTTTTAACGTTACGTATACTGACGAAATCGTGGTCGCGAACATGTCCAACGAACAAAGCTTCATCGGTGATGGAGATTCCGGCTCGTTGGCTGTGGACGAGGCCACTGCACAACCCGTGGCACTGATGTTTGCTGGCAGTGATACAAGCGCCATTGGTAATCCGGTCGTAGACGTTCTCAACGCGTTGCACACCAGCACCGGTCACACATACTCATTTGTCGGCGGCGCGCAGCACACAGTACCAGGATGTTCGTTGTCGGGCCTCAGCTCAGTAAAAGTGACTCCGCAGTCAGCCGCTGCTCTTCCCGCCGGCACTGCGCAACGTGGGCAGGCGGCGGCCGTGAGCTACAGCACGCAAATCATGAATACTCCGGGAGTCTCGGCGTACGGCGGAGGCGGAAGCCTCGACGCGCCGAACGAGCCTGCCGTGCTGATGTTCGTCGCGCCGGGTGCATCGCACTCCAGCATTCCGCTCACGATCGATGGGGTGCGCACGCGCCTGATCGAATCGAATTCCGCATCCGCGCGCGGCGCATTGAGCACGCAGCAGAGCGCGCAGCTCGCATCACAATCGGAGCAGACGCAATCGGTTGCAATTTCCGACGCCGCGATCACGCAAACCAAATCCGTGAAAGAGCAGCACGTGACGGAGTTGATGAGTGATCCCGCTGTAGTGGGCGTGGGCGTCAGCGCCAGCCTGGATAGCCCCGGCGATCCGGCCTTGATGATTTACGTGCTGAAAGGCAAAGCGCGTCAGGCGATTCCTGCGAGCATTGACGGCGTGCGCACGCGCATCAAGGAAACTAGCCCGTTCCGCGCGAACGTAGCTCACCCGCTGAAGTCGCCAGTCGCTGCCGGATGCCATGTGCCGAAAAACACGCCGGCGACGACGCTGAACTCCGCGCCCGTCGCGCCGCCGCAGCCAATCGCAAGCGCGCCGAGCCCGGCGATGCAACCAATCGCTCTCACAACCACGCAGCGCTAACGCACGGCGACGTACCAACGGCGCGTTTGACTTGGCCGCTCTCCAGTTAGCAGAAAAAAGCAGTAGGTGTCATCCCGAACCTGCGACACCGGGTGAGGAATCTGCTTTTCGTAAGGGCGCGAAGGAACAAGCAGATTTCTCGGGAATGACGCTCCCTCGGAATGACAGTTTTGAGCATATTTCCGCAAGCTGTATTGCGCGGCAGTTTTTCTCTGCGCGCTCTGCGTCTCTGCGATAGAATTCGCCTCGACCTGACATGGCGTCCATGAAGCCACCCACTCTGCAGTACATCTGCCTCGCAATCCTCTTCGTACTGGTCTGTGCGTACCAAGCCCGCGCGATGCGTTACTGCTTCCCCGAGATGTATCATCTCCAAGCCGTCGGCTGGCCCTTCATTCCCTCTTACACCGACGGCCAACCTCACGCCACGTTCGCGCTGCCCTACGCGCTCGACGCCGGAATAAAAGAAGCCGACATCGTGGTGGCGATCAACGGAAAACCTTTCAGCGCCACAGCGGTCTACGGAGAAGCCATAGCACACGCCGCAGCGGGCGACACGATGCAAGTAACCGTCCGCACGCCCGGAGAAGCTGCCCCTCGCACCGTAAACGTGACCCTCCAACCGCACAGGCTCTTCTTGAGCAGCGCGGGCATCGTGATGGTCGTGACGCTGAAAATCGTGCTGCCCGTCTTTTGCATCTTGCTGGGATTCTGGGTCGCCGCGGTGCGCCCGCGCGATCCCTCGGCGTTGCTGCTGGTGCCGGTCCTGCTATTTCTATCGACGTATTACAACGCCGGAATGGAAAGCTGGGGCCCGGGAATTCGAGACCTCGCGACGGTCTACCGCGTCGCCATCAATTCCGCTTGGCCCCTCTTCATGTTCCTGTTCGGCCTGTATTTTCCGGAGCGCTCTTCGGAGCGGGAAGATCCGCGCTGGTGGCGCTGGACCGTCGCTATCTATATCCCCACGATGATTGTGGTCGCGATACTGACGATCATCGAACAGCTTGGAGAACTCGAGAATTTCGCCGCGGTTGCGCGCCTCGACGCGATTTTGGAGCGCTTGAACCCGCTGCTCTTCGTGCTCACATTTGTCGGCGTCGGCAGTTTCTTCGCGTCCATGAAAATCAAATCGGGCCTGGCGGCATCGCGCGACGCTAAACGCCGCTTCAATCTGGTTTACGCCGGCGCGACGCTCGCATTGACGCCTCTCTTCATCCTCTCCGTAGTCCAGTCCTTCAAGAAACTGCCGCTTGAACAGATTTTCCCGGAGTGGCTGGTGCTCGGCTGCCTGCTGATGCTGATGTTTTTTCCGGTGACGCTGGCCTACGCGATCGTCGTGCAGCGCGCGATGGACGTGCGCGTGGTCATTCGTCAAGGCCTGCAGTATGCGCTGGCGCGCCGCGGTGTCCTCGTCCTGCAGATCATCCTCACCAGCATTATCGTCACGGCGGCGGTTACTCTCGAAAGCGGCGCGCAGCGCAGTCGCCCTCAGAAGATAGTAATTATTTCCCTCAGTTTCATTGCCATCCTGTGGCTGCGGAAATTGTCCGGTTCTGTTCGCGCCTGGGTTGACCGCCGCTTTTTCCGCGACGCCTACAACGCCGAACAGATTCTCTCCGGCCTCAGCGACGAGGTTCGCTCCATCGTCGAAACCAAGCCGCTGCTGGAACGCGTAGCGCAGCGCATCGCCGAATCTCTGCACGTGCCGCGCGTCGCCGTGCTGCTGGAAGATGGCGGATGGTACAGGCCCGCCTACGCGATGGGTTACGCATCGGCACCCGAAGGCGGCCTGCCAGATTCCGCCGCTACGATTGAACGCCTGCGCCGGAATTCCGATCCCGAACGGATTCATCTGGACGATCAAGGTTCCTGGATTAACTCCGCTTCCGTTTCGGAAGACGAGCGGCGCACGCTCACCGATCTTCATCCGCAGTTGCTGTTGCCGCTTTCGATGAAGGAAAAACTTCTCGGCCTAATAGCGCTGGGCGAAAAGCGTTCTGAGGAGCCTTACTCCGGCACCGACTTGCGCCTTCTGAAATCCGTGGCAACGCAAACGGGCCTGGCGCTCGCAAACGCCCAGTTAACCAGCGCCATCGCCGTGGAAGTGGGCCGCCGCGAAAAAATCAATCGCGAAATCGAAATCGCCCGTGAAGTTCAGGAACGATTGTTCCCGCAGAAACTGCCGCCCGTTGCCGGTGTGGATTATTGCGGACGCTGCCGCACCGCGCTGGGCGTGGGCGGCGATTATTACGATTTCCTCGCGCTGCCCGGCGGAATGCTCGGCGTCGCGCTGGGTGATATTTCCGGCAAAGGCATTCCTGCTGCGCTGATGATGGCCAGCTTGCAAGCTTCCTTGCGCGCCGAAGCCATGCGCGCTGGCAACGAACTCGCTGCGCTGATGTCACGCGTCAATCAGGCTTTGTACGAAGCTTCCTCGGCAGATCGCTACGCTACTTTTTTCTATGCGCAGTTCGACCCCACGTCGCGCCGGCTTACCTACGTGAACGGTGGCCACTGCGCGCCGCTGCTTTTTCGCGCGGATGCGAGTAAGGGAACCGCCGGAGTCGAACGCCTCGGCAGCGAGAAAATCGAACGGCTTGACGAGGGCGGACCCGTCATCGGATTAATTCCGGATTGCGCGTACCAACAGGCAGAGCTCACGCTCGCTCCCGGCGACCGCCTGGTAATCTTCACCGATGGCGTCAGCGAAGCCATGAATCCCGCGCTGGAAGAATGGGGCGAAGACCGCCTGATCGCCACCCTCGGCAGGGCGCAAGGATGCGACGCCTCCGAGACCATCACGCGCATCATGCAAGCGGCCGATCAATTCGCCGCAGGCGCCCCGCAACACGACGACATGACCCTGATTGTTTTGCGCTTCTGACGATGCGATAAGCATCGTCATCCTGCCTGCGCTGAGTGATTTTGCGAAGGCAGGCCGGCGCCTTTGCTGTGAGCCGGCCGAAGGATCTCTCCCTCGCGTGAATGTCATCCAAACATTCCCAGTTGCTTTTGCCGACCTGCCGCATCTATAACGGGATGAAGCCAGCGCCGCCGACGGAGGTCACACTTATGAAATTCCAGACTGCAATCCTAGCTATCGCTCTGTGCACTTCAACGATCGCGTTGCCGCCCGCATTTGCTCGCAATACCCCACATGAAAATTCCCCGGCCGCGTTGCAAAAGTCATCCGCGCAGATGGCGCAATCCGCGCACGCGGACATCGTCAACGCCGCCGGACAGAAAATCGGCACGGCTACTTTTGCAGCGGCTGCAGGCGCCGTGCGTATTGATGTGGACGTCACGCAGCTTCCGCCGGGAACGCACGGCATCCACATTCATGCGGTAGGAAAATGCGAAGGCCCCGATTTCAAGACGGCGGGTGGACATTTCAATCCAGCGGGGAAAAAGCACGGAAAGGATAATCCGGAAGGTGCGCACAACGGCGACCTGCTGAATCTGGAAGTCGCAGCCGATGGACATGGTAGCGCTTCTCTGCTGGATGCCGCGGTGACGCTCGGCGACGGTCCCATATCGCTGTTTCAACCGGCAGGCACGGCGATCGTCATCCACGCCGGCCCCGATGATTACAAAACCGACCCGGCGGGAAATTCCGGTGCGCGCATCGCCTGCGGCGTGGTTCAAAAATAGAGGCCCAAGGATACTCGAACCCGCGCGCGGGACTTCATCCATCAGAGTTCGGGGCTGGTGCAGGTAAATCGCGCTGAGGCTTCGAAATTCTACTGCGTATCAATCGCACGCAACGCAGTCTGTTCATCTGGAAAATCGGTGAAGACCGTGTGCAGATTGGTCATGTGCAGAATTTCCCGCGCGCGTGGGCTCAGGTCCACAGCGTGCAGCTCCGCATTATTCTTGCGCGCCGAATACAACCCGCGAATCAGCTGGCCGATTCCGGAGCTGTCCAGGTAAGAAACGTCGCGGAAATTCAGCAACACGCGCTTGCGCCCGTCCTCGAACAGGTCCAAAAGCAATTCGTGAACCGCTTCCCCTTCGATCAGCGTAAATCTTCCGCGTACATCCACCACCGTGACGGTTCCCAATTGGCGTGTGCTTGCACTAAAACCCACTAACGGCCTCCCCACAGATGTAGGCAGCTATCTTACCGCACGCGCACGGAAATCCTGAAACTACGGCAGCGGGCAGGGCCAGGCGCGCTTGTGACTATCGCGATGGTCGGGCACTTGAGTCGAACTTAGCCGCCCCGTAACCGTCAGGAGCAGCTCTCAGCGGCCCGCTTGTAATCAGCATGCTTTTCCAAGTGGACTGCGTCCCCCGCCTTTGTACCAGTCAGAGGCCTGTTCATGCGCCACGGCAAGCACTTCGTCGTTCTTCCAGTCGTCGAAGAATCTGCGTATTTGCTTTTGCTCAAATAGGTGTTCCAGCGTCGCCTGAACCAAACTGATGCGAAGATCGGGATCGCCATCTTTGTAGAGACGACCGAGCCACACCTTCAGGTCGTCCAAAACAGAGCGAGGAACGGACGAGTCCCGCCACGAGTGTGCAAATAGATTCACCAAGTCCATCCCCGCCGAATGTCTGGAGTCCGACCAGGCACCGTCGGGATTCTCAAGCAGGCATCGCTCGTAATAGTGTTTCGTGAACGTAATATAGTCGCGGATGGGAACCGACGGCTCAATACGAAAACGCCGGTCGCTCAGAAGATGGTGGGTTAAACCAAGAATTTCAATATCGCCACTCGCCATCCAACTTTGAACGTCGCTATACTCGACCGTGTCTGTTTTAGGAATCCACTCCGCATGTTCAGGAGTCGTCCAAAGCTTACTGATGATTTCTTGCAATGATTCGCTCATGATTTACAGGCACAGCTAACTTACGTTTCATCACAATTCCGGCCGAACTGCTCACCGCTCGCGGAATCAGAAATTGCCGCAGTACTTTGCCAGCGCAGCGCGGCCGGCGCGATTCTTACAAACTCGATGCCCGGAACGCTACGATGATATTTCGGCCAGCCAGGTATCCAGAAGCTGCAACTGCTCTGGTGCGGGATCGATGAACGTCACGCCCATGCCCATGCCGTGTTGCACGTACACAATTTTGCCCTTCGTTTCAAACACGCCTTGATCGCGCGAAATGCGCACGTCGAGGCCTGTACCTTCCGGCAGCGTGATCAGCACATCCACGTAACATCCCTTGCGGCTGATTTCGGAGATGCGCCCGGAAATGCGCGTGTCGGTATTAGGTTCGCGCAATTCGATACTAGCGATTAGTGTGAAGCGCGGTACTTCGCGGTGTTCACGGTAAGGCCCGCCGGGGTTGACCGGCGTACCAGAAAATGCGCCCATGAGGTTCTCTCTCCGAACGGCGTCAGAGACTGTGCCAGAGTGGCACACCGCCGCACTCCCCGCCACCTTTCTCTCCTGCCCTGACGCCAAAAATGAACCGCCGCTTTCTATTCGCCTCGCCGCGCGCATGAAAATCCTGGCTACGTTTCACTTCGTTTCGCCCCGCAGCCCTTTCGCCGCAGCTTCGCCGAACCAGACGTGCCTCGCGCGCCGTTATTACCAAAACGTTACATCGTAGAGATTTCTCGAAGCTGCGTACTTATACCGATGCCGCCGCGGGACTCGCTTCGCGTTTTCCACGCTCGGCGCTTGGCTCTAACTTCGACCTGAGATAACCTAGGGCAACCCAGCGGATTCTAGCTGCCGCTTCGCAGGCAGATTTTGGGGGCCGCGGATGTTCTGATGTTTTCGCACCAATTGTTTGCAGAATTGGGATATTGCTTCCAATTGAAAGCAGACTCTTGCATTATTCGCGTTTCATCGGTAATTTCAGTTCCCAAAGACAGAAAGTTGCCTGGCGCCGCGGGCGGTTGCGCAAGTCCGGGGCAAATCTTGGTTCAACCGATGTTCAAGCAGGCGGGCAGCTTCATCCCCCTGCACCTTTAGGCTGCCGGAACCGCTGCGTTCCGGAGATAGGTCGCGCAAATGGAGCCAGGGACACGTTCAGGTAACCAACTTCGGGAACTCCGCAGTCGTCTGGGCGTCACGACCCGGGAAGTGGAAGAACTGAGCAAGAAGATTGCCCTCGAGTCGGAAAATGAGGAGTTCTACATCTCCAACGCCTGGCTGACGCAGATCGAAAACCGGAACTCTGTCCCCAGCATCTATAAACTATTCAGTCTCAGCGTGATCTACCGCACTAAATTCACCGATCTGCTCGCCGCCTTCGGCGTCCTGCTGGATGAGACGATGCGCTACCAGTTGTCCACGCCGCTGCAGAACACCCATCTGGCCACGCTCGAGGCGCCCGCCAGCGGCAAGTTTATGAACTTCCCGGTGCGTTTCGACCGCGGCTTCAACCTGGAGAAGACCAATTTGCTGTCGCGCATGGTGGAAATGTGGGGCGAGGTTCCGATTTCGTTCATTCAGAAACTGGACTTGCGCCACTGCCAGTACGGATACATTGGCACCGACGATTCTTCTATGTATCCGCTGCTGCGCCCCGGCTCTTTCGTGCAGATTGATAGCCACGTGAGCCGCACGCAACCCTCCAGCTGGCGCACCGAATTTGATCGCCCAATTTATTTCATCGAATTGCGCGACAGTTATGCCTGCTCGTGGGTTGAATTGCGGGGTTCGGAACTCACCTTGATTCCCCATCCCTTGTCCGGGACGGCCATCCGCCAATTCCCTCACCCGCAAGAGGCGGAAATTATTGGACAGGTGACAGGTGTCGCGATGCGCCTGGTTCCGGCCGAGCCGCCAGACGCGACTCCAAAATAGCCAGGGCCACTTTCAGGTTGGAAAAAACAAGCTCGCTGGACAACGAATCGATTCCCACCGGAACCGCCACGCGATACGGCTCCAGTCCCTTCCAAGCAGCAATGAAACCGCTGGGCGCGACGCGCGTATTTTGTAAATAAGCTTCCAGTTCATGCACCAATTCTTCCAGCGACGCGTCCACCAGTTCCTCGAACGCCTCGCGGTGGCATCCCGCCAGCGCTTCGCACGCGGCCTCTTCCGAAAAACGTGTCGCTAGCCCCTGGTGATAATACAAACCGGTGTTGTAATCGCGCATGGAAGCCAGGTAAATCAATCGTTCCAGCGGTTGCGTCATCTCCACCAGCGTGCGGCGCCGCAGATCGTCCGCGGCCGCCAGCACATCCATGCGTTTGGCCGGTGCGCTCACGGACTAAATTGCCGCCCCGTCGCCCGTGGAATCGCGGCGGAATGATTCCAGGGCCAGCGGATTCAAGAATGCCAGCGACTCTTCCGACACCGCGCACACCCGACCCGCGGCCGTCGTCATCACGCCCACTACTGCTCGCGCTCCGTACGGTCCGCGCAAGTACAGCAGGATTCGCAACGCTCGGCACGCCAGCAGGAGCACGGCGAAGTCCAGCCCCAGGCGGATTTCCGTCAGCAGGCTCAGCTTGGCGTGCAAGCGCGAATAATCCAGATGAAACTGCATCAAATTGCGAATCTCGCAGCGCACCCGGCGCACCCACATCAGCGAAATCCTCTTGCGCTCCTGCAGGAACAATTCTCCAATGTCCCCCGGACTCGATGCCATCACGTAGCGAAAATCATCGCGGTCAAATATGCGTTGGATCAGATTATCGGGCAGCAATCCTTCTTGCAGCGTGCGCAACGCCTGCCGCGCTTCCACAAACTGCCGTCCGCAGCCTTCCACTGGCGCGCCTTTCCTTCTCGCCAGCAACCACAGGAAGACCAGCAGGCCGACGCCCACCAGTAAATACAGCAGCAGGGCGATCATGATCCCGCCACCCCGCGCAGATTGGAACGCACCGATTCCAAATGCGCTCGCGTGCCCCGAATTAGCGCCTCGTATCCGCCGCCGCCCCGCCCCGACGTCGGCGGCTTCGGGTTCGGACTGTAAGACCATAGCGCGACCGTCCACACGATCAGTGCGAAGAAATATGATGCCGTCTGCAAATCGCCCCAGACGGCGTCGAATCGTGGCCCGAGGAACGAGCGCAGCGCGAGCGTCGTCAAACTCACGCCTACGTACGCGCCAAAGCCCACTACCATGCCGGTGACGTTCTTGCCAATCTCGATGCGATAGTAGAAAACGATCGCTAGAATCGTGGCGAGCACCAGCGCTTCGACCACGCGCAGGTCTCGCTCCAATTCCACCGTCGCCGCTTGAGTGGACCACACGGCGCGCCACGCCACCTGCCACTCCACGAAACAGAACGTCGCTATGAATACCGCGCAGCTGGCCCGCCGCGCAAAACGCTCCGCGCCGGGATATGCGACCAGTGCCTGGCGCACGATTTCCAACACCACTCCGAAGCCGAACGCCAGCGTGGCAAACTGCGTCGGCCAATACCACGCTTCATAAAATCCCAGCTTCGAGTGCAGGATGAATAGCCCTGCCGAGACGATGAACACGCAGGAGATGTAAGCGTAAAAATAGATGTACTTGGTGAACGTCTTGGTCTGAACCGAACGCACCAACAGCACTAATTCCAGAAGCAAGCCGGCGGGCCACAGAAGTGAACTTAACATGTCCGTCACTGGCGCAGATCGTAGCACAAATCCAGAGGGAGAATTACAGCTTTCTCCGCGCACCAGCGCGTTCCGTTCAACTGTTTAGCCCGCCGTCACGGCATCAAACCCGCCTATTAGACCGTCGCTGCCAGCCGCTTGGGCGACACCGGGGGTTGCGTGCCATCGCGAAACACAGCCTTAGGCGGGACCGGCGGCTGCGTTCCGTCCAGCGTCCACGCAACTACCTTCGGCGGCACAGGGGGTTGCGTGCCATCCAGTAACCGGGCCTTGGGCGGAACCGGCGGCTGCGTCCCATCCATCATGGCCGTTAAGCTATTGTGTCCTGGCGCGTTGGCTGGAGCCACGCTCGCCACCAGGCCTAAAATCACAAACATAAACACTACTGCTCTGGCTGTCCGGTTCATCGCGATCTCCTGTTTTCTTGGTCTTGGGCGCGTTTAAGCGCGCTGCGACCCTACAGGTCCGGAACTCATGAAACGTCGAATGGCGGGAAATGCTTGGCATGCAAAGCAGGAATGACGGCAGCGCGCGAATCGGGCCAGAAGCACCGGTGCAGCGACAAGCGGGCTACGGGCCCACCGCGTTCGGCGCGAGCGTAGTGGCATCCTCCAGGCCGCAGTTACGGCGAAGCAACTGCAGGTTATTATCCCCGTTACTAGGACTTTATGCCGTTACCACAATGGAACCCCTGCGGCACTTACGTGTATCCCCTCTTTCTCTGCTCTGGCATCCTTTGTCGAGTCGTACACCAGCGAGGAACCATGCCGGACATTCATGCTCAGAGCTCGGCGCCCCCGGACCGTCAGGCCGCTCCCCATTTTGAGCCGGAGCAAATCCGCGAGCATCTGCATCATCTGGATCGCCGCCAGTGGTGGCTGTGGAGCACTACGGTCGCGGTGATTCTGTTGCTCACGCTCGCCGTCGCCTCCTTCGCGTTCCCGGCTTTGCTCAATCGCGACGACGCAACCTATTCGTTCTATTTAAATCAGGCGGTCCGCGCTCTGGTGGGGCTCGTTCTGGTGTTCAGCGTCTATTTGATCTATCAGCAGGTCCAGCTCAGTCGGCTTCGGCTCGAGGTCGCTGACCAAATGCATTCACTGGCCAAGGTGGAAACTCTTGCTTCGGAGGTTTACAAGCTCGCGGCCCTCGATCAACTTACTGGTCTTTACAATCGTCGCTCCGGCGAACAGCGCCTGGCTCAGGAAATCAGCCGCGCGCAACGTCACGGCCGTCCGCTCACCGTTCTGCTGATGGATCTCGACGGGCTGAAACAGATTAATGACCGTCATGGCCACGCCGCCGGCGACGCCGTGCTAAAGGGCTTCGCCGATCGCCTGCAACGCGCGATTCGTGGTTCCGATCTGGCTGTGCGTCTGGGCGGCGATGAATTCATGGCGCTGCTGCCGGAATGCCGCGCGGAAGAAGTGAAGCACGTTCTGGGCCGGCTAGAAGGCCTCGAGTTCGAATTCGATGACGAAAAGATGCGCCTGCAATATTCGCGCGGCTGGACAGATTATGCCGTCGGCGAAACGCCTCAGGAGCTTTTGAAACGCGCCGATACCGCTTTGTACGAGAACAAACGCGCCGGTAAGCGCAAGATGGTAACGGCGCTGCAGACACCCGTCGCGCAGTCCACGATCTAGCGGCTGGCGACATTCTCGATAGTTTGGTCGGAGTGCGTGCCAGAGCGTGCGGAATCTTCACCTGCGGTGTCGTTGTGAGCGGAATCGTGCAACCAAACTCTTCCGGCGCGCGTTTCACTGCAGGAATGTTCTGGTGAGGAACAATAGTCGAAATATCTCTTGCGCCGATTTGAGGGTTACTCGTAAGATACGCCCTAGTTAGAGGAAAGATACCATGCCCAAAGAGAAACCAAAGGTTAACATCGGGGAAGTGATCAAATCTTACCGCGCCGATCGCGGACTTTCCCAAGGCGATATTGAGCGCCGCACCGGCCTGCTCCGTTGTTACCTCTCGCGCGTAGAGAACGGCCATACCGTTCCCTCGCTCGAAACCCTTGCCAAAATTGCCGAGGCCATGGAAATCTCCCTCGCCGACTTTTTCCCCGGCAGCGATACACCCGGAGACCGCGAGACCCGCAAAATGCTGGGCGAACTTTCCGAGGAAGAAATCCGCTTCCTCGCAGACATCAAGAAATATTCGACCACTCTTTCCGATGATGACAAGAAGCTCGTCCTAGCCATGATCCGCAAAATGGCCACCATCACTCCGCCGCCCTCACGCGTAAACGGCAAGTCCGCCAACATCGGCCGCCGCCCCGAATATTAATCAGATTCATCGTGTCTCGCGACACCGTTCGAACTGAGGCAGCGGCGCTGCTTGTGAATCGGCCTACAGGGCGATTCATCCTGAGATCCCGCTGTGCGGGATCGAAAGGCTGTGCCGCAGCTTGCCGCGCTGTCAATCCACGACGTGCCTCACATTCTTGATGCCGCGCTGATGCGATTTCCTTCGGCGATATTTATGTCAAACTATGTTGGCGCCGTCGGCTACTTCCTGCTGCTCTCCGCTCTCAGTCATATCTTTCTCCCAGGCCAGACTAAATACTGGCTCACGAAACCCGCAGTAGTGCGCCTGGTGGGCGCCTTCCTAATCTTGCTCTCACTTCCCTGTCTCTTGGGGCGCGGCTCATACTTCTGGATTTTATTCGCAGGCCTCGCAATCTCTGGCCTGTGGCGCTTCTTCTTCCCGCAACACTCCATCAACGCCCAAGAACGCACCTACGCCCGCTGGGTCCACGGCTGGCTAATGCTAGCCGCCGCCATAGCCGTCTGGACGCTCCGCCCGTAGCAGTTCCTGTTTCCTGTCTTTGTTATCCTTTTGATTCGCTTTATCAGTTTTGTCTTTATCAGTGTTCATCTGTGGTGCCTTTGAACTCCCAAAGCACCCCACCCAACCACCCCTAGCAACGCACGTCGCCAATTCGTTACAATGGTAAAGACATGACACAGAAGCGGCACAAGACCGTAGGCGTAAGAGTCGGCAAAATCCTAGTCGGCGGCGGCGCGCCGGTCGTCGTCCAGTCCATGACCAACACCGACACCGTAGACATCGCCTCGACCACGCAGCAATGCCTTGAACTAGCCCAAGCCGGCTCCGAACTCGTCCGCATTACCGTCAACATCCCCGAAGCCGCCGCTGCCGTGCCCGAAATCAAAAAGCGCCTGCTCGATGCTGGCTGCGACGTCCCGCTCATCGGCGACTTTCATTACAACGGCCACGTGCTGCTCACCAAATATCCCGAGTGCGCCAGCGCGCTCGATAAACTGCGCATCAACCCAGGCAACGTCGGCGCAGGCCAGCGCCGCGACGAACAATTTTCCACCATCTGCAAAGTGGCACGCGACCACAACAAGCCCGTGCGCATCGGCGTCAACGGCGGCTCGCTGAACCAAGAACTCGTCATGCGCAAGATGCAGGAAAACACGGACAAAGACCTCGGCAAATCCTCTGAAGAAATCATCAATGAGTGCATGGTGTTATCTGCCCTGGAATCCACCGCGCTCGCTCTCGAATGCGGCCTGCGCAAAGACCAGGTAATTATTTCCTGCAAAGTGTCCCGCCCGCACGATCTGGTCGCCATCTATCGCGACCTCGCCTCGAAAACCGATCAGCCGCTGCATCTCGGCTTGACCGAAGCAGGCATGGGCGCAAAAGGTCTCGTGTGGTCTTCCGCTTCGATGGGCATTCTGCTCGATGAAGGCATCGGCGACACGATCCGCGTTTCGCTCACGCCGCGGCCCGGCGGCGATCGGCGCGACGAAGTCTATGCCGCCTGCGAGCTGCTGCAATCGCTCGGCCTGCGCACTTTCGCGCCCAGCGTCACCGCCTGCCCCGGCTGCGGACGCACCACTAGCACCACCTTCCAGGAATTAGCGG
>Ga0209275_10000160_pt1 | contig 22724 bp, 29 predicted proteins | sample HubBroMetageREF2_FD_188344 | JGI IMG/M metagenome (GOLD analysis project Ga0209275, IMG submission 188344) | Reference soil microbial communities from the Hubbard Brook experimental Forest, New Hampshire, USA - Hubbard Brook CCASE Soil... | ecosystem: Environmental > Terrestrial > Soil >... | reverse complement strand
CTTTGCTGCGTGGTTGGGTCGAGCCAGCTACTTATGAGTCGCCCTTTCCACGTCCCTCGTAAATCGGGTCGGGTCGTAAGCCACGGTCGAAAACACCACCACGACCATAGCCACCGTTCCCACAAAAGCAGGAAAATAGATACCGTGCTTATGACGTAAGGGACGGGTTTCAGATAATCAATCGGAACGGCGTGGCCCTGCGCGAGCAGGATGATGGCCCAAACAACAAATGCTAGACCGACCAGCACCCTAATTTGAATGCCCTTCATCTAGTTATTTTCCACGTATGAGCATGCCGCAAGTACGAAATCGTATGCCTGTTGTCGCGTCCACGGTTGCGTCCAATGGAACAGGTACTTAATGCCGTTGACTTCAAGCCACTTCGCACACTTTTCGTCGTTCTGGGTCGCGCTAAAGCAGGCGAGCAATGCGTGTTGTACGTTGTCGGCGTATGAGTCGCCCATGTAAACAGAATCGAGCACGTTGTAGAGCAAACACTCAATGAGATACGAACAGGTCGGCTCAGCTGCTCCTATTCCTTGCTCGATGAGATAAAATTTCAGGCGCTTCACCGCTCGGACAATGGATTTGAATCTTCCGCCAGTATTTTTATTCTTTTCGACGCCGTTGGAGTAATGCTGCTCGGGCCAATTCGTCACGACCTTGCCACTGTCCGAAACGAACTTCGTTCCCTGCGGTTGCACGTAGGCCCTCACAAAGCTTCCGTTCAGTGGGCTGAATTGCTGCTTCAAATACATGCGATACGCAAACGCAGGGACCACGTCTGCATCCACTCGATAAGTGTTTGCGTGAACGTCAAACGCCTTGTCGCCTCTTCTGATTCCGATTTCTCCGAATTTCGCCTTGAGAGCAGCGTGCACGTCATTCTTGAATTGCCCGTACGTGTAGGCGGAATTGACGTTGCCCACGTCGGAATCATTGTAGTCAGCGAACGAGTAGTCGGTGAAAAATGGATTCATGCAACACACACAAATATCCACGTCGCTCTCTTGGCGCACATTGGTATTGTTGCGATAAGACCCCTGCGAGATGATTTTGATTTCGCGGTAGCTTAATGGCTGGTAGTCCCGTATGGCATCGCCGACCATGTGTGCCGCGTTCTCTTGTTTTTCAGACTCACGGTCGCTCGACGGTTTGCTCCATGTGCGAAAGGTCTGTTCCCAGTCAATCGCCAAGTGCTGCTCCTTCCGCCAATTGTCTGCCGTCGAACTGTCGAGCCACCAAAACCGAGTGTATCCCAAAGGTTTTGGTGTAGGCTAGGATTCTAGTGACGCGAACATGAACCCACGCAAATAGAGCGCAACTTATCGGGCAATTACGTGATATGGTGCCGTGAACGATAAGCTAATGTCATCGCAAAATCCACCAATTCAACTTCAAACGCAGGGGCAAGTTGCGGCAGACAAACCCGCACTGGTGATTCAGTTCGACGAGGACCGCGAACTAGAGCACCTTACGCCCCCTTCGCAAACGTACCTTACTCGGCGTCTCGGCGAATTTGGTTTACTGGTCTTGAAGGAAGCCCGCTCAATTGAGCACACCGAGCACGCAGGCACAGGACCACCGGAGATAACGGCGGCGCACATCGAAGAGGCGTGGTGGGTGTGTCGGCGGAGAATCAGACGTTCAAGACATCCGATACTCGGAGCGGTGACTCGCGTCGTGCAAGGTTTAGGCATCGCGGGTTTCGGTATTGGCGTCGGAAACCTGAAAGCGGAGTGGGGGATGTGGCTTTTCGTCTGCGCTACAGTTATTACATTCCTAGCTTCGTTGCTTGAAGTACACTTGCAACGCATGGAGTGAGATTATGCCCGTTGAAATTGAAAAATCGGCAGTATCTTTTACAGATGAGGCACAGGCGGCTCTGCACCGTTCCTTAGTGCAGCTTGAGCGGAGAATCCGAGCAAAAGCCGCCGATAATGCCATCAAGTCCCACGGGACACCAGCAGAGGTTACAGGTTCCGATATTGAAAAAGCCTACCGAGACCTAATCGAATCGAACCCGCGAGACGTGTTTGATGAAAGCACACAGGGTTCCCGCGGAAATTGGCGACGGCCTACGAGATTAGACGTACTTGCATCGCTCTATACGTGGCTAGGTCTGTTCGTTGCCGTGTGCGGCGGAGCCTTTCCTTTCATTCGGGCGCAGTTGGCGAACCCCACAATCAGGGCGAGTGCGTTGTTTGTAGCAAGTGGGCTTCTACTCGCAATACTGGGAGTGGTCATGCGGGCGTATCTGCGCTACCTAGAAGTCAATCGAATGGACGACAGGCTGAGACACTACTACTCTCGGGCCGTTCTCTATCGAAAAGAGCCTGATTGAGCGATAGCCGCTAGGAGTCTGAAAGGCCATTGCGACGCAATCGTGGCGGCGCTATAGTAAGGAAATGGGCAAGAGAATCACAGCGGCAATCGCTGCGGTCGCCGTCGCACTGGAAGCGATACTTCCACACCATGACGCACTGCCCCACATCGAAGTTGACGCCAAGCCGCCTGATTCCGGTAAAGACATTCCATCAATAGATGGTCGGCGGCTCAACACCAGCGCGACGTTAAAATTAATTCCGATGAACGACTTGGTCACCGTGCCTACCACTGGAAGGCACTTCTCGTTAACAGAGATTGCGGAGCGGACAAAAACGCACGCGGATGACTTGACCTGATGTTCGAGAGACAGAGAGCGAGAATAGGCGCAAGAGATACTCATGAGCGATTACAAGTTTTGCCGCGAAAATGTGGCGTCAATCGAGACGTATCACCTCATGAAAGCGGGGCCGAACGAGTCGGCGCTGTGTGGCGCAAAGTGCGAGCCGCTAACTGAGGAAGTCAACGATGCCAGTTTGACGGCGCGGGAGTGGCAGTTGTGCGAGGTCTGCAACGAAATCCGTCGTCAGCAGGTCACGGCGGCTGCGACTAAAGCGGCACACGCATAGTACGAGCCGTTTGTGCCGACGCGTGATTCTGTACACAAATTGTACCTAAACTTCTTCAAACGACCCCGAATAAGCCAATTCTCACCGAATAACCCGAATGTATCTCATTGATTCTAAATGATGAGAAGTGGGACGGCGGGATTACGAATCGGCTGCTCTACCAACTGAGCTACCTCGGCGCCTGTTCGACTGTAACATCGGCGGAAAAAAACTGTCAAACTTTGGGCGCAGCTGATGCGTCGCGCAGGCACGGCCTGCTGGCACGTAGGCCCGACACGCATGAACGCTTCGCACACGCGCAGCGCGCCATTTGCACCACCACGGAATTCTTCAGCGCGAAATGGGGTACATCAGCCACGCCACGCCTACGCCGATCAGCACGAACAGCGCGAAAGACCACAGCGCATATTTCACGCCGCCCGCGGCTGTGCGTTGCGTCAAGCACGCTAGGACCAGCGAAACCAGTAGCGCGAACAGCAGCAGCGCGCCGAAGTGGCTGAGGCGCAGCGCACGCGCGATGACTAGGAACGTGCCGCAATTCAATTAGCTTCTCCTGTGCGTGGCAATCTCGATTACATCCAGCACCGCAAGCACGTTCACCACTCCGGCGGCGGCGATGAACCGCGTACCGTAGTCTCCCGCAGCGCGCGAAACGTCCGGTCCGGCAGCCTCGAACATGCGCGAAAAATAATAGAAGGCCCCCGTGCCGGCGTCCGCCAGAAAACCGAGCGTGCCGAATGGGTCGCCGGAATGCGGAGGGAACACGTTGCCACGCAGCCAATAGCCAGTGACCACCAAGCCACCCACCGCGGCGAAAAACACCAGCGCTCGGCCCCATCGGCCCAGCAGCAGATGTCCGAGGCCTGGAACCAGCCACGCTGCGCTCGCTGCGAACAACGCAAGCGCGGAACGACCGGCAGTCGCTCCGAAGGAATGCCGAGCCGCGACGGTGCCGTCGGCATGAGCGTGGCTCACCGGAGATTGTTCGGCAGGTGTGTCGCTGCCAGCGGGGTCGCCGGAGTTATGCTCGTGGGCGGTTTGGCCACCCGATTCCTGGTTAACCCGCGCTTCGCCAAACGTCGCTTCGTTGCCGGGCACTTCGTTCACGGTCACCTAAGCCAGCAACGGAAGAATTTCTTCCTGGATGGCGCCGGTAACGCGCGCTTCGTTCTCGCTGACGTACACGTTCACTTCGCTGCGCACTCCGAATTCCGGCAAATAAATTCCCGGCTCGACGGAGAAGCAGGTGTGCGGTGCGATTTTTCGATCGTCGCGCGTTTCCAGGCCGTCCATATTGGCGCCGTTGCCGTGAACCTCCTGGCCGATGCTGTGGCCGGTGCGGTGCACGAAATATTTTCCGTAACCGGCTTTGCGAATCGCCTCGCGCGTCACGTGGTCCACTTCCCAGCCGTGCACGGCGCGTTTTTTCGCCACTGCGTCCTTGACGAATTCAATGGCGGCGTTGCGCGCGTTTTTCACGATGCGGAAAATCTTCGTGTACGAATCCGGCACGCGCTCGCCGAGATAGCCAACCCAGGTAATGTCGTAATACACGCTGCCCGGCCGATTCAGTTTCGCCCAGATATCGAGTAGCAGCAGATCGCCCGCGCGTATGGGGCGCGAACCTTCCGCTTGTGGTTCATAGTGCGGGCTGCCATTGTTCGGTTGCACGGCGACGATGGGCGGCTCCGCGGTGGTCAGTCCGCCCGTACGGAATTGCTCGACGATCCACTGTTGCAGTTCGTATTCGGTGAGCGGCTTCCCTTCCCGTACAAATTTCGCGGCGCGTTGAAATGCTTCGCGGGTGATGCGGTCCACGATTTTGCCGGCCTCGCGATGCCCTTGGAATTGTTCTTCTGACCAGCTGGCTTCAAATTTCTGCACCAGATCCGCCGAGCTCACTACCTTTTTCTTCAGTTTGCGAATCAGCTCGATCGTTCCGGCGTCGACCAGACCGATGTAGGGAATATTGTTGTCCGGCGAATACTGCATCGCGATGGTTTTGCAGCCGGAAAGCACCTTCGGCAGCATTTTGTGCAGCTCTTCCCATCCCGCGTACAAGAATTTCTTGCCTTCCAGGGAATCCAGCGTACCCTGCTCGATTTTGTGCACCAGCTTGCGCGCTTCGCCTTTAGCGGGGATGAAATAAAACCAGCGCCGCGTGACCATGGCGGCCGGATCAAGACCGAGAATGTTTCCCGCAATCGGATCGCGATGATGGTGATCGAAAAAAAGCCAGCCGTCGAGCTTGGCGGCGCGCATTGCAATTTGGATGGCCTTGATATCGGGCATTTCGTCAGTCCTTTGCTTTCTTCCCGGGGTGTTTGGCTGCAGACAACAGCGCCAGCACCTGCTCGCGCCCCACACCTAGAACGATCACGCGTTTTCTGCGGCTCTTATCGCCGGCCACGATTCTAACAGCCGCCAGCGGCACGTTCAAACGCTCCGCGAGAAGGCGCACCAGCGCTTCGTTGGCGCGGTCGTCCACTGGGGGCGCGGTGAGGCGAATTTTCAACGCGCCGGCGTATTCGCCTTCGATCGCATCGCGGCTGGCGCGCGGCTGCACCTGCACGTAAAATGACACGCTTCCGTCGCTAGCAGCGAATTCCATTTCGCTTTGCGATTCCCCGCCGGCGCTTGCACGTCGCCGGCCCCTACGCGGCGCAACTTATAACTCATCAGAGACGGGAAGTAGAGGTATACTCTCGGCCTCCGCACCTGAATCCTCGTCCGCAAAGGAGGGCGCCGCTCATGTCCAGCACCAGTTTTGCTTTTGCCAATCCCCAGCCGTCTCCGGATGACTTTAACACCTTCGACCCCAAGGACGTTTACACCGATTCCGCGGTGGTAGCCGCGCCGGTGATCGAAGCGATTCCCGCGCCTTGGAAGAATCCGCCAGTCATGGCCCTGGCCGACGTCCTGGGAAGCGCTGCCGTTCAGCAAATCCAGAACGCGGGACAAATCGTGTTTCACTCCGTCGGCGATACCGGCGGCGTCAAGGAACCCTCGCACCGGTTTGCCGTCGCGGACGCGATGACTGACGATCTGACGGGAAAAGATCACAGCAGCGCTCGACCGGCGTTGCTGTTCCATCCGGGAGACGTCGTCTATTTCTTCGGCCAGGAACGCTATTACTACGACCAGTCCTACGATCCCTACCGCGATTATGCTGGTCCAATCTTTGCCATCCCCGGAAATCACGATGGGGCGCTTTTTCCCCGCGAGCCGGTTAAATATTCGCTGCAGCCGTTCTCGAAAATTTTTGTTCGAAGACGCCGGCAAAGGATCCCTCGGCCAAGGGTTTTGCACGCACTACCATGACGCAAGGGGGCGTTTGCTTCACGCTGAATGCGCCCTTCGTGAAAATCATTGGCTTGTATTCGAACCCCGGCGAACCGGCGGGAGTTCGGAACGGCGGAGTGGCCGGCACGCAACAAACCGCGTTCCTGCCGGCGCAATTACAGGCCGCCGCAGCGCAACGCAAACAAGCAGGCAGCGCACCGTTCGCGCTAATTATCGCCGTGCACCATCCGCCGTTCACCATCAGCAGCGAACATTTTCCCAGCCCGCAGAAGCTGGCGGAAATTGATATCGCGTGCCAGACGGCCGGCATCTGGCCGGACCTGGTGCTTTCCGGCCACGCATACCTCTACGCACGATACACGCGCGTAATGAAGACGAACGGGCGCCAAATCCCCTACCTGGTTGCGGGGAACGGCGGCTCAATTTGAGCAAGCCCAAGACCGGAAAAAACGGCGCTTTGCCGCAGCCGGGCGCCGTGGGAAACGACGGCAAGGGCAACCAGCTCACGTTGATCGCCTACAACGACAACGTTTTTGGATTTCTGCGGATTACCGTCGGGCCCAAGTCAATTCAATGCCGATCGCTCGGCGTGGACGAGACCACGCGCACCAGTTCAGTGATGGATGAATTCACTCTCGACCTGACGAAGCACGTCGTTGGCACCGGCGCGGCGGCTCACAAATCCCGCCAGAAGGCAAAGTCGGTCACCGTGCTGAAGAGGAGAGTTCCGAAGCCTGGAATTCGTTCGCGGACGGGCATGAAGAAGCGGAAGAAGGGGAAAAGTAGACCCTGAATCGTTCACGTTGCAGCGTTGTGCGCGCGGCCCAGACCGCGATGGCGGCGAGGTAGTGACGATGCAGCGAATCAGGCTACGGCGCTGCGCGGACCGAACAGCGCCGTGCCAACGCGAATTTCCGTGGCGCCTTCGTCGATCGCGACTTCGAAGTCGTGGCTCATGCCCATGGAGAGGACCGGCAACGCGCGGCTCAGCCGCTTGGCGAGGCCGTCCCGCAATTCGCGCAGCTTGCGAAAATGGGGCCTCACGCGCTCGGGATCGTCGAAAAACGGCGGGATCGTCATCAGTCCGGCGAATTCCAAATGCGCGAATGGCGCAATGCTCGTCGCCAGCGAGAGCAAGTCCGCTTCGGCAACTCCGCTCTTCGTTTCCTCGTCGCCCAGGCGCACCTCAATCAGCACCGGCAGGCACTTTCCTTCCGCGTCCGCCGCAGCGTGAAGTTTTTTAGCCAGCGCCAAATCGTCCAGCGAATCCACACGACGAAAAAGGTGCGCCGCGCGCCGGGCCTTGTTGCTCTGCAAGTGGCCGATCAAATGCCATGTCGCGTCCAGGTCCGCCACCCTCGGATGCTTCCCTTCCCACTCCTGCACGCGATTTTCTCCGAAGTGGCGCAGCCCAGCGTCATAAGCCGCAACGATCGCTTCGGCCGGATGAGTTTTCGAAACCGCCACCACGGTGATTTCATCCGCGCGTCGGCCACAGCGCTCCGCAGCTCGCGCAATGCGCCCTTGAATTTGCGCCCAATTCGTGGCGATTACTGAAGACTGGTTTGCCATCTTCGCGATTCTAACATGCAAAAAGCCCCAACACCGGCTGCTGCGTCATCCTGAGGAGCGCAGCGACGAAGGACCTCTCTTCGATGTCGCGCAGCGCAGCTGCCGAATCGCATCCCTATGCTAGACTGTGATTCAAATCAATGCCTGCCCGCGGCAAATTCATCGTTCTGGAAGGAATTGACGGCTCGGGAAAACGCACGCAGCTGGAAATGATTGCGCGCGCATTCTCGTCACGCGGCATCGCTTTCACGCAGGTGAGCTTCCCGCGTTACGACGGCTTTTTCGGCAAGCTCGTGGCCCGCTTCCTCAACGGCGAATTTGGCCCGCTGGAATCCGTCGATCCTCATTTCTCCGCGTTGCTCTACGCAGAAGACCGCCGCGAGTCGCGTGCGGCGCTTGAATCAGACCTCGCAGCCGGAAAGGCGCTTCTCGCGGACCGTTACATCGCTTCCAACCTGGCGCATCAGGGCGCGCGCGTGCCGCCGAAAAAGCGCCGGCAATTTTTGGCGTGGCTCAAGCAGCTGGAATACGATGTCTACGAGATGCCGCGAGAAGATTTGGTTGTGTACCTGCGCGTGCCGCCTAGCGCTGCGCATCGCCTCATAGGCGAAAAATCAGCGCGTGGTTACACAAAGCGGCGACGCGATTTGCTGGAGGCGAACCTATCGCACCTCCGGACTGCATCGGAAGTCTACGACGAGCTGTCGCGACAGCCCAATTGGGCAAGCATCGAATGCGCAGATTTAGCGCGCGAGCGGATTCATAAGATTGAAGCGAAGGTGCTGAGCAAGGCGGGTCGCACAGCACGCGCGCGCGAATCTGGGGTCGCGCCTTTGCGCTCGCCCAAAGCAATTCACGAAGAAATTCTGGCGACGATTGACGCGCACGGATTCCTGCCGTCGATTGGAAAGGTCAGCTGAATGGGTTTCAACGAATTTCTCGGCAACGAACGCATCGTAACCGCGCTGCGCGGGATGCTGCGCCGCGACCGCGCCCCCGGCGCGCTGCTCTTCACCGGACCGCGCGGGATCGGCAAATACACTCTCGCGCGCATGTTCGCCCAAGCCGCGAATTGCGAGCGCCTGCAGGATGATTTCTGCGGCGAGTGCGAATCCTGCAAGCGCATGGCCCCGCTCGCCAATCCCGCCGCGCTGATTGCGGCGGGCCTCACCGAACGCGGCGAATCCGCAGACACCTCGATGGTCGAGCGCATGCCGCTGATCATCGAACCGCATCCGGACGTGTGGCTCCTGGTCCCCGATCCAGTGCGCCGCCTGGCGCCCGTGGCGCGCCCGATGATTCGCGTGGGTCAGTTGCGCGCGGTGCAACGCGCCGCATATTTCAAGCCGCAGGGCCGCCGCCGCATCTTCATTCTGGATGACGCGCACACCATGCGCTGGAACGACGCCGACCTGTTCCTGAAAATCCTGGAAGAGCCGCCGGAAAGCGCAACGCTCATCCTGCTGGCGCCGACTCCCGACTCCGTGCTGCAAACAATCCGTTCGCGCTGCCTGCAATTCCATTTCGCGCCGGTTGCCGTCGAACAAGTCGAAAAGTTTCTCGGCGAACGCACGGAAGCCAAGGCACTGGAACGCAAGCTCGCGGCGCAACTCTCCAGCGGCAGCCCCGGCATGGCGCTCGCGCTAAACCTGGAAGAATCCGCGCGCCTGCGCCGCAGCGTCCTGAGCCTGCTGGAAAAAACAATCAACGGTGGAAAAACCGCGGAAATTTTCGCAACCACCACGCAGCTCGCCAAACAGGAAAAGGAATCGTTTGAAAATATCCTGACGCTGTTCTATAGTCTGCTCACAGACCTTCTTGAACTTTCCCAAGGTCCGAGCAGCAGTCTCGCCCGCAATCCCGATTTACGCCGTGAACTGGAAGCTCTCAGCAGGAAAATAGATTTCGCGTGGGTCTCGCGGGCTACCCAAGGGCTGGATCGCCTGGAAAGTCGCCTTAAGCGGAATATTAGCCGCCAGTTGGGGCTGGAGGCGCTTCTGCTTTCCTTGAGCAATCGCCAGGGCGACCGGACGATTTAGCGTTTTTTGCAAAATGTCTGCAACCGAAAACGATTTTCCGCAGTCATAACAGAAAGCAGTCATAGGAAGGAGCATTCATGGTTAACCGTAAACTTTTTCGCCCTACGCTCACGGATGTGAAGGAACAATTCCCGGCCCGTCCGATTCAAGCCGTTCCGGCGCAGGGCGCGCAGCGCAAGAAGCCCGCGCCGCCTGAACAGACTCACGCCGAAAATTTCTACTACGTAAAGCAGATGCAATCACGGACCCCAGTGGCGGTGGTGCTGACCGACGGCGAAATCCTACGCGGCAGCGTCGAATGGTACGACCGGGACTGCATCAAGCTCACCCGTTTCGGCAGCCCCAACCTGCTCGTTTACAAGCACTGCATCAAGTATCTATATAAAGAGGGTGAGGACGCAGCGCAGGGCGGCACCAACGGATCGAATGGAAGCAACGGGTCAGGCGGGTCTGACCACTCGGACGAATAACAGTTTGTAAATAATAATTTGTGAATAGTGATTTGTGCTCGGGCGGACACAGGACGCTGCGTGGAGTTCTGTGCGCGTGCTATGCAGGCCGCTTCTTGCGGTTCTTCCGGAAGGGTCCCACAAAAAACGTCATTAGCGCCTTGCCCACCAGGCGGCGCGCGTCGTCAGTGATATCGCAGTCCACCACCGCGACGTGCCGTCCAATCCGCACCACGATCGCTTCGGCGGTGACGCTGCCGCCCTCTACCGCTTCCAGATAATTAATTTTCATTTCGATGGTCGCGACGCGTGTGCCGCGTGGAACTGTCATATATGTCGCGAGGCCTCCTGCCGTATCCGCAAGAGCCGCCAGCACTCCGCCGTGCACTACGCCGTGCACTTGCAAGTGTTTCTTGCCAACGCGCATCCGCAGCACGACTTTCCCACGCTCCGCCACGACCAACTCAAATCCAAAATGCTTGGTCGTCTGGTTCTCGCGCAAACGCCAGCGCATCTGTTCGGCGGCCAGGCGCACGGCGGATTTCGACTTCAGCGATTGAGATTGAGATTGCGCCATGTCAATATGCCGTCAGGCCTCCATCAAGCGGGAATGACGCGCCGGTTACCCACGACGCCTCTTCTGAAGCCAAATAAACCGCCATCATAGCCACGTCTTCCGGTTTGCCGAGCCTTCCGATGGGAATTTCGCCGATGCGCTTTTGGATCTCGGCGACCGCATTCGCGGTCTGTTGAATCGAAAGCATTCCCAACTCCGTTTCCACAAGCGTTGGACAAATGCAATTCACGCGGATTTTCTCATGCGCATGGTCCAGCGCCATCGCGCGCGTGAGCCCAGAAACTCCCGCCTTCGCTGCGCAGTATGCCGCGCGGTCCTTGCGCGCGACCAAGCCGAGCACCGAGCCGATATTAACGATCGAGCCGCCGCCCGCCCTGCGCAGCGGCGCCAGCGCGGCCCTCGAGACGAAAAATGTTCCGGTCAGGTTCGCCGCAATCACCCGGTCCCAATCTGCATCGGAGGTGTGCTCGACCGTCGCCACTACCACCGCTCCCGCGTTGTTCACAATCGTATCCACGCGCCCAAAATGCTTTTCCGCCTGCGCCAGAGCGCTCTCCACCAACGAGCGCTGCGTAACATCACAAGATAACGCCAATGATTTCCCGCCCGCCCCGGCAATTTCCCTGGCGACTTTTTCGAGCGGCTCCTTCCTGCGTCCGGCGGTCGCTACCTCCGCGCCTTCCCGCGCAAAAGCCAAGGCGCAGGCGCGGCCGATCCCGGTGCCCCCGCCAGTTATGAACGCCACTTTGCCTGCAAGTCGCAGCATCGAGAAGGCCTGTTGCTCCGTCTAATGTCAGACCGGAAGGCGCGAATCTAGCATCCGGTTGCCCCCGGTGCAAGCTAGCGCGAGCTAGCGCAAGCGAGCTTGCGCGAACGGCCACGCTTGCCGCTCGCGAGCGATGGCTGATACAGTGCCGAGAGGTCCCATGAAAATCGGAATCACATGCTATCCCACGTACGGCGGCTCCGGTGTCGTTGCCACCGAGCTTGGTATCGAACTAGCCGCGCGCGGGCACGAAATCCATTTCATTAGTTATGCCATGCCCATCCGGCTAAGTTCCGCGCACGAGCGCATCCATTTTCATGAAGTGGAAGTGACTTCCTACCCGCTTTTTGACCATCCGCCCTACACGCTGGCGCTCGCGACAAAAATGTTGGAAGTCGCCGAGCAGGCGCAGCTGGATTTGCTCCACGTGCACTACGCGATTCCACACTCGGTCAGCGCTTTGCTGGCCCGCATGATGGCGATGCCAAAGAAGCTGCCGTTCATCACGACTCTACATGGCACGGACATCACGCTGGTGGGAAGTGACCGCAGCTATTTGCCGATCACGCGATTTTCCATCGAGCAGAGCGATGGCGTCACTTCGATTTCGAACTATCTGCGCGAGCGCACTATTCGCGAGTTCGAAATCAAGCGCCCCATCGAAGTGATTCCCAATTTCGTGAATTGTGACCAGTACATGCGCTGCGCAGATCAGTCCGCGCGCAAGCAGTGGGCCAAACACGACGAGCCCATCCTGATGCACCTCTCGAACTTCCGGCCGGTGAAGCGCATCACCGACGTAGTAGAAATCTTCGCGCTGGTGCGCGAAAAAATTCCCGCGAAACTGGTGATGATGGGTGATGGCCCCGACCGCGGCGCCGCCGAATACATCGTGCGCAAAAAGAATCTATCGAAGGACGTGTTTTTCATGGGCAAGCAGGACAACGTCCAGGAAAAACTCGGGCTCGCGGATTTATTCCTGTTGCCCAGCGAAGAGGAATCCTTCGGCCTTGCGGCGCTAGAAGCGATGGCCTGTGAAGTCCCGGTAATCGCGACGAACGTGGGCGGCGTGCCAGAAGTGGTGACCGACGGAGTGGATGGCTACCTGATCGCGGCGCACGACATCGAAACCGGTGCCGAGCGCGCGCTGGAAATTCTTACGCGGCCGGATCGCGGACGCAGCATGGGCAAGAGGGCGCGCATACACGCCAAAGCGAGGTATTGCGCAAACGACGTGATTCCGATGTATGAGGCCTACTACCGGACCGTGCTACAAGCAGCGGATGTCACTGCCGGCGCACTCAACTCCACGCGCTGAACACAGGTGCACAGAATGCCGGCGCCGTGAACACCAGCACCCTTAGCTCAGCGATCGATAAACGGCAGGACTTGTAACGACTGCAGCACCGAGTTGATGTCGCTCTGCGTGATTCTGTCGGCTGCTGCGTTCGCGGCGGTGAAGATAAACCGGAACTGATGGTCGCGATCGTCGAATGCGCGGACCGCGACCGGAACTTTCCTGTCAGGATTGCCGAACTGAAAGCCCTTGGCGTTGCTCCAGTCAAAAGAATAAAAATCGCCATCGCAGGGAAGATCCAGCCCGAAGGAAAGCTTCCATAGCAGCAGCACGTTCATTCTCATCGCGTCGGAAGGGCTCGCAATCGGCGATAGCTGCGCGGGCGTCGTCTGGTAAACCGCCTGATACATTTCGAAATTCGTATTGAGCGGCTTATCCGCAAACACGGTCGCGAACCTTTGATATTCGGCGGGGTTAGAGGTCTTCAGCGTACGCATGGTATCCACTTGCGAATCCGGATCGAAAAATACAATCACTTGCCCCGAATCGTAATGGAACTCCGTGTAAGTGAGCGATCCCTTGGGCGCAGGATTGCCCGGCCACGGAGATTTGAATTCATAGTTGTAGGCCCGCAGCTGAGCGGGCGGCGAAGGCGGCGAGGACTTCCCGGGCTTTCCGGGTTTCGCGCTCATAGCGGTCATCGCCATCATGGCCGCCGGAGGAGGCGCGGCGGCAGCCGACTGTGGCAAAGCCTGCGGAATATTCGAGAGCCACGGATTATCGGAATTCCATAGCTTGCCTTCGATCCATGTCATCGTCTGCAATCCGTATTTCACGCTGAAGCCGGCAACCAAGAACACCGCTATCAGCAAAATAATTGCAGGCCGCGCGCTGCTTTTTTCCTGGTCGTCGATCATTCCGCCTATTCGCTCAAAGGGATTTTGGCCTGGCCATTCTACGCTATCCCCACGGCACCTGCAAAACTTGAGCAAAGATCAGCGAAAGTGCGCGGTCGGAGGCGCGGTCTGCCCCTGCAGCGACGTGGCAAGCAGGCACGCAGATCGGACCGAGGCAACCATCGTGGCAATAACCAGCTTGGAATGTGGACGTTAGCACCGCAGGGCAGCGCGCGACCGAGTTGCAACATATCACTCGCTCAATTCGTATCTTCATATGTCCCATCGCCCTGGAGGACGTCCGTGAATACATTATGGATGGACCTGCGACACGCGGCTCGCATGCTGGTCAAAAATCCCGGCTTCACGCTCGCAGCGGTTCTGTGCCTCGCGCTTGGCATTGGCGCCACCACCGCGATCTTCAGTGTAGTTAACGCAGTGCTGTTGCGTCCTCTCGCGTACCGGCAGCCCGAAAAACTGGTGCGCGTCTACACCGAATTTCCCACCTTCCCCAACGGCGGTCTGCGTCGTTTCTGGACGTCCGCGCCTGAGTTCCTCGATCTGCGCCGTGACACGAACTCCTGGGAATCGCTCGATGCATGGTCCAACGACGGTGCCACCATCGCCGGCCTGATCCAACCGGTGCGCGTGACGGCTTCGTTCCTCAGCGGTGGGATGCTTCGTTCCTTGGGAGTTCAGCCAGTAATCGGGCGGCTGATCACGCCTGCAGATGATGATCCCTCCGCGCCTGTGGTGGCGGATATTTCCTATGGACTATGGAAGAGCGCCTTCGGCGGCGATAAAAGTATTCTTGGCAAGGAAACGTACCTGAACGGCCAGCCAGCCACGATCATCGGTGTAATGCCACGCGGCTTTGAATTCCCTCCCGGCGAAGTTGATCCGCCGCAAGTTTGGTCCACGCTACAAATCGATCCGGCGAAACCAGGCGGTCGCGGCTCGCACTACCTGTATCTGCTCGGACGCCTAAAGACCGGCGTTACCGCATCGCAAGCGCAGTCCGAACTCGAAGCCTACGAACAAGCGCTCGGCGCACAACACAAAGGCGACCACGAACATTATTTCAATCCGGTGAGTCACACGCTGATGAGCTTTCCATTGCAGGGCGAAGTCGTCAGCAGCGTTCGGCCTGCGCTGATGATGCTGCTCGCCGCGGTCGGCTTCGTGCTGCTGATCGCTTGTGTCAACGTCGCCAATCTCTTGCTCGCGCGCGCCGAATCTCGCCGTCGCGAAATCGCCATTCGCAACGCGCTAGGCGCCGGGCTCTCGCGCCTGGCCCGCCAGTTCATCACCGAAGGAGTTCTGCTCTCCGCGTCCGGTGCGGTCCTGGGACTGGCGCTCGCTTTCGGCGGCTTGCGCCTGATTCAACGCACCAATGCCGGCAGCCTGCCACGCGCCGGTGAAATCGGAATTGACTTGCGCGTGCTGCTCTTCACGATCGCCGCAGCGCTGCTGACCGGAATTCTTTTCGGCATGGCTCCCATGTTTTCTGTAGTGGTGAAAAATCTGCAGGACTCGCTAAAGGACACTGTCAGCTCGATGACCGGCAACACCGGCGCGCAAGGATTTCGCAGAATCCTGGTGGCCGGCGAACTGGCAATGGCCCTGGTGCTGCTAATCGGCTGCGGTTTGATGATTCGCGGATTCTGGAAACTGCAGGAAGTGAGGACGGGAATCAACGCCGAGAACGTGATCACCATGAAAATCGCGCTGCCCGGCTCGAATTACGCAAAGGGCGAACAGACGGACCAGTTCTGGCGCCGTCTCGACGAGAAAATCACCAACCTCGCCGGTGTGACGTCGGCCGCCATCGGTTCGGGTCTGCCTCCGATCCGGCCGCCCAACATGAACGACACCAAAATCGAAGGGTTCGTCCATAAACAAGGCGGCCCCATCGAAAATGTGGATTACTACAACGTCGTAAGTAAAGATTTTTTCAAGACGCTGGGAATCCGCCTGATGGACGGGCGACTATTCGACGACCGCGACGTGAAAGGCTCTCCGGACGTCGCGATCGTCAACCAGACAATGGCTAGGACTTTTTGGGGAAATGAAAGTCCGCTGGGACATCGTGTTCAACCGGGCATGGACGGCCCAATGTGCACCATCATCGGCGTCGTCGAGGACGTCAAGAACGCGGGGCTGGACAAGCCCACTGGCACCGAGATTTTCCTTCCCTATGCGCAGGCGCAAGCCTCGGGAAATCGCGCCGCGTCGGTCTTCTTGCGTGCGCACGGCGATCCGTCGTCCTTGGCAAATGCCGTTCGCAGCGCGGTGCGCTCCATCGATTCCATGATTCCCGTGACGAATGTTCAGACCGTCGAACAAGTGCTGGCCTCCGCGCAGTCCCGTCCGCGTTTTTTGACGCTGCTGCTGGTATTGTTTTCAATCGTGGCTTTGGTGATCGCCACCGTAGGGATTTATGGCGTGATCTCATTCTCCGTCGCGCGACGCTCCAAGGAATTCGCGCTGCGAATGGCTCTCGGCGCGCAACAGAAAGATGTGCTGGGGCTGGTGATGAAACAAGGAGCGTTTCTGACGTTGTTCGGAATTGCAGCAGGAGTGCTCGGCGCATTTACCTTGACGCGCCTGATGGCTAGCCTTTTGTTCGGCGTGCGGCCGACGGACGCACTGACGTTTATTACCGTCTCGGCGCTGCTCGCTTTCGTCGCGCTGTGCGCCAGCTTCATTCCCGCCCAACGCGCCACGAAAGTAGCTCCAATGCAGGCATTGCGGCACGAATGAAGCGGTTACAACCCGGCGAAAGGCTCCGCTGTGGCCAGCTCTGGAATCTCAATCTGAATCTGCGTCCCTTGCCCTTCCTGGCTGCGTATGTCCATCTTGAATTGATCGCCATAAAGAAGACGCAGGCGCTCGTGTACGTTGCTGATGCCGATTCCCCCGCCATACACCGCGGCCAATCGTTCCGGCGAAATTCCCATCCCGTTGTCCTCGATCTCGATCAGCAGGCGACCGTTGGATTGCCGCGTGCGCAAGTGAATCTGCCCGCCTTCCAGGCGCGGAGCCAGCCCGTGCTTGATCGAATTCTCCACCATGGGCTGCAGTAGCATGCTGGGCACGAAAGTCTCCAGAGTTTCCTCCTCAATTTCCTTGAAGATCTGCAGCTTGTCGCGCCCGAATCGAATCACTTCGATATCCAGATAATCGTCGATGAATTCTAGTTCTTCGCGCAGCGGCACAAACGTCTCGTGTTTGCGCAGCAGCCGCCGCAAAATGTTGGAAAGCTTCAGCACCACGCCGCGCGCCATGTCCGGATCAAAACGAATCAACGAAGACACGGTGTTCAACGTGTTAAACAAAAAATGCGGATTGATCTGGCTGGTCAGCGCGTCCATGCGCGCTTTCAACAGCAGCTGCTGATTCTGCTCCAGGTTCATTTCGATGCGCGTGTTGTTCCAGATCTTGATGGCCATCGCCACGCACATCATCGAGGACATCACTACCAGCAGCGAGTAGCCCCAATTGCTGGGACGATAAAAAAAGAACCATTTCTCCGGCACTTCGCCGAGATTCCCGAGTTCGATCTCCCCCACCGTTACCGCGACGCAAGTAAACAACGGCAGCATCGCCCAGTTTCCCTTGCCGTAGCGAATCAATCTCCAGATCCACTCCGGTACGCTTAAAAAAAGAAACGGCCCAAAATGCCAGACGTCCTCTTTCTCCGGCATGGACTCGCGCACCATCCCCGCAATCAACCCTATCAGCGCCGCGAGCGGACAGGAGAGCCATTCGTGACTGCCAAATGCCGGCAGGCTGATCAGCGATCCGCCCAGCAGCCCTACGATCCGTCCGCCGATCAGCCCCATCAGGAACGAGCCTTCCAGCGTCAAATCAAAAAATCGGTAGCCGCCGAGCAACCGTAGAAACACGCCGATAGCCAGCGGCGGCGTGAGGAACAACAGCAGCATCACTTTCTGATCGGAATCGCGAATTTCGGTGAAAAGCAGGTTGCGGAACGAACGAAAACGCACTAGCAGCGCCGCGAGCGATGCCGCGAAGCCGACTTTCAGCACCAGCGCGAATATCAACTCTTGTGCGCCAAAAAATGTATTCATTTTGCTCGCGGAGCGCTGCCTGCGCAGCGCACCGACTAAGTTAGCCAAAGCAGCCAGCGATGTAAAGGGACGCGAGCGCTCAGCACCGTCGCGCCATGCCGCCCGTGCGTCCGCCTTTAACGCTTCGTTCTAGCCACGAACCACGCCCCGCTAGCCGCTGTTTTTTGTAAGCCAGCCCATAGAATTCTGCCGCATGCCTGCGCGAGTCGGCGTGCGCTCCGGCGACTTGGCGCGCTCAAGCCGATTCTGCGAACCCTGCTATAATCGAACTTTCCCATGCAGCGCAAAAAACAATCCGCGAAGTCCCGCAAAGCGCGCGTCGTCGCTACTGCGCAATTGCCCACCGGCTTCGGCTCCTTCCGAATTTTCGGTATCGAAGGACGCAAGCCCGGAGAAGAAGCCGTCGCGATCCAGCACGGCACAGTGCGGGGCTCCGCCAACGGCACATCGAACAGCCCGACGCGCGCCTCCGCGAAATCTCGCAAGGCGCCGCTGGTGCGTGTGCACTCGCAATGCCTCACCGGCGACGTCTTCACCTCCGAGCGCTGCGATTGCCGCGCGCAACTGGAATTTTCCCTGCGCAAGATCGCCAAGGAACCGACCGGCGTGCTTCTCTACTTGCCACAGGAAGGCCGCGGCATCGGCCTGATCAATAAATTGAGAGCTTACGAGTTGCAGGACGCCGGACTGGACACAGTCGAAGCGAATCGCCAGCTCGGATTTGCCGACGACGCACGCGACTACGAATTTGCCGCCGAAGCTCTGAAGGCCTTAGGCATTCGCGACGTGCGTCTGCTCTCCAATAACCCAGACAAAGTCACGCAACTTGAAAGCGCAGGCATTCGCGTCGTCGAGCGCGTTCCGTGCCGGCCGCGCACCAGTAAACATTCGGCTGCTTACCTGCGCACCAAAAAAGATAAACTCGGTCATCTCCTCGCAGGTTTGTAATTCCGGCAGACGCATCCCTCTCCCCGCAAACCTTTCCTTGACAAGATTCGCAGCCGTGCCAATACTAAACCACATGGTTAACTATTCAGGCGCCGCGCTCGATTCCGCCTTTGCCGCCCTTTCGGATGCGACTCGCCGCGGAATTCTCGCCCGCCTCGCACAGCAAGGCGAAACTTCGGTCAGCGATCTCGCCGCGCCTTACAAGATGTCACTCCCCGCGGTATCGAAACACTTGCGCGTATTGGAACACGCTGGGCTGGTCTCGCGCCACAAGGACGGCAGAGTGCATCGCTGCCGCCTGCGCGCCGAACCAATGAAGAACGCAGCGGTGTGGATCGAGAACTACCGCCAGTTCTGGGAAGCCCAGCTCGATTCCCTGGCGCGCTACTTGGAGGATTCCGCAAAGGAAGAAGTCCGCCGCAAGCAAGGCAAGCAAGCGGCGAGGCGACATCGTCGCCGGCTTTAAGGAGGAATCGACATGACATCAACAACTCCAGGTTCCACGGGCAAGGTCGAAGTGCGCCGCACGATCGCCGCACCGCGCGAAAGAGTCTTCGAAGCCTTCGCGCGCCAGGAACAAATGGATCGCTGGATGTGCCGTGATGCCGCCACCCACGTAATCAAATATCTGCAGTTCGATTTCCGCGTCGGCGGAGGCTTCGCGCTGGACATACGCACGCCCGACGGACACATCTACCTCCACCGTTCCACCTACGTTGAAATTAAGCGGCCGGAAAAAATTGCCTTCACTTGGGACCTCGAGCACACCGACGAAGCCGGCCACAAAGTAATGCACCATCCCCAGCAAACCATCGTTACCGTGGAATTGCTGGCTCGCGGAGACTCCACAGAAGTTGTCCTGTCTCACGATCTCGGCGCGACGCCCGCGAAAGAACGCGGCGATTACCAGCGCGGCTGGACCGGATGCCTCGAGAAACTCGCGGAAGCCGTAAACGCCTAGACTCGCGGTGAGCATTGGCAAATCACTGGCGTTTCATCCCACACATTGAATATCCTTGCGCCCGCGGCACTTTCCAGTACGGAGGGCGCAAACCGATGAATCAAGGAACTCCTGCAGATGTAGCCATGGCCTTCGTCGCCAAGATCAACGCGCATGATGTAGACGGCCTGGTGGCGCTGATGACGCCCGACCACCTTTTCGTGGACGCTCTGGAGAATTCATTCCGCGGCGCCGAACAAATCCGTCAAGGCTGGAAGTTGTATTTCGGCATGTTCCCGGACTACGCCATCGAAGTCACGGACGAATTCAATCGCGGCGACTTCGTCGCCATGTTCGGAAGAGCGCGCGGCACCTTCGCGGTGAACGGCAAGCTAGCAAGAGAGAATTTCTGGGAAATTCCAGCAGCGTGGAAAGCAGTGGTGAAAGATGGACGCGTGGCCGAATGGCGCGTCTATTGCGACAACGAGCCCGCCAGAAAAATCATGGCGGCGAATCCCTCGGTCAAGGGCCCTGCCTAGGCTCCAGCGAGCGAACGCCTCTAGCCTCCGCCGACAAAGTGCACAATCTCATAGCTGTCGTTCGGTTGCACCTGCGTCTGGTTCCAATCGGGGCGCGGCAAAATCTTCAGATTGCGCTCAATCGCCACGCGCTCGCGCGGCATTCCCAAATATTCCAGCAGCGCTGTGACCGCGATTCCGTCCGGCACCTCGCGGCGCTCGCCATTGATCGTCACCGTCATTGCGCCGCGCCGGCTGTGGGATTTTTCGCGCGCGTTCTCATCGCGAAGCGAATCTCATCCTTCGAAGCATCGGCCTGCGCCTGAATCACCAACGCCAGGTCGCCTTTCCCCAGCGGCGGCAACGGAAAATGAATATGCACGCGGCCTTGGTCGTCGCTCGTGCCCGTATGCGTGCCGTCCGCAAGCGCGCCTTCGATCACGGCCTTCACCGCGGCACCTGCCTGCGGCTGACGATCGGCCTTGCGCGAAACTTCCAGCTCCAGAGAGACTTTCCCCGCCGATAACCACGACCCGGGATTTAGCAGTTGCACCTGAATGCCGCTAGCTTGGGTCGCCTGCGTCGCCGGTTCCGCCGAAGCAATCTCCGCATCCAAAGCTCCCGAGCGAATCGCTTCAATCACCGCGCGATGCTGCTCCTCCACACGCCTCCGCAATTCTTCCCCGCTAAAAGGCACCTCGTCCGGGCCCGGTTCGTAGTTCGACGCGCGCCGGTGCAGGATTCGTCCCTGCTGATATACAACGGTATCAATAACAGGATGATTCGGCCCGCGATCTTCAGTCTGCACGTGGAAGACGTGCTCTCCCACTTTGACGTCCGTATTGAAGCCAGAGCTCATTGCGCTTGATTCCCCGCGCTCCCCATGCACCTAAACGGAACAAAAAGAAATTCGAAGTAATACAGAGTTCATTTGACCGGCTGCTCTCGGGTCGTTATTATAACAGCGTCACGAAAATGAACAGCAACTACCTCGACTACTATGGCCCACTGTTGCTGATGTTTATACTCTCCTGCGGGCTGGCCGGAGTGCTGGTGCTGGCGTCCGCCATCATTGGAAAACACAAGCGCTCGCGCGAGAAAGATCAGCCCTACGAATGCGGCATGCGGCCCACAGGCGACGCGCGCCAACCTATTTCCGTGCAATTTTACATGGTCGGCCTGCTCTTCATCTTGTTCGACATCGAAGCAATTTTTCTTTACCCCTGGGCGCTGATTTACGGAGACTTGAAGGTCTTCGGCTTTGTAGAGATGCTGCTTTACATTATAATTCTGCTGGCTGGTTACATATTCCTCTGGAAGAAGGGCGCGCTCGACTGGACTCATTAACCTGCCGCCCTCGGGAACCGAACTCATAGTGGCATCACAGGACATCGACAAATATCCGGTAGTCCATAAACTCAGGGAGTGGAACGCCGCAGCGGTCGCCGAAGTTCTGGAATTTCGGGGCGAACTCACCGTCGTGGTGCCGCGCGAGCATCTCCTGCGCGTCGCCGAATTTCTTGCCACCGAACCTTCCCTGCGCTTTTCGTTTCTTTCAGACATCACGCCGGTGGATCGCTTCCCCATGGAGCCGCGCTTTGAAGTGAACTACCACCTGGTTTCGCTGGATCGCCGCGAGCGGCTGCGCCTGAAAGTGAAACTGACCGGCAGCGATCCGTTGGTCCATTCGGTCACCGGGGTGTGGCCCACCGCCAACTGGCACGAACGCGAAAATTACGATCTCTTCGGCATTCGCTTCGACGGCCACCCGGATCTGCGGCGCATCTTGATGCCGGACGATTGGGAAGGTCACCCGCTGCGCAAGGATTATCCTACCGAGGGCTACCGATGAGCACCACGATCGAAACTGCTATCGGCGCTGCTGAAACGATGGTCCTGAACATGGGGCCGCAGCACCCTTCCACGCACGGAGTGCTCCGCGTGATCCTCGAGCTTAATGGCGAAATGGTCGTGAAAGCCGAGCCAATCATTGGTTACTTGCACACTGGCATCGAAAAATCCTGCGAAGCGAAGACGTATTCGCAATGCATCACCCTTACCGATCGGATCGACTATCTCGCGCCGCTCTCGAACAATTTGGGCTACTGCCTCGCTGTGGAAAAAATCCTCGGCCTGGAAGTCCCCAAGCGCGCGCAGTACATTCGCGTGCTGCTCACCGAACTAACGCGTTGCGCTTCGCATCTGGTCTGGGTAGGCACGCACGCCATTGACCTGGGAGCGATGACCGTCTTCCTCTATAGTTTCCGCGAGCGCGAGGAAATTCTGAAAATTTTCGAATATCTCTCCGGCCAGCGCATGATGACCAGTTATTTCCGCGTCGGCGGCCTCGCGCTTGAACCGCCCCCTGGCT
>Ga0209275_10000157_pt1 | contig 22871 bp, 17 predicted proteins | sample HubBroMetageREF2_FD_188344 | JGI IMG/M metagenome (GOLD analysis project Ga0209275, IMG submission 188344) | Reference soil microbial communities from the Hubbard Brook experimental Forest, New Hampshire, USA - Hubbard Brook CCASE Soil... | ecosystem: Environmental > Terrestrial > Soil >... | reverse complement strand
CCAAAGCACTACAATGCGGTCCTGATCTCGGAACGGTAGAGGTTTGGAGAGCACAGCGAAAATTATGCTGAACACCAGACTGTTGGCGCCGATACCAAGGGCGAGAATCAATGCAACGGAGAAAGTATAGCGAGGCGAACGGAAAACAGTTCGCAATGCGGGTTTGAGCTCGCTGAACACATCCCACTTCCGATTTCGGCGGTTGCGGCCATCTTACACCCGGGATATTTGTAAGCGGATGTTTACCCACTCCTCGTTATGCCACGTCTAACGAACACCTGGAAGTTGGCTGCTAAGGGGGAGGGTCGGCACTGGTAAACGTCCTTGTGGTCACCGAACTCCGACCGTCGATTGATTGGCCAGAAACGAGCTTCGAGGAACTATGGGCTGGCTCAGCATTCGACAACACCACGCTTCCCCCAAGCCGACTTCTGGCCAGCCTAGCTCTGTGCTTTCCAGATTCCGGCCTGTCATCCGGGAACAATCGCCGCTGGAATCATGAGGGCGGGCGAAGGCTGAGCTCCTCGCTTTGTTCTCTACGCTTCGCAATAACGGTCAAAACTGTTGGCACGTAGTCGATGATCATCCGCTTCTAGCCTACATAGAGCAGATATCCGCATACGGCACGCATGGCTCGCTGCTCTGTGGACTTCGGACTAGCGCGGGAGGCGAGGCCTAGGTCGACTACAGCCCGGAGAATAGCGTTGACGACCCGCTCCGTTGCTGCGGAAACAGGCACTGCCATTTCGTTTTTGTGATCTTGGAACAGTTGCAGCACCATTGCATGGAATGCGGCATCGTCCGCCCCGCTTCCGAGTCGTTCTTCTTCAGCTTCCAGCACCCGATTTAGCCGCGGGCGGCGGTAATGCACCGTCACCAGTGCCCGCACCAGCAGACGAAGGCGGCATTTCAGTTCCTGTCCTCTTCCCACTTTCACGGCCTCGAGAACGGCATTGTGCAAGCCCTCTTCATAACCACCAATCAAGGCGAGCACGATGGCGTCCTTGTTCGGAAAATATTGATAAAGAGACCCGACGCTGACGCCAGCTTTCGCCGCAATCGCGTTGGTATTGAAACCGCGTAGTCCATCCGATTCCAGAATGCGAGCACTTGCTTCAAGAACGACACTTACCGTCTCCTGCGACCTGGCCTGACTCGGCATTTTACGGGCTTTCAGTGTATTTTTGCGGGGCCTGCCTCTGCCATCGCGAAAGCGAGTTTTATTTGTGAGCATTTGCTCGTATTGTAAGCAGCGAGGAAAGCAATATGCCAGACAAAAAGGCGTCGACCATCCTGATGGAAGTGAGACCCGACTGTGATCGTCCAGAATCTAGACCTTCGATCCCATCACAACCTTTGAAGAGGTGTTCCTGGATTCAGCATACAAATATGCCAAACACGTTACGCACAAATCAGGTCAGGGCGGTCCTTAACCGTCTATTCGCTGCGGCAGCCCAAGATGATGAAACCTCTGGCTGGCGAAAGCCGGGCGTCTCATGGGAAACCGCAACCGCGCAAGAGCGAGCCGACGCCTCAGAGTCCACTTACATGCCTATTTCTGCACAGGGCGGCGACCTGCTCTACATCCTGGCTCGAGCGAAGCGCCCGAACATTATTGTTGAGTTCGGTACGTCTTACGGGATTTCCACCATCTATTTGGCAGCCGCAGTAGCGGATAACGGCACGGGCCATGTGGTTAGTACCGAGCTAAACACGGCCAAGGCTGCTGCCGCTTGCGCCAATTTGGCAGAAGCTCGCCTCGCCGATCAGGTCACGATCCTGCCCGGCGACGCCATGACAACTTTGAACGATGTCCCTGGGCCCATCGATCTCGTGCTGCTCGACGGATGGAAAGACCTGTGCCTGCCATTACTGCGGTCGCTGGAATCTCGTCTGGCGATCGGTGCGTTGATTGTGGCAGACGACATCAGCCTCCCATCCTTGGGCGGCTATCTGGAGCATGTACGCCACCCAGCTAAAGGATACGTCTCGGTCGCGTTTCCCGTGGAGGACGGTATGGAAATAAGCTGCTGGACCGCTAACGGACTCTGCGGCGAAAGAGGTGTGTTGTGAGTATGGAAACCGGGAATTCGCTTTCCACTGCTGCTCACTCTGAAATATCCCGCCGGCCCGTTCGCTCCTTCCGTTCACTTAGATGGCTGAATGGAGGCGTTCACTGGATCAGCGCGGTCGTGCTGGTTTACGCGTTCATCAGCAATGGCGAAACGACACGCGCGATGATCAACCCTGTTGCAATGAGAGGAGAAGTGAAGTTGGGCCTGGTTGTCGGCTTCATTTTCCTTGTCCGGTTTATCTGGGTGCAAAGCAGGCGCTCAGGCGGCGGGCGATGGGTCGGGTCGTCGGTTCGGATGCCGCAGTCCAAAATCCGGCGGAGAACCGATTGGGGAATCTATCTCGGAGTGGCGGCTTCCGTTGTCTCGGGACTTCTGATCGCGTATCTTCGACCGGGTGCCGAGCTTATCCCCGAAAGCAGAGGGTTTACAACCAGCAGTGCGGGCACTAAACGTTGCGATTGACGCTCACGCGTTTATTTCAGACGCTTTGGAATGGCTGTGCGCTTTCCACGCCGTGTACGCTTTCTGGTACTGGCGAATAAGAGGAACTCAGTGGGGAAGGACTGCAAGTGTCTGGCTGGAGCGGGGCGTGTCTGCCACAAGCCGCATGGCAGCGTCGCCTCGCGGAAGGAAAAATCTTCGCTTATAGGGCCCGCTTGCTTTCAGTTGGACCCGTTGACGACGTAGTAGGTGGATATTGAAAGTCAGCCCCTTGTGACTAAGGAACCCAGAGCCAGCTCGTGGATGGTCAGCAACCAGGAAGGTGGCGATAAACGCTCTTAGGGGGAGATCAATTGTGATCTCCCCCAAGATGACTTCTGTCTCCCATATTCTTTTCCAAGGTAGGTTGGCCTCAGCGACACCCCGGCACGGTACTGTTCGCAACCCAGAAGGTATACACCGCGCAGTCGTCCGGCGCCGGTGGCCGCGCCGGTGGGATTTGCCGGACGACGGGAGGGAGCATTCGCAGGTATGCCACGAGCGCGCGGATATCTTCTTCGTCCCAGTTCGATGCGTGATCCCAGATCATGCCCTGCCAATGGAGCGTGCGACCGTCGGGAGTGATGCCGCTGCGAATGGCTCGGGCGATTTGTTCGTCGGTCCACGAGCCGATTCCTGTTTGCACGTTACCGGTAATATTGCGACTCCATAAAGTGCCCAAGGGCCACCAACTGATCTTCTGTCCGCCAGCTCCGTTCGTGTTGTGACAAAAGGCGCAGGAGGCCACAGTGAAGAGGTAACGCCCCCGGAGAACCAGAGCTTTCTGTTCCGGCGTCTTGAAGGCAGCCGGGTCGGGTTCAGGAATACCCGCAGTTGCCGCTTTGACGATCTGCTCCGGTGGAATGAAACTAAGTGTCGGCAGGGCATACATCACCCAGCCAACCAGTCCCAGCAGAAGCAGTACCGCCACACTGATAACGAGAGTCATCCATCCGCGCCCGCTTCGAGGAAATCGACGTTCTCGCGGTCCTGCCAGGGTGAACAGGAGTGCTCCGCAGATGAGCACGATCCACTGCGAGTCGATCAGCGTGGTCTGCCTCCGGTGCTGTGGAATCAGGGAATCGGCTCGGCCGAAGTTACCGTCCGCGTATGTCAGGAACTTCACAACGGCGGCTGGAAGCGGCAGGGTCAGCTTCACCGCGATCGTTTCGATAACGCCGTAGTGTAACGGAGGAGGAATCCGATTGCGGACCGGTCGCAGATCCTTGAGATATCGCGCGATCGCCGTGGCGTCGTCATCGGTAAGGTAATGGAGATAGAACCACGGCATGCACCAAATACTCAGCAGACGGTCAGGCGCCCTCCCATTGCGGAGGGCGTTGACGACTTGCGATTCTGTCCACTTGCCTACGCCGGTTTCCTCATCCGAGGTCAAATTGCGCGAGACGTACAGGCCATGAGGATAAGCCCCGACTCGCATTCCGCCGGCGAGATAGAAATCGTCGCCACGATAGATGCCGGTGCGGTCGATCTGCGTGTGGCACAGCCCACACATCTCCGCGTGCACAAGATACTCGCCGCGGTGAAGCAGATCGGCCCGCTGCCCAGGCCCGTCGAGTCGACCTCCTGGTTGCCACGGCGCTACACGCGCAAGGGATTGCACATAGCTGACGAGATCCCAGCGCTGGCTGGGCGTGAGCCCGGGTTCGTAGGAGGGCATGGAATTGCCAATACCGGTGGTCAGACGGAGCCATATCTGATTCGCATCGCTGCCTCCCCGGAAGGTCCACGGCGCAGAAAGATCGCGAATCGGCGTCGGGTGATTCGTACTTGAATCCACCAGGAAGCCGCTCTTCCGGCCGTAAGGACCGTGGCAGCCGGCGCAGTCCTGGGCGATGTAGAGCGCACGGCCACGCTCGACACTCGCTGCTGTCGTCGCCGGGCGCGGCGGAACGATGATCCCCTGGGGCGATGGCCCGCTGAATGCGCTGGAAAATTGCTTGACTTGTGCGACGACCGCATCGATCTCGGTGTCACTCAACAGGTCGCGGAAGTACGGCATTGCGCTCGCTGGAAGTCCGTTCGCGACGATCTGCTTCAGGTCGTCGTCGGTCGGCGGCTGCCCGTGTGGTGTTGACTTAAACTTGAACAGCCCAAGCGTGAAGTCGCGCGGCCGGGGGATAAGGGACGGCGCCGCGGGTCCGTTTCCGCGTCCGTCAGGTCCGTGGCAAACGGCACATCTGCGCGCAAAGACACGTGCGCCCTGAGGCATGTTAGGCCCCAGGTCCGCTCCGGGAGGCCACGTTAGATCCGCATAGTTGGACGGATTAGGCTGCCACTTCGATACAGGGGCGGCATAGCCGACGCGCGCATTGATGGAACGCCCAACGTCGAGTATCAGCAACAACGCAATTGTTGCCAGCACGACGTGACTGCGCTTGAGCCGAGCAAAGCTAAATCGGGCCGGGGGTATTGTCGATTCCATAGGGTCGCTCCACGTGGCCCAGAAAGTTTGTGGCGCCCAGTGATCTCGCCGGCGAATCAGCACGCCTTCCCCACGAGCAGGAATCCCATGCGATGCCGACCACCAGTTCTTGCCGATTTCTGCGGATACTAGCACATGTCGAAGGATCGCTGCATCGGGGTGATCGGTTACCGAGACGTCGTGCAGTGTTCTTACGTCGGCAGTAAACGGGCTTCCCGGAGATCAGCAGCAATGTCCTCGAAGCCGACTTCTGGCCAGCAATAACTTCCGGTTAGCTGGTCATTTGGGCGCAAGTCACCACTCCACACCTTTTATTCCAATCCTTCCACCAGGTACAACGTCCCGAGAACCCGCACCGTGCTGTAGACATACGTCTTGCTGTCCACGGCATATGCCAGCCTCACGTTTTGGGTTGAACCCGCTTTCTCGCTAGGTTCCACGGTTTCAAGCAGTGTCCGCTTTCCGGTCGAAGTGTCCACACGGTAGATACGGGCTTCCCACGGTGTCGCCGAAACCACCAACAGACCTTTTCCATCTTCGGTCCATTTTTCAAGTTGATCCTGGGGCTCCACGCCCGGGATCACTTGCAGTTTCTGCGTCTCTCGATCGAATACCACCGCCTCCGCCGAGGCATTCCGGCCGGCGATCCGCTTTCCATCCTTGGCAACGGCGCTGCCGACAAAATCGGGAGGACCCACGGGTTGCGGCTTTCCCCCCTCCAGATCCATCTCGTAGGACCGCAACGGTTGTCCCTCCGCCGCTCCCGTCAGCAGCAGATGCTTGCCATCGGGGAACCAAACGACATTCCCCACACTGGTGATGTCTCCCACCGGCAGGCGGCGGCTCTCCCCGGTTCCAATCGGGTTCAGGCCTACCTGCGGCGGTCTGGTCAAAATCTTGGTGGCAACCGTCGTTCCGTCTGGTGAAAATCTTGGCGCCCCTCCGGGTCCGAGCGCAACCGGCGCGGAGCCATCCAGTTTGCGGTAAACTGCCAGGTACAACGGTCCTGCCGGTCCTCCCCATTCCAGAAAGACGATGGCTTTCCCGTCCGGCGAGATATCTCCCAACATGGATCCATCGAACCATTCCAGCCCGTGCTGTTCTTTGCCCGTAACAGGATCGCTCCCGGTGATCTCGGTGCGGTGCTGCTCGCTCGAAACAAGCACGCGACCGTCTGCCGCAACATCCAATATCCGCGTCCCTTGCGGAGTCGTGAGGATTTCCCTCTGCTTCCCCCCAAGGCTCACTCCGTATAGTTGGCGGTCGGTTGAATCGGAAGCGGTGAACCAGATCTCCTTGCCGTTTCGCGACCACGCTAGCCCCTGTAACGTTGCGTACTCCCTGCTCAGCTGCTTGCGTTCGCCTGTAGCATCGAAAACGGATACCCAGCCGCGGTCATCGGCGTATACCGGATGTTCCACAAATGCGACTTCCTTGCCGGAGGGAGACACGCGGACATAATCAAGATAACCAGCGGTTGCATAAATGACTTTTCCCGCCGGATACTCCAGCTGCATTTTCCGGTTCGCTTGACGCACCAGCGCCAGGGTCTTGCCATCGGGCGCGTAGTCCGCCGCGATCACGTCCTTCTCCTGCGAGCGCGGCGTACCGCCCGCCATCGGCGCCTGCGCCATCGTGCCACTCAGAAAATACGGCCCACTCACCGGGTCCACTGCAAGTTCAATGTCTCCGCTGGCGGAAAGAGAGAGCAGCGTCGCGCTCGGAAGATCTACTTTCGTCGATTGCGGAAACTCCACCCGCACGGTGTAGACCCGCAACGGCTCGTTGTTCCACTGCGCGCTATAAACGACCGTTTCACCATCCCTGGCAAAGCGCGCATTCGATAGATAGCCCTGTCGATAGGTCAGGCGGGTAAACTTCGGCTGTGGTTTTGCGGCAGACCACCGTCCCATCAGCCACAGCCCTGCTCCCAGCGCCAACATACCCAGCGCCATCGCTGTCCATGGCAGCCAGGCTCTCTTTACCTTCGACTGCGCTATGCTCCTCGTTGACGACGTTCCGCTCAGCGATTCGATGGCAAACGCCAAATCGCTTGCCGACTGGAATCGTCGATCGACACCTTTCTCCAGGCATCGGTTCAAAATCCGCTGCAGTCCTAGCGGACCTTGCCAGCCTGTGTCGTTGAGCTCCGGCGGTTCTTCCCGCAAAACCGCGGTCATCGTTTCCGCGGAGGTCTCGCGTTTGAAGGCGCGCTTGCCGGTGAGCATTTCGTACAGCACGGCGCCAAAACTGAAAATATCGGAGCGCGCGTCGCTCGACTCACCCCGCACCTGTTCCGGTGACATATAGCCGACCGTGCCCAACACCATACCCGGCAAGGTCGCCGGACTTGCCAGCGTCGCCACAGTGTCGTGGCTTTCTTCGGGCCGCATCAACTTTGCCAGCCCGAAATCCAAAACTTTGACCCGCCCATCCCGCGTAATAAACACGTTCTCCGGCTTCAGATCCCGGTGTACGATTCCCTTGTCGTGCGCGGCCGACAGTCCCTGCGCGATGCCGAGCGCATACTCGATCGCGCGCCGTACCGGTAGCGGCCCGGATTCAAGCCTCTCCCGCAGGGTTTGCCCTTCAAGAAGTTCGGTGACCAGAAACGGTGCGCCGTCATGTGTCCCGATGTCGTGGATTCCGAGTATGTTCGGGTGGTTCAGCGCCGCGATGGTTCGGGCTTCCTGTTCGAAGCGCCGCAATCGGTCCGGATCTTTTGCCAACCCCCCGGGCAGCACCTTGACCGCGACGTCGCGTCCGAGCCGCGTGTCGGTCGCGCGATACACTTCGCCCATGCCGCCGGCGCCGAGAGGCGACTGAATTTCATAAGGACCGAGCTTGGTACCAGACGTGAGCCCCATGCGTGGGCGCCATTATAGCCTGTGCAGCCCACTGCAGCGGATGCTTTGATGGCGATGGTCTATCGGCAAACCGGAAACTATCCAGAAACGCTCTTGGAGGAGATTAATGGCAATGTCCTCGAACAGAACTTCTGGGCCGGAATAGCTTCCGGCTGGCAGAAGAAAACTACCCCGCCTCAAGGTTGCCCCCAGTTCGGTCAGAAAAGCCGCTAATTAGAAGTTGCGTTCCTGACTCAAATCCACCGAGGCGGGGGTAGATGGGTCAACATCGACTACCTCTTCCGGCTGGGATCGTCCTCGGGATTGATGTAGTTGAACTGCACCGGCGCCATGCCATGGATCTGGACTACCACGTCGCCACTGGCCATTACGTAGTGGTGCATGTCGGGATCGAGATAGGCGAAGCTGCCCGCCGGAAAACTCGTCATGCTGTTCTCATCGAAGCGATCGCCCATGCCAAACTTAAGCGTCCCGGAGATCACGGTAACGTTTTCGCGTTTGGGATGCCAATGCGGTGCGACCCGATATCCGTCAGGCATCTTCAGACGGATAGTGTAGTCCCCGCTGGTAGCAAGAGGATTGCCCTCTAGCACAGCCAGTTGCGCCCCCGGCGCCACAAAAGAAGGTGCGGGGCCGTATTCAACTGCATCGGGTGTAAACGCGTGTTTCTCGGTACCAGCCGCCATCGCGCCAGTTAGATTGGACTGGCTCATCCACCACATCACTGCGCAAGTCGCGAGAATCAAACACCAATTTCGTTTCATTCGGTTCCTCCTGACATCGTCGTCATAACTTGTCGAACGACAATATCGCGTGTTTCAGTCCTCGCTTCAATAAGACCAGAATCACTTTTAGGTATTTTTAGTGTATCCTCGTAGCCGACTGGAGATAATGGGGTTACCCATGAAACAGCTTTCCAGGAGACGCCCGGAGGGTGACGATATCGAGCTTGACCTGGGTCGCTACGAACTGCGCCGCGATGGCCGCAGAATAAAGCTTGAAAAGAAACCCATGGAGCTCCTCATTTTCTTGGTCCGGCGACGGCAACAACTGGTTTCCCGCGAGGAAATCCAGGCAAAGCTGTGGCATACGGATCTCTTCATTGACACCGAGCGGAACATTAATAACATCGTCCGTAAAATTCGCAGGGCTTTGGGTGACAATTCCGCTAAACCACGATTCCTGGAAACGGTCGTAGGCAAGGGCTATCGGTTCGTCGGCCCAATTCGGATTGTTAGTCCGCTCTATGGCAGTTCCGATCTTTCTGAAAGCGCAGACGGAAAAACGCCATTTCGAAGCGACGTGGCGTGGGGAGCAGACCGTTCCTCGCTCGCCGTGCTGCCGCTTCTCTTTTTCGGGGACCTCGAGGATGATAACGGCCTCAGCTTGGGCTTTGCCGACTCCCTGGTCTCACAGCTGGCAAATCTTGAAGGAGTTGATGTCCTGCCAACATCTGCAATCTTGAATGTACCTTCCAATGCGAAGGCATCGGAAATCGCTTCCCGACTGGGAGTCCGATTTGTGGTGTATGGCGCGATTCAAAGTTCCAAGGCGGAATCACGTTTGTCGGTGGAACTGTTCGACTCGCATTTGCAGAGCCGTTGTTTCGTGAGAAAGTTTGTTCTCGACGTCAATCGTCCGTTCGAGCACGTTGACGACATCGCGAGACATACCGCCAGAGCGCTGAAACGCCCGCTTCGCAACATAACCCCCCAAAGTCACGCCCGCTTCAGCCGAGATGCGCTGGCTTATGGGCAGTTCATTCAGGGTTACCGGCGCAGTTACACGGGGGACCGCAAGCTATTGGAGGAAGCTGCGCAACACCTGATGAATGCGGTGGCTCGCGATCCGCTGTTTGCACTCGCCCATGCGATTCTTTCCTTTGTCTGTACAAAGCTTCACTTCGAGATCGATCCCAGCCGGAGTTGGCTGGAGAAGGCCGAATTTCACTGCCAACGGGCTTTGGAATTGGATGCGGCTCTGCCCGAAGGGCACGTGGCCAAGGCGTTTCTCCTTTGGGGACCCTCGAAGAACTTCCAACATATCGAGGCGATCTCCGAATTGAAGCGTGCGCTCACTCTTCAGAAGAATCTCCCGCATGCCTACAGCCGTCTCGGGACGATCCTGGCGCATATCGGGCTGCTCGATCACTCTCGTGGGATGTTTGAGAGGGGTAGGCCTTTCGATCCAAGAAAAACGATCAGCCACAGTATTGCCCAAGTCTATCTGTGGAGCGGAGAATACGAACTTGCACTCGATGAGCTAGAGAAGTGGCGCGCCGATGATCCCACCAATAAGTATGCCATCCATTTTGCGCTGGACCTCGCGATCTTGACCGGCGAATGGGAAGAGGCTAAGCACTTGCTCGGTGAAGCCGGAAGCCTGGCGCAGGAAGAACCAATGATCATCGCCCTTCAAGGTGTGATGCATGCTTCGTTGGGCGAATCCGAGGAGGCGCTGCGGTGCATTAGCCGGGCGTGTACGAACCCGAAATCTTTCGGTCACGCCCACCACTCGTACTATCAGATCGCCTGTATTCTTTCTTTGCTAAATCAGCCTGAGGCTGCGTTTGCGTGGCTTGAACGCAGCGTTGATACCGGTTTCGCCTGCTGGCCGTTTTTCCTGAAGGACCCCTGCCTGAAAAACCTGCGCCGCCATGCTCAGTTTGAACTGCTGGTGAGCTCTTTACAGGCCAAATATCCCGACCACCTGGGGTTGCTGTAGCTCGGGTCATCGACACTCCCAAACTTCAACGACTTTGGTTGTGGCTGGATGGGCGGCTACACGGAAGTTAACCAGAAAACGGACTTGTGAGAGATCGATTCATGATGTCCCCGAAGCCGACTTCTGGACAACTTCACGCTGTCTGGCCGAAATCACGGACACGATCTAGTGTCCGTCTTCGCATAACTTCAGGTTTGCCCGTCATCCAGGCGCAAATCCCGAGAAGTACCGGGAACAACACGAAATCGTAAAGCCGAGGCCGCACGCCTCTTTGAAAGCCTCGGTGTATAGTGTCGGCTACCGGGACGCAAGAATGGGAATCGCCGTTGATGTGGGCTCGGACCTTCCGCGCAAGCTGGGCTTGATCGACGCGCTGTCGATCGTCATTGGCATGGTGATTGGTGGCGGAATTTTTCTGGTGCCCAATCTGGTCGCCCGTGAGCTGAAATCTGCAACTGCGATCCTAGCGGTATGGGTATTTGCTGGCGTAATCTCGTTCTTCGGCTCGCTGGCTTGCGCCGAGCTTGGCACCGCGCTTCCATCCACCGGCGGGCAATATGTCTTCCTCCGCGAAGCCTACGGCCCGCTGGTCGGATTCCTTTGCGGCTGGTCCATGTTCCTGGTTGCGCGGACCGCGCAGGTGGCCTGGCTAGCGGTAACCATGGCGCTGTACGTCTCTTATTTCGTTCCGCTGTCCGGGCTGGCGTCGAAGTTGCTCGGAATCGGCGCGATCGCACTGTTCACTGGGATCAATTATCGCGGTGTCACGGCCGGGGCAATGGTTCAGAAAACGTTCACCCTGGCTAAGGTCGTCGGCCTGCTTATCATCATCGGCACCGCCCTCCTGTGGAGCGGTAAAGTGGCGTCGCCTGCGGCAGGAGTCACCAGTGGATTCTCGGTCAGCAGCTTTGGCGTAGCGCTGATCGCGACTCTGCTGGCCTATGACGGATGGGTGCAGCTGAGCTTCGTCGCGGGGGAGATCCGCAACCCGCAACGCAATGTGTTTCTTGCGCTCACCCTCGGGTCAGTCGCGTGCATCGCGATTTACCTGCTGGCGAATGTTGCTTACTTGCGTGTGCTCCCGATCGCCGAAATCGCCGCGAGCGATCACGTCGGAGCCACCGTGGCCAAGCGTGTGCTCGGCTCCGGCGGAGGCAGCCTGGTTTCGGTGATCATTCTCATGTCGATCGTAGGGACATTGAATGGCTGCTTTCTTACCAGTCCGCGCATTTATTTTGCCCAGGCGCGCGATGGCCTCTTCTTTCGGAAGTTCGCCGAGGTGCATCCGCGGTATCAAACGCCCGGGTTTGCGATCCTGGCTCAAGGCGTATGGGCGGCAGTGCTGGTCGTGAGCGGCTCCTATGAGACTCTCCTCGATTATGCAATGTTCGCGATGTGGCTCTGGTATGGTCTGATGGTCGCGGGCGTGATTGTATTGCGCTATAAGCAGCCTGGCCTCGCACGTCCTTACCGGATGTGGGGATACCCATTGACCCCTGCACTGTTCGTGGCGATTTCGTGTTGGTTCTTGGTGAATATGCTGAAGACGCGACCGCTTCCGTCGGTTGCTGGACTACTTTTGATCGCGACCGGAATCCCTGTTTACTTCCTCTGGGCCCACCACCGCAACCAAGCAGAGTCCACAACTGCCTGATACCAATTCTGCCCGTGGCTGTTCAGTCCGACAACGGGTCATACGTGTGTGTTGCAACCCAGGTTCCCCACGACCACCATATGTACGCATTGGAAGCGAGGGCTCCGGATGTGTAGTCGGAAGCCTTACCTTACCCGACTCCCCTGAGGCCTGACCTTCTAAAGCGCTTTTATCGCGGAGACCGTCACATCGACGATGACACCACAGGACGTCGCATTGTTCGGTCGGGCCTCATCAAAGCGGGAACCCGGAAATAACACAAGCAAGAGCCGGCATTCGTCAGTTCCTTTGCTACTTCCAGTCGGAGATGACGACAGGTACCGTTGCTACTCGGCAACGCTTAGCACGATGAGTTCACGATGGGACTGAGCTTAGCACGCTCGCGCATAGCTCATAGAGCGGTGTAGCTTCCGCTATTGTCGCCTCCAAGTGTTCAAAAATCTCATTGATAGGGACGCCAAATCAAGACCTTAGGCTTCAGCGATAGATCGACTCCGCGTTCTGTGAGCGATCGAAGAAATGTCTGTATCAATGGATATTCGCATCATGCAGAATGCAAAGTGTGGGGCCAACCAGCATTGACGGTTACAAGAAGCAGGCGACTAGAGAAGTCCTTCTGGGTACAATTGAGAGGGGTGATCAGCAACGGCGCTCTTGGAGCGTCTATCTACGGAACGCAAGAGACTTTAAGGTATGGCGCCTTGGGGAATCTCCAGGTTGACCGCGCGCCCGGCATTGGTCGTTGCCTTGCGTTACGGACTGGCTGTTGTTTCCGTCGCGACAGCGCTAGGAACAACCCTCATCCTGCGGTACTACGGTTTCCCGCCTCGGTTCATCTCCCACTTTACGTTGATCGCAATCGCCATCACTTTTTGGTGCGCTGCGACAGGTCCAGGTCTGTTCGCTCTCTTTCTCTCTTGTTTGGGAGTGAGCGTCTTGGCGTGGGACCATCTCCTTCTTCCAGGTTTCCCATTGGAATCCTTCCTTATCTTGTATGTGATATTCAGTTTGTTGATGAGCTGGTTCAGTTCGTCGCGGCGCCGTGCAGAACAATTGTTGACTGAAGCGCGGGACAATCTGGAACTCCGGGTTGCGGAGCGAACCGATGAACTTGTACAGGCCAACGCCGAGTTGCAGGACACCCAGGCCGCGTTGCGGAGTCGCGAAGCATACTTGGCGCAAGCTCAAAGGCTCAGTCAGACGGGCAGTTTCGGCTGGAGGCCCTCGACCGGCGAGATTCTCTGGTCAGAGGAAACGTTTCGAATCTTCGAATTTGAGCGAACCACGAAACCGACAGTTGAGCTTGTTCTTCAGCGGGTTCACCCAGAAGACGTGACTCTCGTGCAGGAAACAATCGCGCGTGCCTCGGAGAATGGGAAGGATTTTGACCATGAGTATCGCTTAGTGATGCCGGATGACTCCGTTAAATATGTCCTCGTCGTGGCCCATGCCTTAAGGGATGAATCGGGCAGCATCGAGTTTGTCGGAGCCGTAACGGACATCACCGCAGCAAAGCAGGCGGAAGACAAAATCCGGCAAAGCGAAAGGGAGCTTCGACAGATCCTAGAGTGCGCGCCGAAGTGGGTCGCGGTACTAGGGCCTGATCGCAGTCCTCTGTATGCCAATCAGGCCGTGCTCGATTATTTCGGGCTTACTCTTGAGGAGTGGCGGGGCGCCGACCGTCACAAGTATTATCATCCAGGTGATTGGGAACGCCTGACCAGCGAAACTCAAGGTAAATTCTTAAGTGGCATTCCGCACGAATACGAAGCACGTTTTCTGGGAAAAGACGGGAGGTTTCGCTGGTTTCTTTTCCGCTGGAACCCATTACGAGATGAGCAAGGACGCGTGACACGTTGGTATGCCGCAGCGACCGATATCGAGGATCGCAAGCGGGCTGAGGAGGTCCTGCGCGAAAGCGAAAGGAGTGTTCGCCTGATCGTTGACGGCATTGCCGGCCTGGTAGCCATCATGGCCCCGGACGGACAGGTGGAATTCGTCAACGGCCAAACGCTGGAATATTTTGGTAGGACTCTCGAAGAATTAAAGGGTTGGGCTACCAGCGACACCGTCCATCCAGATGACCTCCCTCAGGTGGTCGCCGCATGGACCCACTCGGTCGAAACCGGCGATACGTTTGACGTTGACGAACGTCTGCGCGGCGCTGATGGTGCTTATCGATGGTTCCACATACGTGGCCTACCGCTGCGGGACACTGAAGGGCGCATCGTCCGTTGGTATAACCTGCTTACTGACATTGACGAGCGGAAGAGGGCAGAAGAAAAGCTGCACGACGAGAACGTCGCGTTGCGAGACGAAATCGACCAGGCCTCGATGTTTGAGGAAATCGTCGGATCGTCAAAGACACTCCGGAGAGTCCTCTTGCAGGTCGCGAAAGTCGCCGAGACGGATTCCACGGTTCTCATCCTTGGTGAAACCGGGACGGGTAAGGAATTAATTGCCCGTGCCATTCATAATCGGTCAAATCGTTCAACGCATGCATTTGTCCGTATAAATTGCGCTGCGGTTCCAGCGTCCCTGATTGCCGCTGAACTCTTTGGGCATGAGAAGGGCGCCTTCACCGGGGCGGTACAGCGACGCGTGGGACGCTTTGAATTGGCCCACGGTGGGACCATTTTCCTGGACGAGATCGGGGAACTGCCGCCCGAAACTCAGATAACTCTGCTGCGAGTGCTTCAGGAGCGAGAATTCGAACGCGTTGGCGGCAGCCAGCCGATTTCGGTAGACGTCCGCGTGCTGGCAGCGACGAACCGCGACCTGAATGCTGCCATTGCTGCCGGAACATTTCGGCAGGATCTTTTCTACAGACTGAATGTTTTTCCGATTCAGATACCCGCCCTCCGCGAACGCGAGGACGACATTCCCGTCCTGCTCGAATATTTCATCGAACGATACGCGAAAAAAGCCGGCAAGAGAATCAGGACGATAAGTAAGAAGACATTGGAATTATTTCAGGCGTACGACTGGCCAGGCAACATTCGCGAATTGCAGAACGTAGTGGAGCGAGCAGTTGTACTCTGCGATGGCGAGATGTTTTCAGTAGACGAGACTTGGTTGAAACGCAAATTGCCCCACGACTCACGGCCATTGAGCATGCCGGACAGAGCACTCGGTCGTTTGGACACCGATCAAGAGCGACGAATAATCGAAGCTGCCTTGGCCGAAACCGGGGGACGGATCGCGGGACCGTCCGGCGCGGCCGCCAAGCTTGGAATTCCGCGGCAGACTCTCGACTCGAAGATTCGCACCTTGGGAATCAACAAGAACCGATTTAAGTCTGCGTGATTTATGTGTCGTCGCCAGCTTTGCACATGATTACTTCGATCCTGCGTTGACTTTGATTAGAATAATTCGCTCGCTGCACCTCCCACGTCCGTTCCTTTAACCCCTGTTCAATCTACTCTCGTGTCTGCCAAATGACGCCGAAAATCAGAAATTTCCGAAGATCAGAATGTTGTCTGAGACGGGAGGCCCTTCACATTCAACCGCTTACATACTGGAATCTCGAATGCACCTCTTCAGTCCGATGACCTTGAAAATCGTTAGAAAGTCCGATGGTAAACGAACGACTTTACGGCTCAGCGGCCGAATTCAATCCGCAAATGTCGAGGAGATCAGGGAACAGATGAAGGGACATGCAGAGACGATCGTCCTTGATCTAGAAGAAGTGACACTCGTTGATGTGAATGTTGTCCGCTTCTTAGGGATGCGCGAAGCGGAGGGTGTCGAACTCGTGAATTGTTCGCCTTACATTCGGGATTGGATTTTCAGGGAGCGGCATACCGACGAAAGGGACTAGCCGAGGATTGCTAGCAAAGGTCGCGACCATTCGGAGTGCGACCGGGGAAAAAACTGAAGGGAGAAAACTAATGAGTGCAATCAGCAATGTGAAGGTAATGGGTGTTCGTAAGGAAACCGATAGTCTCGGTGAAGTGGATGTCCCAAGCAGCAAACTGTGGGGAGCGCAAACGCAACGGTCGCTCGAACACTTCAACATCGGGAAGGATCTAATCCCGCGCGAAATGATCGCGGCGTACGCAACTCTGAAGAAAGCCGCCGCGAATGCAAACCACACAGGCGGGCGGCTCGATGACCGGCGTCACAAGCTGATTGTTCAAGTCTGTGACGAGATCCTCGCGGGCCAGCATGAGGACATGTTTCCTCTGCACGTCTGGATGACGGGAAGCGGCACGCAATTCAACATGAATGTGAATGAGGTGATTTCAAACCGCTGCTGCCAGCTTGCAGGCACTCCGGTCGGGAGCAAAACGCCAGTTCATCCTAACGACCACGTCAACATGTCGCAGTCTTCCAACGATTCTTTCCCTACCGCGATGAACATTGCGGCAGCAGTAAACGTGAAAGAGCAACTCATACCTGCGGTTTCGAACCTGCGAGATTCAATCGCCGCGAAGGTTGAGGAGTGGAAAGACGTTGTGAAGATCGGTCGCACGCACATGCAGGATGCCACGCCGATCACGCTCGGCGAGGAATGGTCAGGATACATGGGCATGCTTAGCGACGACCTTGAGCGTATAGAAGATGCACTCCAATGCGTATATCGCCTCGCGCTTGGCGGAACGGCAGTGGGAACGGGCATCAATGCAGCTCCGGATTTCGGCGAGGCGGCCGCTGCTGAGATTTCGAAGCTTACCAATCTGCCCTTTCTCAGTGCTCCCAACAAATTCACGGTGCAAGGCGCGCATGATGCTCTCGTCCAGCTCTCCGGCACACTTCGCACCCTTGCGGTCTCGCTCTACAAAATTGCCAATGACATTCGGCTGATGTCCTGTGGCCCGCGCGCAGGCTTCGCCGAGTTGGTGATCCCCGCGAACGAGCCCGGCTCATCGATCATGCCGGGCAAAGTGAACCCGACCCAGGCCGAGGCGCTGACCATGATCGCGGTGCAGGTGATGGCCAACGACGTTGCAGTCGGCTTTGGTGGCGCGGGTGGCTATCTGGAGATGAATGTCTATAAGCCTCTCATCATCTTCAACGTGACTCACTCCATCACGATCATGACCGACGGATGCATCAACTTCCGGAGATTCCTGATCGAGGGGACAAAACCAAATTTCAAGAAGATCAAAGAATATGTCGACCGTTCACTGATGCTGGTGACCGCTCTCTCGCCCGTCATCGGCTACGACAAATCGTCAAAGATTGCGCACTACGCGTTAGACAACGACCTCACTCTCAAGCAAGCAGCACTCAAGCTGGGATTTGTAACGGAAGATGAGTTCGACCGCATCGTCGATCCGGCGAAGATGGTCCACCCGTACGTTGCTAAAGCCAGCTGAGAAACAACTTTAATTTCTGCCGATACGGCACCGAAGAACATGAAGGAGAAGACATGACTACCAATAAGCGCGGAATTGAATTGCTTCACGATCCATCCGTCAACAAGTCAACGGCCTTTACCGAAGCAGAAAAGCAGGCCCTCGGAATTGTTGGCCTGGTGCCTGATGTGACCGAGACCGAAGACCTGCAATTAAGCCGAGTGATGATGCAACTTGGCCACAAGACCACCGACCTCGATCGCTACATCTACCTCGTGAATTTGCTCGACCACAACGAAACACTCTTCTATCGGACTGTCATGTCCGACCCGGCTCGCTTCTTGCCGATCGTTTACGACCCGACCATCGGGGAAGCCTGCCTAAAGTTCGGCCATATTTACCGCCAGGCGCGCGGCGTGTATCTATCGATCACACGCCGCGGCAAAGTGAAAGAGATTCTGAAAAACTGGCCTCAGAAAGATGTCCGGTTCATCTGCGTCACGGATGGCGGCCGCATCCTCGGCCTTGGAGATCTCGGGGCAAACGGCGCCGGAATCCCCATTGGCAAGCTGCAGTTGTATACCGCCTGCGCGGGAGTGCCACCGCAGTACCTGCTCCCCATGTACCTCGACGCGGGCACTAACAATGAGCAGTACCTGCACGATCCCCTCTACCTTGGTATGCGTAAGACCCGCCCGGCAACCGCGGATCTTTATTCGTTCGTTGACGAATTCGTCGAGGCGGTGCAGGAAGTGTTCCCGAAATGCTGCATCCACTTTGAAGATTGGACAGGTACGGACGCCGTACACTTGCTCCAGCGTTACCGCGACAAGTACTGCGTCTACAACGACGACGTGCAGGGCACAGCGGGCATCACTCTTGCGGGCATGATCAATGCGGCCAAGCTCAAGGGCACTAAGCTGAAGGACGAAAAGTACCTGTTTCTCGGCGCAGGTTCGGCCGGCATTGGCCTCGCTAACCTGCTCTGCTCCGCGCTGGTTGGACAAGGCATGTCCCTCAAGGAAGCGCAGTCACGGGTCTACATGTTCGACATCAACGGCCTTCTCGAGTCGACCCGCAAAGACCTTGTCGATTTCCAAAAGCCGTACGCACACCGGCACGCGCCGACGCCGGATTTCGTCGCTGCCATCGAGAGCATCAAGCCGACCACGATCATCGGGGTGAGCACGATTGGCGGGGCCTTCACGCAAAAGGTCGTCGAGGCGATGTCACGTATCAACGAGCGGCCGGTGATCCTAGCTCTTTCGAACCCGACCGAGCATGCCGAGTGCACACCAGAACAAGCCTATACGTGGTCGAAGGGCAAAGCGATATATGCGGCCGGAGTACAGTTCGAACCCGTCCACCACAACGGCCAGACATTTCTGCCGGGACAAGCGAACAACTTTTACATATTCCCGGCGGTCGGTATGGCGATCTTCGCCACGCAGGCGAAGCGCGTCACAGACGAGATGTTCATCGAAGCCGGGCAGGCGGTGGCGGACCAGGTGCCGACCGAACTGCTGAACCAAGGGCTCCTTTACCCGCTGCAGTCGAACATCCTGGAGACCGAGGTTCAGACTGCCGCCCGCGTGGCGAAGCTTGTCTTCGATTCGGGACTCGCCCGTGTCGAGCGTCCCGCCGACATGGTCGCGTTCATTCGTGAGCATGTCTATAAGCCGGAATACAAGTCAGAGTCACCACAACTGAGCAAAGTGGCCTGAAAGGCCGCCCGGACATGAGCGATGCAAGAGCCAGTTGCCAAGTTTGTTTTTCTAGTGTGGGCCGCGTGGTGCACGCGGCTCCACTCTTTCCAGGCTGCGCCAGTGCCAGGGGAGAATTGTGCTTTCCAACATTCGCCAGACTGACCTGTGGCTCTCCTTCGGGCTTGCTTTCGTGGGAGGATATGGCGATGCGGCCAGCTTTGTCCTCGCAAAGACGTTCACTGGACATGTGACTGGCAATTTGGTGCTAGCGGCAATTGCTGTAGCGTTTCACGATTGGCAGGCTGCGCTTGGACATCTCTCGGCCATCGTCACTTTCTTGATCGGGATTTTCCTGAGTGTACTTATTGTGCGCCCCCTCAAGACGTGGTCATCGTGGCCGTTGCTTCCCACGATTATGGGGATCGAAGTGCTTCTGATAGTGATTGCCTCTTTGGCGCTAGCATCAGATTTGGCCCATGGAGTTGAAACATTCGTGATCTTTGTATCTCTGGCGCTGGGTCTGCAAAATGGAGCATTTCGTCGTGTCGGTGGCATCAGCGTTCACACGACGTACCTGACAGGGATGATTACAAGCCTGATCTCCTCAGAAACTGAAAAATACGTTTCTGAAGTGGTCCCTCCGCTTGTTGGAACTCCTGATGCAAAAATAGGCCTTCTCGGCGGAACTTGGATTGCCTTTGTCCTGGGGGCTGGGACGGGAGCGGCGATGGTCATGCATTTTAAAGTGCTCGGGATGCTCGGAGCCGCGCTGCTGTTGATCCTACTCATACTGCACGAGGTGCAGTCTTGACGAAGACGGAACCTAACGGGATGACGCGCCACCCAGCTGAGACGCGCCATTTGTTCCTTTATGGTCTCACGTTCTCGACTCCACGGTGGTTGACACGATTGTTGATGGTGTCGCCATGAAGTCGTGGGCGCGCAGATCAGTGTGACTGCAGGCCACACCAGGGGCACAGCAGCCTGAAAAAACGGACCGATACGAACTATGCGAAAGTTCACACGCAAACTCGTGTGTCTAGTCGGGGCCGCGGTGTGCCTCTTTGCGGCCCATGCTTATTCCCAGGATGCACAAGGAGAAATGCTCGGCGGCCCGGACAGTCACGAGACCGGTCAGAGCCCGCGCGGCCACCTCTTCGGGGACTGGGGTGGGGACCGGACCCGCCTGGTGGAGCGTGGAGTGAGTTTCGATTTTCAATACGTCAGCGATTCGCTCTGGAACATCAAGAGCGCACAGCCAGAGCGATTTGCGAGTTGGAATCGCTTCCGCGGAACGGTGGACATTGATTTCGGGAAGCTGATCGGTCAGCAGGGGTTGTATTTCCATGCGACAGCTCTCTGGCAAGGCGGCGGCAATCTCGGAGCCTATCTGGGTCTTCTGACCAGCCCCAGCGGGATGTCCAGCGCAAATACATGCCGTCTCGATTCATGGTGGATCGAGAAGCGATGGCTGGATGAGCGAATCACCGCACGTGTGGGTCAGTTCGCGGGTCAGGATTTCTACGGAGCCCAGCACTACGCTGCGTCCTTCATCTTTGAGCCGATGGGCTACGCATTGGGCAATTTATTCACCGACTACGAGGTCTTCGATCCTCCCTCGACGCCCGCCGCGGAAGTCCGCGTCGTTCCGATTCATAACTTCTATGTGAAATCGATGGTGCTGGCGGGCGTACGCGTGCCCTTTTCGCAAAATCCAACCGGCCTGGTACCGACGTTCAATGGAACTCCAGTGAGTGTTTCGGAGATTGGGTTCACTCCGGGCAGAAAGGCGACGTCCGTACGGGCTTTCGACAGCGTCGAGAGCCGCAAGGGATATTCCGGCCTCTATCAGTTCGGGGCCTCCTACAATCCCGCAAAATTCACGTCGCCGCCGAGTCCGTCACCGCGCTCTGGCAACTACCTTTTGTATTGGATGGCGAGCCAGGCTGTCTGGCGGGTGGACCCGAAAGAAGCAAAAGGATTGGATGCGACCCTCGCGTACGACTGGAGCCCGGCGGACATCAACCGGAACAACACGCAGCTCACGGCTGGCGTGCGATTCAACGAGCCGCTGCCTCTGCACATTCACAACACCATGTCCATGGGTTATGTGCGCAACAGCTTGAGCTCACAGTTCCTCCCGCCAGGCACGCCGGCTTGGAAGACCGAGCAGGGAGTTGAATTCAACGCGCTTCTGGACCCCTTACCGATGTTGCTTCTGCAGCCAGTCATTCAGTACTACGCGAACGTGGGCGGAGGCGTGCAGCGCGCGGTAGTTTTCGGATTCAGAACCAAGGTGGAGTTCTAGAGATGTTTTTGCGTGGTTTAGAGGAGGGCTTTTATGAACATCGGAGGATTATTCGGAGCGCTAACTCCTGTCTTCTTCGTCCTTGCACTCGGTTACGCCGCCGGTAAACGCAATGCCTTCGATCCCGACCAGACCGCGGGCTTGAGCAAGCTTGCGGTTTCGTTTGCATTGCCCGCGTCTCTATTTGTCGGCATGACCGATATACCCAGGAATCTGCTTCTGCAACAAGGCCGTCTCGTTCTGGCGCTGATTCTGGCTCATGTCGGTCTTTTCTTCGTTGCTTGGGCCGCATTTGGACTCATACAAAGCGTGCGCGGAACACCGGCGATCCTTTACGCCATGATGCTGTCGACATCCGCCACCCCGGTCTTTGGCTTAGCCGTTCTCCAGCCAATCCTGGGTCCTACTGCCACGGGGGCCGTGGGACTCGTCGCCTTATCTATCAATCTTGTTGTGCCCGCAACTGTCGTTCTATTAGAGGTCGATGCGGCCAAGCATCGGGGGATCGCCAAGGACCGTTCGACGTCGAATCCCGTCCTGATTGGATTGGCTTCAGGTTTGAAATCACCCCTGCTCTGGGCGCCAATTGTTGGAATTGCTATCGTCATTGCCAAAATACCCCTACCGCAAGTGATAGCCGCATGCCTTGAGTTGATCGGTTCGACGACTTCCGGTGTTGCTGTCTTTGCTGTAGGTCTGGTACTGGCCGCTCACGCGTTTCAGTTTTCCCGCGTTGTATTTCTCGGTACACTCGGCCGTCTCACTGTACAGAATGTAGTCCTGCTAGTTCTCTTGCGTTTGCTCCGTGTCAACAGTCCTTTTGGGCGCGAAGCGTTGATATGCTGTAGCTTTCCCTTGGCCACCGTTGTGGTGCTCTTCGCCGCACGATATAAGTCCTCCGAATCTGAAACGGCATCCATGCTGCTGTTTTCGACACTTTCTTTAGCAGTTACGGTCCCAGTCATACTGTGGCTTACGCATCATTGGCCCGTGTAAACAGCTGTCTCAAGGCATTTTCATTGGCTCATAGAAACCGATTTGAAGTTGGGCTTACGATGGAGGAGTTGATCGCAAAGTCGATCTCATTAAAAATGGTGAAGCATTACGTCGAAGCAGAGGCGATCGCCACCTCGGGCAGCTCTAGGCCTCAAGCTCTCTGGGAGGATCGTCGGCAATGCGGAAGTAATCCCGAGCCTCCAACGATTCGTCTCACGGTCCAGAAACGCTCTTCTGGGAGATCAGTCGTGATGTCCGCGATGCCGACTTCCGGCCAGCGTCGTTGAGACTCCGTCCCAGGTTGGAATTTTGGCG
>Ga0209275_10000156_pt1 | contig 22934 bp, 19 predicted proteins | sample HubBroMetageREF2_FD_188344 | JGI IMG/M metagenome (GOLD analysis project Ga0209275, IMG submission 188344) | Reference soil microbial communities from the Hubbard Brook experimental Forest, New Hampshire, USA - Hubbard Brook CCASE Soil... | ecosystem: Environmental > Terrestrial > Soil >... | reverse complement strand
GGTGATGTAAACAGTTGACTGAGGGTCGAACTCGGCGGCCAAGCGAAACAAGTTGCTGTTCAGTGACCCGCACAATCCCTTATCCGCACCGATCAGGATGACTGCACGTTTGCGGACCGTACGCACCGCGAGCAGCGGGTGGTTGAAATCGTGTATGGGCGTTGTCGCTTCCCGCTGGATGCGATATAGCAAGTGCACGAAGGGGCGTCCTGCCAAGGCGGCGTCTTGGGCTTTGCGCATCTTCGATGCCGCGACCATTTGCATCGCTTTGGTGATCTGAGCCGTGCCGCTCACAGACTTGATCCGCCGTCGTAAATCACGAGGACTGTTCATTTCCAAGTCCCTTTGAACTGGTCGGCCGCAGTTTTCAGCTCGGCGGTCAAAGCATCATTGAACGCCCCTTGCTTGATGATTTGTCTGAGCAGCTCGGCCTTTCGCGTACTAAGGAAGTCCATTAGTCCAGCCTGGTAGTCTTTGATCCGGTCTACGGCCACATCGTCCATATACCCATTCTGGACAACCCAGAGGACAGCCACTTGAATCTCGACGGGAATCGGGCTGTATTGTGCCTGCTTGAAGATCTCGATGATGCGCTTGCCACGGCCGATTTGGGCTAACGTCTTCGCATCGAGCTCTGAGCCGAACTGGGCGAATGCCGCCAGTTCTCGAAATTGAGCGAGATCACCCTTAAGCTGGCCAGCGACTTGTTTCATAGCTTTCATCTGCGCCGCTGAACCGACGCGAGACACTGAAAGGCCGACCGAAATAGCTGGGCGCACTCCCTGGTAGAACAAATCCGTTTCCAGATAAATCTGGCCGTCCGTGATCGAAATGACGTTGGTCGGAATGTAGGCGGAGACGTCGCCCGCCTGCGTTTCAATAATCGGCAGGGCCGTGAGCGAGCCGTTCCCATATTTCTCTCCGACACGTGCTGCCCGCTCTAGCAATCGGCTGTGGAGATAGAACACGTCACCTGGATACGCTTCACGACCCGAAGGCCGCTTCAGCACAAGGGACACCTGCCGGTAGGCCACCGCATGCTTGGACAAGTCGTCAAAGACGATCAGCGCGTCCATGCCGTTATCCATGAACCACTCGCCCATCGCCGCCCCGGCAAATGGTGCCAGGTATTGGTTAGTGGCTGAATCGGAGGCAGGCGAAGCAACGATGATTGTGTATGGCATTGCCCCGGCTTCTTCCAGAGCGGCGATGATACGGGCGACACTGGATTGCTTTTGACCGATTGCAACGTAGATGCAATAGAGCGGGCGATAGTCTGGGTCACCCTCAGCCTCAGCCGCTTTGTTGAGGCGAGCTTGACTGATAATGGTGTCAATACAAATAGCCGTCTTGCCCGTCGAGCGATCCCCAATGATCAATTCGCGTTGGCCGCGGCCGATCGGAATCATAGCGTCGATCGGCATGATTCCGGTTTGTACCGGCTGACTAACAGGTCGGCGCCGAAGGATGCCGGGAGCCATTTTCTCCACTGGATAGGTGACTTCACTCTTCACGGACCCTTTGCCGTCCACTGGCTCTCCGAGCGTATTCACAACGCGGCCGAGCAGGCCCTTGCCGACGGGAACCTGCAACAGCTTCCCAGTGGTGCGGACCTCGTCGCCCTCTTCAAGTCGTGTGTAATCGCCGAGGATGATTACGCCAACTTCGGTTTCGTCGAGGTCCAAGGCGAGCCCAGTGATGCCATGGCCGAGGTCTAGCATCTCGTTAAGCATTGCATCGCTGAGGCCTTCAACTTTAGCGACGCCGTCGGCGATCTCGCGGATGACGCCAACATTCTGCCTAACTGGGGTTGCCTTAGCTCCCGCGATCTGAGCTTCAATTTCCTGCAGTAGGTCTGCCATATCTTGTCCACCCAACTCTGCTTAGTACATAATGCTGATTAAACCAATTCCGCGTTCCTTCGCTTCCGGTGTGATTCAAAATCGCCTCTCCAATGAGGCCAACCCGGCCCGCACGCTGCCGTCATAGACATCGCTGTCCAATTTGATCCGGATACCCCCGATCAGAGTCGGGTTGTGCGCGAAAACAGCGTTTACACCGGGACCGTACGCATTCTTTAGACCAGCTTCGACGGTGGCTCGCACGTCAGCGGTCAACGGCATAGCGCTCTCGACGTTGGCTGTATGCCGCGCGAAGTCGAGCTTTACTAAGCGCTGGAACCTCGCCAGCAGCGTCAGGTAACCACGGCGCTTGGATTGGATTACTCTTTGCACGACTTGGCGAACACGGCCCTCGTCCAACATTCCATTGACGAAACACAGGCGGTAAAGTTGCTTGGCCTGACGCCGCATCTGTGTTGTCGTTTTCATCCCGTTACCAGATTCCTGCTATGCCACTAATTGTTTTGCCGTTTCCTCGGCCAGTCGCCGTTGATCTTCCGGCGTCAAAATCTTGCCGGTGACGTTGGCGGTAGTCTGCACAACCAACCGGCCCACCTCACGCTTGAGTTCAGCGAGCATCCGTTCGTGATCCTGCGCAGCTGCCTCCCGCGACCTAACAATGATCAGTTCAGCGGCAGCGATGGCCTTTTGGGTCTCCTGCTGTTGCACCCGGGCGGCTGCGGCGCGTGCTTCTTCGATGAGTTTGGTCGCCTCGGCATTGGCCTGGATGAGCATTTCCTGGTGTCGAGCCTCCGTCCGGGCTAACTCGGCGGCTATTTTTTCCGTGTTGAGCACTCCTTGCGCGATTTGACGACGTCGCTCTTCCAGCATGCTTAGGACGGGCCTGTAAGCAAAACGGTGAAGGAGAACACAGACAATCGTGAAGCTGATGATCTGAGCAACCAGATGCGACCAGTCGACACCGAAAGTCCTGGCAATCTCTTCGACCTTTCCTCCGTCCTCCACCGTCGCCAGCACAATCAGAGCATTCATGTCTGTTCTCTCCACTGATACGAGGCCCAGTTTCTCCTCAGCCGTTCGTCCAAGGTCCTTCTTTGCTTATTTCACAAGGAACAGCGTATAAAACACGATCGCTTCGGCGAAAGCAATCGCGAGGATGGACTGGACCAAAATCTTTGTGGAAGCGTCAGGATTGCGTCCCACAGCTTCCGAGGCTTTCATGCCGATTAAACCCACGCTAAGAGCGGCACCGATCGCCGCCAGGCCAACATGCAGGCTCCCGTTCATAAGTGTTCCCCTTTTCTTTCTCGCCGACGTGATCCTGTGATTGCACGTGGTCAAGCCGTCGACATTTGTCTTTCAATTCTGCGCGACCGCCGGTTCCCCTGCCTCATGCTGGCAAATCAGCATGGTGAAGACAGCGGTCAATAACATGAAGACGAGCGCCTGAACCAAGCCCATTAGTAATTCGAGTAAGTAAAACGGAATCGGCACCAGCCAGCCGAAACCAGGGACCAGCTTGGACATGGCTTCCAACAGATTCTCACCGGCAAATATATTGCCGTAGAGACGAAAACTCAGCGAGACAGGCCGGAATAAGATTGAAATGATTTCCAAGCAGCCGGCCACGAAGAATACGAAGATCATCAGCACCCTTAACAGACCTGTGCTTTCGCCTTTTGGAGCGAATAGTTCTTTGAGAAATCCGATGGGGCCAACCTCCTGGAGAGCCCAGACGATCCAGCAACCGAAGAACACCAGCGCCATGGCGAGCGTCATGTTGACATCAGCGTTGCCGCCGCGAAACAAAGGCTGATCGATCGCAAAACCGTAGGGAGTCTGATGCCCCCACCCGATACTCCCGACCCCGGGAACGAGGCCGACCCAATTCGTGGCTAGAATAAAGATGAAAATAGTGGCAAAAAACCAAAATGTTCGTTTAACCAGATGCGGCCCAATGATTCCTTCCAGAAAGCTGTATAAACTCTCGACGAGCCATTCAAAGAAATTCTGGGTTCCTGCTGGAACAGGTTTCATGTTCCGGGTTGCGACGTGAGCGAAAACCATAAGGCCGATGGCGACCGTCCAGGTGACTACCATGGAGTTAGTGATCGAGAAGTTCAAGAAACGGGCGACCTCCTCCGCCTTTTGCGACAGGGCGTGTTCCACCCTTTCGGAGGTCACGGCAGCTGGTTCTGCCTGAGATAACACCACTGAGGCAATCCGCGATTCCTGATCTGCCGCCAAAATCAGGTTGACACTCAAGCTCATGAACGCGGCAGCAAAAAGCAGCGGCGCAACTTTGGTTGTGAACTTGAGCAGGATATCCATACCCCTTGAGATCCAAGTCGGCCGGAGGTCCACTTTAAGGCAGCCAGTCGCCTGCTCGTCGGCACGCGCCGGCATGGTTCGATTGATGTGGTCGACCGAATTCATCGATGGTTCTCCAAGGGCAATTTCTTACCGGCACTTAATAGCCTACGAGACGAAATACAAAGCACGGTCGAAAAATTGATTAAGGGAGCGGAGCAATTGCGCACCACCCCAGAACTCAACTGGCTCTTCCGGAACGCTTGCGTCCTCAGAGCAGGTGCCCTACGTCCCAGCCGCTAATACGGCCACACCCATGCCGCCACATCCGGCTTGTCGATACCGTGTTCATGCGCGTAGTTGCGGCACTCGATCTGCTGATTGAGGAATCGCTCTTTCGAGTGCGCGCCGATTCCATACAGCCGCGGCACGCGGTCGATTACGTCCATCGCAAGGCTGAAGCGGTCGATGTTGTTGTTGATTGCCAGCTCCAGAGGTGTGTTTATATTGCCTTTCTCTTTGTAACCGCGGACGTGCAGATTAGCGTGATTGTGCCGCTGGTACGCCAGACGATGAATCAGCGACGGATACCCGTGGAAGTTAAAGATGATTGGCCTATCCTTCGTAAACAGGGAGTCGAAATCCTTGTCGGTAAGCCCGTGCGGATGTTCGCTGCTGGGCTGGAGCTTGAACAGGTCGATCACATTGACAAACCGGATTTTGATATCCGGGAATTCCTGCCGCAGCATTGCCGTTGCCGCGAGGGCCTCCTGCGTGGGGATGTCGCCCGCCGAGGCCATTACTACGTCGGGCTCTGCCCCTTGATCGTTGCTTGCCTTTTCCCATATTCCAATGCCTTTGCTGCAGTGCGTGATAGCATCCTCCATCGTCATGTATTGCAAGTGCATCTGCTTGTCACACACGATCACGTTGATATAGTTCTGACTCCGCAAACAATGATCGACGACAGACAACAGCGAGTTCACATCTGGCGGCAGATAGATGCGCGTCACGTTGGCGCTCTTGTTGACCACTACATCAAGGAATCCTGGATCCTGGTGGGTAAAGCCGTTATGGTCCTGCCGCCACACTGTTGAAGTGATCAGCAAATTCAGGGAGGCAATCGACTCCCGCCACGACAGATGGTTGCAAATGTCGAGCCACTTTGCATGCTGGTTGAACATCGAGTCGATCACGTGCACAAAGGATTCATACGTTGAGAAGAATCCGTGTCGCCCGGTCAGCAAATATCCCTCGAGCATGCCCTCCATCGTGTGCTCACTCAGCATTTCCATGACACGCCCGTCGGTCGAGAGCTCGCCGCCGTCGAGATCCTCCGGAAAGGACTCCTCAATCCAGAACTTCTTGCTCACCGCGTAAATCGCATCGAGCTTGTTCGATGTGTTCTCGTCCGGACCGAAGACGCGGAAGTTGCTCATATTCAGGTTCATAACGTCCCGCAGAAAATTGCCCGTGGGACGCGTGTTTTCGGCATGAAATTGGCCGGGCTTGTCGAACTTCACGCCATACTCGCGAAAATCCGGTAGCCGAAGGTCCTTCTTCAATCTTCCGCCGTTAGCATGCGGATTGGCGCTCATGCGCCTGTGACCGATCGGTACAAGCTCGCGGAGCTCTGACACAAATTTGCCATGGGCATCGAACAGCCCTTCCGGATGCAGCGAACGCATCCAGCCTTCCAGAATCCGCAACTGCTCTGGATCCTTTTTTACACTGGGCAGCGGCACCTGGTGTGCGCGCCAGGACCCCTCCAACCTGTGCCCTTCCACTTCCGCTGGAGCTGTCCATCCTTTGGGCGAACGAAGGACGATCATCGGCCACCGCGGACGACTAACTTCCGTCTTCGCACGGGCTTCCTGCTGGTGACTCTTGATCTCCAGTACGCAGTGCTCCATCGTGGCCGCCATCGCCTGATGCATGCTGTCATGGTCCGAGCCTTCCACGAAGTACGGTGTCCAGCCGAAGCCGCGCAGCAAGCTCTCCAGTTCCTCGTGCGAGATGCGTGCCAGTAGAGTCGGATTGTTAATCTTGTAGCCATTCAAGTGAAGGATGGGCAATACGGCGCCGTCGCGGCCTGGATTGAGAAACTTGTTGACATGCCACGACGCCGCCAGCGGACCGGTCTCTGATTCACCATCGCCGACGACTGCAGCTACAATCAATTCGGGATTGTCGAAAGCCGCACCGCACGCATGGGATAGCACATAACCAAGCTCTCCGCCTTCATGGATCGACCCTGGCGTCTCCGGCGTGCAATGACTGCCGATGCCGCCTGGAAAGGAGAACTGTTTGAAGAACTCGCGCAACCCTTCAAGGTCCTCGCTCTTGGCGGGATACAATTCCGAATAGGTCCCCTCCAAATATGCGGGGCCTAATACCCCCGGCGCCCCGTGCCCGGGGCCTGCAAGAAAGATCATGTCCTGGTCGTATTTCTTGATCAGCCGGTTCAGGTGCACATATATAAAGGATAGGCCTGGGCTCGATCCCCAATGGCCGAGCAACCGGTTCTTGATATGCTCCGGCCGCAGTGGTTCCATCAACAGCGGATTGTCCATCAGATAGATCATTCCCAAGCTAAGGAAATTGCACGCCCGCCAGTACGCGTGAGTTTTGCGTAACTCGGCTGCGTCCAACGGCGCTCCGGTTATAGTCGATCGAGCCTTTCCGTACGCGCTGAGAGAAAGTAAGTCGGCAACAACTGGTGAAGCGACGGTACCCATAAACCCATCTCCTCTGTTGTCCGGGATAGCGGCTGCGCCGCCAAACCGCGGCCTTGGCTGTGTGCACGATCAACTCTTTGTAGAAGAGCTATCCGTCATTCCGCAGGAGGCGGACCGGTGACGCTTGGCGGCCACTCGTCATCCGTCGAACGCCAGCTTGAATCCGGGTTGTAGAGATCCATTTTCTTGACAATGTTCAAGGAATCAGGCCCCAGGTCTTTTTGGTAAACGATTCCGTCATTGTTTACGAGGAAAGTCTTTACGCCTGTAACCCGATATTGGGCGGGCACCGCGACAAGGGCGAAGCCGCCAATCATGATCCCCTCAATGACGTAGTCGAGCCTGCCCAAAGGCGCTGCCGGACCCTGACCCTTCAGGATTTTGAAGTAGTACCCATGGAATCCCGACTTGCCGATGGAGTAGCCCTCGTCTAACGCCTTTGCGACTGCATCGCCAATCGGCCCGCCAGATGTGCCGTCCAGGTTCTGCCAATACAAGCCGTCCTGTTTCCCAGGAGTGCTGAAGATTCGCTGTGCGTACTGATTCACCCCGGAATCATCGTGAATCTGCAAAGCGTATTCCTTTTGCGCTTCCACAAAACCACGGCAGACTTGAATGGCATCCAGTTCATTGGCTCCAATTCGCCGAAATAGAATCTCCTGTCGGCCCGCCTTGGCGTCGAAATACCATTTGCCGTTCTTTTTGATCAGAGGCACCGGCAGGGGCCACTCTTCCTCGCCAACAATGATGAGCGCCCGATTTGGTTTTGCGGGATCAATCGATATGGAGTTCTTGGCACGGGCCTCTGCCGCAAACGCAACGGCATTGTTTTTGTCTTCGACCGGATCGGCGGAGGCTACGAAGTCCTTACCATCTGGCCCGAAGATCGCCATCAGTTCGGGCACGTCATAAGCTCCCGCAGCATTGATCAACGCTTCCGCAGCTTGCTGCGGCGTGTCGAACGCTTTCGGCGTCGTGGTTACGGTTTTTGCCTCGGATTGCGCTTGAGTCGCAGCGAGACCCGGCAGGATGCACCAAGGAGCAACCAGGATGATGACGAAGATACCAATTGGCGTCCAGAATCTCGATAGTCTTGATTTCATATTTCCCTCAGTGATCATGATCTTGCCTACCTCCGCCGTCCGCCACCACCGCCGCCCCGGGAACCTCCACCACGAGATCCTCCCATGCTGGAAGATCCACGCGAACTGCTAGCGCGTGCTCCGCCGCCGCTCATCCCAGACGATGCTCCACCAAACGCGCTCCGGTTCGTCGCGCTCCCGGATTTCGGGACTTGTCGATTGCCAACACGGTCCCCTCCACCTCCTCGATTAGAATTGCCAGCGCCCGCACCGCGGTTGGACGTGTCTCGAGTACCAGCGCCGCGATTGCCCCCGCCTGGCTGCTGCCGATCTCCCATTCCTCCCCGGTTGCCGCCTGCAGGTTGCTGTCTGGCCTGATTCTGGCGTGCGTTTGCCTGCCGATTCGAGAGGGAATCGCCCCGGGTAGTACCGCCGAACCTGTTCGCTGTAGACCTGTCGGAATATGGCGCGCCCCCGCGGTGCCGCGGGTTATGCTGCCAATTGCTGTTGCCTCTGGCGGGCAGGGTGGATGCGCGATTGCCTCGGTTCGCGTTGTTTAAGTTCTGGCGGTTGCTGTTGTTGACGAAGGTGTTGTTGCGGTTGACGGTGACGTTGTTGTTCCCACCCCATCCGCATCCCCAACCGGCGCCGCCACCCCAGAAAGCTCCCATCGCGACCCCAACACCGAACGATATGGCCAGGCCCGCCGCATAATAGCCAGGCGGCGGATAGGCGATGGGAGGATACGGATAAACTGGAGCCCCGTACACCACGGTTGGGTTGTAGCTAGGGACGTAGACAATCTCTGGGCTGGCTTGCTCGATGATGACAACCTGCTTACTCTCGACAACCTTGGTTTCCACTTTCTGCTGTTCGTTGGACTTCAGATTTCCTGCATCCTCAGCTTTCTTACGCATCCGTTGCACCGCATCCATGACGTCGCTCTGCTGCGCAAGAAAAGCATTTCCGAGATCGGTCGTCCACTTGATGTTGTCAGCTAGTTGCTTGACCAGGTCGGGCAAACCAGCCAGAGCCTGGATACTCGGATCCCAGTCTTCCTTCAGCGCTGCGTCCGCGAGAGCCTTCCCCTTCAAGTCCTTGTGCTGGTCCAGCCACTGTTTGAGCTGAACGACCTCCAGAGGATAGGTGGAAGCCACCAGCGTTTGGCTGAGCAACGCGTCAGGGTAGAGCGCGATCGGCGCTACCAGAGAGTCTAACTGGTCCGCAGGAAGCTTGACCGCATCCTGCTCGGGTGCGGATGCGGCCGCAGGTTGCTGGTCCTGAGCTGCGACCACTACTGCGTTTCCAGGAAGAAGCACTAGCGCGCAGAGAATCGCAGCGCATTCTCGAATAGTTTGTCGGAGACTGCACGTTCGTCTAGCGTTCATATCGTTAGTTCCTGTACATCGTTTGCAGCCCGCGTTGTCAATCGTTCGATGAACAATGTGGCGCCTTCTCAAAAAACTGTGCACTGTTCAAGGTCGCCCGAAACGCCGAATTGATGTTGAACTGCTTCTGCACGCAACCACCTTTACGAGTGTTGTACCGCGGTGCAGAGTGCACTGCCACTAGGGAAACCCCTAAGTGCAGGGTTGTCCCTTCAATCTGAACTGATCGACCGTAAGCTCGGCTGCTCAGAAGGTTCGGCTCGCTAGCATTAGGGATTTCCCCAGTTGAGAGGTTGCGAGACAAGAGGTAGCATCCTCGCGAAGAGCATATATCGCCTTTGTGCTCCGAAAGCGCGATAGGACTCTGATCCATCCGACGGGAAGGACGCAAAAGCCAACGGGCGTTCTGACCCTAGGGAATTGAGGTCAGGGAAAACCGCCCTTCATCTGGTAGCCTCGTTTATGAAAAAAGAGCGCGTGGCGTTTCCTTCGGCATTGCGCTGGTTTCTTCTCCGGTCCGCCTATTCCTTACCACATCCGACCAAACTAGAAGGCTCCTTATTCCGGCTTGTACCGGCGGACGGCGACAGAAAAAGCTTGCCGAAATGAACACGAATTAGGAGTACCCAATGAGTTCCTCTGCGGACGAGCGAAAGTCGGTAAGGCAAGCAATATCGCGATTCATTCCCATCACCACTTGCCTGTCTGAGTGTTCACCTCGTGCGGACATCGTGGCGGGCATCGCGCTAGCCGGACTGCTCGTGCCCGAGGGAATGGCATACGCAGGGATCGCTGGAGTACCACCGCAAATGGGTTTGTACGCTGCCATGGTGGGAATGCTTGTCTACGCGATCTTCGGCACCTCGCGCCAACTGGCGGTCGCGCCCACTTCTTCTTCCGCGGCCATGCTCGCGGCGCTGGTGGCTCCGATTGCCTTGGGCGATTCAGCAAGCTACACCGTGCTGGCAACTGCCACGACGATCGCGGCAGGCTTTATCTTCCTCGCGGGAGGTCTGCTCAAATTCGGCTCGGTATCGGAGTTCATCTCTAAACCCGTTCTCAAAGGCTTTGTCTTCGGCCTGGCGTTGACCATCATGGTGAAACAAGGACACAAGCTGATGGGGATTCACGCCGGCCAGGGCAATTTTTTTCGCCAGGCATGGCACGTGGTCACCTCGCTGCGGCAAGTGAATCCGTGGACATTTGCTGTTGGGGCAACCGCGATTGGCATCGTGTTTCTGCTGGGAGCGGTTGCTCCGCGCGTGCCGTCGGCGTTGGTTGTGCTCGTGCTCGGAACCCTGGCGGTGCCGTGGTTGGGCCTTACCCAACGTGGCGTCGAGGTGGTTGGCACAATTCACGCGGGGATTCCTTCGCTGAGCTGGCCTGCGATCGGTGAGGACGAACTGGCGGATGTGTTCGTCGGAGCGTTCGGCATTGTTCTGGTACTTATGGCTGAGGCGCTCGCAGCCGCCCGCACATTCGCCGCGAAACATAAATACGAAATTGATCCTAATCAGGAACTGCGCGCCATCGGCGTAGCAAACATCGCATCAGGTCTGGCTGGTGGCATCATCGTCGGTGGAGGCATGTCGGGCACTGCGGCCAATGATGCCGGCGGCGCGCGTACCCAACTCTCGACCATTACGGCGTCCCTGTCCGTAGCTCTTACTCTGGCATTCTTGTTGCCTCTCATTCGTAATCTGCCCGAGGCCGTTCTGGGAGCCATTGTGGTCCATGCGGTGGCACATCTTGCCGATGTCGGCACGCTCAAGTACTACGCGAAACTCCGCAGCGGAAGCATTTGGGGCGCGCTGATCGCCTTGTTCGGCGTGCTCCAGATGGGGATTCTCAAGGGTCTGATCTTCGCCGTTGGCCTGACTCTCATCGCATTGATGCGGAGACTCAGTGTGCCCCAGCATTCCGTGCTCGGCAGAATTCCGGGTACCGGGAATTTTGCGGATGTGGAGCGTAACCCCGAGACTGAACAAATTCCAGGTCTGCTGATCTTCCGCCCGAATGGAATGCTATTTTTCGCTAACGCGAATCACGTTCGCAACGAACTGCGTAAAGAGGTTAAGAACGCAGGTAAGCCACTACGAGCAGTCCTGCTTAATCTGGAGACCTGTCCGGGGATGGATGTAACCAGTCTCGAGATGCTGGAGCAGTTGCACGACGAGCTTCATGAGTCCGGTATCGAACTCTGTTTTGTTCGAGTGGCGGATCCAGTTCGTGATCTTTTCGACCGCAGCGGATTTCTCGAATGTCTGGGTGAGGGTCGGATCTTCGCGGGAACCGACGTCGCGGTCAGCGCATTCCTCGAGACAAAACCGCCAGCGACTCGTGCGCGCAGCGCCTAATATGCGCTGCAAGTTGGGATGTAGCAATAATGCACGTCATGGCCCGGAGATCGATAAATGGAAATAGCGGTCGGCGGAAATCGGGAACTGAATCCGACCACACATATCGCGACCCAAACGTCTAAACGCGCGCTTGAACCGGTAGAAAGGGTCTCGGAGATCTGGTTCGGGCTAATCATGGTCCTCACCTTCACCTGCTCAATCAGCGTCAACCAGGCAGGCCGACAGGAAGTTCGTACATTGCTCATTGGCGCGGTCGGTTGCAATCTTGCATGGGGAATCATTGATAGCTTCATGTACCTCCTTGGTTGTTTCGTTCAGAGGGGTACTGCCATCGCGAAGCTTCGCGCAGTTCGCAACGCCCCTGACCCCGGCGCCGCCCATCGGGTCATTGCTGATGCGCTCCCTCCTGCACTAGCGTCCGTTTTATCGCCTGAGGAATTTGAGGTGATGCACCTTAAATTGAATCAATTGGCGGAACCGCCGAGGCGTCCAACCCTTACGATGAAGGATTGGTTGGGAGCCGGAGCGGTATTCCTCGCAGTGTTCCTGTCTACGTTCCCGGTGGTGATTCCGTTTCTTTTCATTAACAACGTCAGACTGGCGCTGCGTTTGTCGAATGGAGTTGCTCTTCTGATGTTGTTTCTAACCGGGTACGCATTCGGCCTCTATGCAGACCATGGCCCTTGGAGAATGGGGCTTTGGACCGCCATCCTCGGCAGCGCACTCGTCGGGATCGCGGTGGTGCTGGGAGGATGAAAGCCACTTTGCATTCCGTGATGTTCGCGCTAGTCTTTGTTCTCGCTGGCCAAGTCCTCGCTCAGACCGCGAAGCGAGAGACGCCGAGCGTAGATGACGCCGATGCAAATCAGTGGGAGTTCTCCCTGGCGACATCTGGTTATCTGGTTCCAGATAACCAATCTTACGGGTCTCCGATCTTTACCGCCGATCATCAGTGGCTTCACCTTGAAGCCCGGTACAACGAAGAGTATCTGCAGACGGGATCATTGTGGACGGGCTATAACTTCAGCGTTGGTCAGGAGCTCGTGTTCGAAGCCACGCCGATGTTCGGCGTCGTGTTCGGAAGTACAACAGGGGTTGCGCCGGGCTACGAACTTTCGCTGACCTACAAGCGGGTTGAGCTTTCCGCTCAGGGAGAGTACGTATTCAATACGGACGATCGGAAGGCCAGCTATTTCTACACCTGGAACGAACTCGTCTACTCGCCGACGGACTGGTTCCACGCCGGTCTCGTGTCCCAACGGACCAGAGAGTACCACACCAACCTCGACGTGCAGCGTGGATTCTCAGTCGGAGTTGCGCACAAGAAAGTGGATTTCACGACCTATATATTCGATGTCGGCTGGACCAACCCCACGGTGGTCCTCGCCCTTACTCTTAGGTTTTGATCGAGACCATCTTATGGTTGCTAGGGGTTTCCCTAGTCGACCAACTCCAGCTACGAGAATTAGAATTTTATCAACGGACCTGCACGGAGAAGGAGAAAACGATGATGCGCAATAATGCAGACAAATCCACCATTCGCAAATTCATCTACGGCGGTCTCCTATTCATCATGCTGCTACTCATAACGGCCACGCTCGCCTTTTCCCAGGATGACAGAAAAGTAGAGACCATCGATTCCACAGCAATGGGTACCAGTACGCAGATGGGTAGCATAATTGGTGTGAAGGTGACCATCTATCAGTACTCTACGGACGAAGATAGACAACTTCTCGTTGATGCCTTCAAGAAGGGCCAGAATCAGGGTTTGGTCGATGCACTTAGCAAGATGAAGTCCGTCGGACGTATCGCCATCACCGGCACAGTGGGCTACGACCTCAGTTACATTCGCCTTATTCCCACTCCAACCGGTCGCAAGATTCGCTTTGTCACCAACCGATTGATTAGATTCGGCGAGGCCTATTACAACACCCGAACTATGGCATACAACTTGACAGTGGGCGAGTTCGACATCATCGATGCTGACACGGATAAGAGCTCCGGTGTTCTCTACCCGGCGTCCCAGCTAATCATTAATAAGGACGGGCAGCTGGAGTTCCAGCTCAATAGAAATCCCTGGAGGCTGGTGAATATTATCGATTGGCACAAGGCCGGTACCGCCAAGTAAGAAATGGTTGAAACTACGGGTCCGCCATTTTCATCGTATTCAAGAACCAAGATACCGAGGCATCGCCAGTATTCTATGGTGCTCTTCTGGGCTTACTCGGAGTTCCGCGGGGGGCCCAAGCCCTGAGCCGTTTCCCACCCCCTCACTTTCTGTCGAGCTTCGTCGAACAGGCGCTCATAGTTCCCCTTCTGCACTTTCCCACGCGTTTTCTCACCCAGAAGTTTCCACAATGGCTCATATTGGTAGAAGACCTTCAGGTATTTCTCCTGGGTTGATGGCGCCACCTCGTCGGTGCCGAACAGGAAACGGTCCGGGTAGCGATTGAGAAGGTCAGCAGTTACGCGAGTCGCCTCGGGACTCGAAACCACATACTTGGCCACTTCGTCCCAGGAAATATCAAAATAGATGTGACTGAACTGCGGATCAGCCAGGATTTCTGCCAGTTGAGCGGCATGGTTCTTGATAGGCCGAACCACCCGGCCCATGCCGGTGTGAGCCCAGATGATGGTCGTGTTTGGATGTCTGCGGAGAAGGGCTTTCATCTGGTCCAGATAAACGGGTGGCGAGCCTTCTTTCGCGAACGGCACATCCATATCGTTGTGTATGAGCGCGACGAGTCCGACCGTCTCCGCAAAGTCGAGAATCCGATCAAGCGCCGGGTTTTGCAAGCTCGCAACTTCGCCCGCCACTTTAGCCGACACAAACTCCTTGTGAATCGTGAACTCGCCGATGCCCGAGAACACGCCCGGAAAAGTCTGAAGCACCCGACGAATGTGATCCGCGGCGTACATGTCGGCAGGATTGAATCCCGTGATCATGGGATCAAAACGCGCCCGCTGTTCCTTCGAGAGCGAGCGGTAGGCCATCGCAATGTAGGCGTCGGTGAAGGAATAGTAATAGAGCGGTGCGTCCGTCTGCAGATAGTAGGTCGGAGCAAAATCGCCAGAGTTCTGGTACGACCATTCCTGCTGCAAAGGGATGCCGAATAGCGCCACACGTCCGACTTTTGTACCCATGATCTTCAAAAACTCATGAATATCCGTGCCTTCCTGGATGTAGTTGGTCAAATGGAAGTGAACATCGTTCAGTTCGGGTTGATCTGGTTTGGACTGTGCGGCTGCAAGACTGCTCCATAGAATTAATGGAATAAGTGAGCCAGAAGCGAATCGGACCATTCTGTGACGCCAAGAATCATAAGAACGTTTCATCCATGGACTCCGTCTCTTGAGGAGCTGTGCATCGAGGTGATTACAATCCTTAATTTCTTTCGAAAAAATACTCGCCCGCTCAGAAAGCTAACTCGAGAGTGGAAGCAAAGACCGGTCCGGTTCCTCCGAGCGCGAAGGGAACGGCGGTATAGCCCACCGGAGATTTGTACAGGTAGAGGAATTCATTGTTCCAACGGATGACTTTGTTGTGATAAGGAAAAAAGTTGAGTCCGGCCCGAAAGTCCCAAGGATTGCCATACTTTGCCCGGTACGCGTCCAGCGCGGCAGCGTTGCCGGTGAGTGTCGATCCTCCGAGATAAACCTGCAAAGTCTTCGGCAGAACCATCGCCGAGGTCTGCAACTGGAAGCCGTGAGAGAAGACCGTGGGAAGTCCGGTCGTGCCGGGTCCATGAAAATCATCGAGCCAGCGCAAAAAGTACTCCCCCTCCAACGAAAACCCGTGATACTTGACGCCGCCATCAAAGGCGGCCATTTTGTAGGTCACGTCGTTGACGGTAATGCCGGGACCGAAAAGATTAGGCGTGAAGATGACACTCCCGTCTTCGAGCCGAATTTGTGTGTTCTCGAATTGGTCGCTGTTTGGCTGTTCCTGCCTGTCCTCATTACTCCGGGTGAAGTGGGCCGCAAGACGGGTCGCCAATTTTTGATGATCTTCGAAGTCGCCAAAGCCTTGGCCAAATTCGCCCGTGTTGGGCATCCAGACGAGCGAGGTCGCAACCGTGTTTAACCCATTGTTGAGCTGCGCCGCGCTTACGCCCAGGGTGCTCAGGTTGTTGCCGACCATGGCTATGTAGTCCAGCCGGCTTCCGATTTTGCCCCAGGCCCAAACGCCTGAAGTATAGGAAGGACGAAAGAACTCGTCGGCTATAAGGCGGGTATCGACAGCAAGCCAGAAGGGGAAGTTGCCCTCTACGCTGCGCGTTCCCGGCAAGGACCTAATCCCCGCGCCCACGCTAAACGCTTTGTTAAAAGCGTAACTCAGGTTGCCGGCGAGTACTACCTGAGCGCCTAAGCCTTGCGAGGCGTTGGAGGACCACGCGTACAGAAAATAGCGGAACTTCGGGTGAAGGATCCACCCGAGGAACTTTATTTGTACTTTGTTGAGTTGGATATCCTGACGTTGCTGGACACTCTTGATATTGCCCAATGCGTCTGTAAACGTTGAATCCAGACCTCGTTGATTCAGGTAGCGGACGTAAGTGTAGAGGCTGATACTCATGTCGCCGTACTCTGTATTCGCCACCTTGAACCCTTGATTGTCCGTGTACGTTCCCCAGGTTTTCTTGTCTCCCTGCTCCGAGGAGATGTTCGCGGTGATCGGTTTTGGTTCTCGCGCAGTGTCGGCCTGCGTCGCTGGGTCTGTCTCAGTTGATTTTGTGGTCGATCCGGACTGCTGCGCAAGCACACCACGCAGAGATTCGATCTCTGTTATCAGTTCCCGGTTTTGGTTCTCCAGTTGCTTGTTTTGTTCAATCAGCCGGTCAAGCTTTTTTAGTTCGTCAGTTGTCTCTTGTGTTCCATGATTCGGGAGTGCCTGTTGCGGATCTCCGCCTTGGGCCATTCCGTAACTAGCCATCCCAAGGGCAAGAGCCAACGGCAGTAATCGTGCTCTCGTTATCTGGAAAGTGTTTGCCATTGGTAATTCGACCGATCTTTCTCAGTTCTTCGTGACTGCCCTATTTCCAACCTACAGACGCTGGCGAATAGAGGTTGTAATGCAGCTTGGCAGCGACGTACTCGATCACCTCTTGTGCCTTGACACTGTTCCCAGCTTCATCCAGCGGAGGCGCGAAGACGACGATGGCGCCTTTTCCAGGAGCAATCGCTACGATCCCGCCGCCAACGCCGCTCTTCGCGGGGAGTCCCACATGCCACGCCCAGCCGCCAGACCCGTCATAAAGACCGGCCACGGCCATCGTGCTCAGGATGTGAGGAACGTCTTCCGCTTTGATGACCTGTTCGCCCGTGGCCGGATTGATTCCGTTATTCGCGAGCGTGGCACCCATCCGCGCAAGTTGGGTGGCGTTGACGCCGACGGAACACTGCTTGGTGTAGATATCGACCGACTCAAACGGATCAGCGTAAATCCGGTCGTACTTGGCCAATAACATAGAGAGGGCTTTGTTGCCGGTATTGGTGGCGGCTTCGGATTTGTAGACCTCGTCAATCAGGATCAACTTTTCTCCGGCCGCTCGGCCGTAGAAATCCAGAATCTTGTTCCACTTTTCGTCCGCATCCTTGCCCGAGATCAGGCTGGTGGTGGCAATGGCGCCTGCATTAACAAAAGGGTTGCCGGTGTGTGTCGGCATATCCACGACGGCTACGGGAGAGTTAAATGGGCGTCCCGTGGGTTCGGAGCCTACTTTTTCGAAGACCTTGTCGGCTCCCAGCGCTTCCATCGCGAGTGCCAGCGTGTAAACCTTGGAAATCGATTGGATGGAGAAGGAATATTTAACGTCCCCCATTGTTAGAACCTGGTTGTCGGTCGTGACAATCGCGATCCCGAAAAGCTTGGAATCCACCTGTGCGAGATAGGGAATGTAATCGGCGTTCTTCCCGCGGGTTTCATTCTTGAACTTGTCGTAGGCCTCCTGAACCACTGCAGCCACGACCTCTCGGCGAGGAGCCACAGGGCTTCGCGATGCTTGCGTCTGCGCCAGCATCGGAAGCGAGGACGGCACAATGATTGTTGCGGCGAGAAGTAGCTTTACCGCCCATCTTCCATTCAACATTGACGTTTCCTTTCTTTCCGCCAGGCCAGAGTCATAGAGTTGGGGATTTAAAACTCTTGTCCCAGTCAAACTTGAATGAGAACTGCATCCGGTAATCGTTGGCATTGAATCCATTGCTAAAGTTCACCCGCCGGCCAAACTGAAACTCACCACCCATTGTCACCCTTGGGATCGGATGATAGAGCAGGTTCCCGACCGCATAGTCACCCTGGTGATAGTCCGACGGAAGCTGTGCGTTCGAGTTCTGAATGTCAACCAGCGAGTAGCCGGCCGAACTGGTGAAGTGCTCGTTCCAGGTGTGATCAAGAAAAGCCACGACGCCCAACACCGGCAATGTAACGCCTTTGATGGGGACGGCCGAGTTCGAAGGATTCTTCTGGATACCGATGTCCACCGGGGCATCGTTCATGTAATTCTCAATGCCAGAGCCGTAAACAAACGCCAGCTTTGCGACATTCTTCTTCGACAGCTTGAGATTGGAAGTCAGGTTGAAGCCCCAGCCCACGGCACTGCCACCGAGATTGATCGGGTTGCCGCTGGTATCAACCCACCCGATCTTTCTCACGATGCCAGCCATTTGTACGTAGCCCCAGTCCCTAACGATCCGCGCATTTCCCGAAAGGTCCGGAAAATTGAAGCGGGGCCGTATGTTGCTTAGCTCGATGCGGTCCGCATAAACGCCTTGGTCACCGCTGGCGCCAGGTCTTTCAAGAGCGAAAGTCACGCTGCCCTTCTTGCCTCGTATCGGCATCCAGCGCACCTGGACGTTGCGGAAGAAGACCATCCCGTTCGGGCCCCAGTACTCCACCGTGTTGGGGAAGACGTCGATATCCATGAACGGGCTCCAGGTTTGTCCGGCTCCAAATTGGCCTAACTCGCCGTAGGCATGGCGCAGGCGGAAAGTCGTTTGGCCGGCATCAACTCCGGTACCAAATAGTTCGAATTCGAATATGGTGTTCAGATCGCCGTACGGGGTGGGCGTGGAGGACTTCACCCCGAAGCGCGTTTGTCGCACGCTGGCATAGACATTTCCACTCGGCGCAAACTCGTTGTGGAAGGACGGCAACTGGGTAGGACGGACAACGTCGTACCAGTTTGGATTCACCTGCCCAAAATCGTAACCGGAGTCCAGCATGACGAACCCGTAAAAGTTGACGCTGTTTTGCCGCTCCGTGATTTCACCTTCCAGCGGTACGGTTCCAGCCTGGGGCTGAGCGATAATTGCCTCCGAGGGAACGGCGATCATTGGTTCCTGCGGAGCAGACGTTTTTTGCCCTTCGGCTTGGCCTTGTCCCGCCGTCGAGGCGACGGGTGCGGCCTGTGTGCCTTCCAGCGCCCTCAGCTCCCCCTTGACCTCAGTCATCATCTGATCCAACTGCTGCAGTTTGTTCTTCAGTTGTTCGATATCTGCATTGCGCTGGTCCTGGGATTGAGCTGCAGCAGACTGAATCCAGATGGCGGAAAGGGCGAACAGCCATAGTGCAGTGGAGCTGATTTTTTGCATAAGGACTCCTGTTAGGCAGGATTTGCTCGCATACCGCTGCCAACAAACGTCGAGTCAGCTACGGGTACTCTTATGCATGATCAGGGTGAAAGCAATTAGGGAAATCCCTAAGTATTGAGACCGAAAGCCTCTTCGCGTAGTTGACGCCAGTCATCGCATGGTCTTCGGGACGCGCCCGCAGTGTCACGAAACGTGTCAGGGTGCGATTGCGCCAGTTGGATTGAAGGGGTACAATCCGGGTCACAAGCTCGCTCAACGTAGATGTGGACTTGGCGAATGCTTACCCTCTTCCGTCGCTGGTTATTGGGGCAGCTAGCACTCAAGAATTCTCGAGTTTCCGGCTATGCCGTCGGAGAGAGCAGTAATCCGTAAGGCACTTCAGCTGAGGAGGATGGTTCTCGTCCTCTTCACGTCCTGCCTCCTGTTTCAACCTAAAGCCGCTGCTGGCGTTAAGGAAGTCAAGAGAGTTCTGGTTTTCTACGAATTAGGTCGTTCTTCTCCGGCCGTCGAACTGCTCGACCACGAGATGCTCGCGACACTGGAGGATTCACGCTACCAGATCGAGTTATATCGCGAGTACCTCGAGACCACGCTTTTCGACGATCCCGCGGCTCAGGACGCATTGCGAGAGTCCTATATTGGGAAATATCAAAATCGCAGCCCGGATCTGATCATCGCCCTTGGACCTTCCCCACTTCAATTCATGGTCGACGCGCACGAGAGATTCTTTGCGGGCATTCCGATTGTCTTCGGCGGCACCAGCGAACCCCAGGCGGACAATCCCACGCTGGATCCCCACTTTACTGGTTGCTGGGAAAGGTTTGAGCCGGAGAAGACCCTCGACGTCGCGTTACGACTCCAGCCTGGCAGCAGGCACGTAGTGGTGGTCGGCGGCATTTTGTCTTACGACAAACACCTGGAAGCAATTTATCGAGAGCGGCTTCATTCCTATGAATCCAGCCTACAGTTTACCTATCTCACTGATCTCGATATGCCCAGCCTGCTCGAGAGGTTGAAGCGCCTGCCCGATCACACGATTGTTCTTTACACCCACATCGGAATGGACGCAAGAGGGACCAAGTACATCAGCGCGTCCCAGGCAGGTCCGATGGTTGCCAGCGTCGCGAACGCCCCAGTCTTCGGCCCGTCGGATGTGGACCTCGGCCGCGGGCAGGTAGGAGGCTATCTCCAAAGTTTCGCAAGAGAAGGCAAGATCGTTGGTGGTATCGCTGTAAGGATTCTCAATGGGGAAAAGCCCCAGGATGTGCCGATTGTCCGAGGCGTAAATGCCTACATCTTTGATTGGCGAGCGCTGCAGCGCTGGGGATTCAAAGAGAGCTACCTTCCGCCTGGGAGCGAGGTGCTGTTTCGTTCGCCCTCCTTCTGGCAGCGCACAAAATGGATGTGGACGTCTTTGTTGCTCATCGCTATCTCTTTAAGCCTCCTCGCCTGGTACATACGGTCCGGCCGGAAGCAGTTGAAGCTCGCGAAAGACCGGCAACTGAGTCTCAGCGGCATGCTGATTAGCGCACAGGAAAAAGAGCGGAGCCGGCTGGCATCGGAAATCCATGACGATTTTAGTCAGCGTTTGGCGCTACTTGCACTCGGATTGGAGAATGCGGAAGAAGCGATTGGCACTTCGCCGAGTGAGGCAGTCAAACAAGTGCACAGTCTCCTGAATTCGGCTAGCGAAATCGGCGCTGATCTCCATACACTCTCGCACCGCCTGCATTCCTCCACGCTGGAGGCATTGGGGCTAGTTCCGGGGGTCAATGCATTGTGCAAGGAGTTCGCCAGCCAACAGGGTATTGAAATTGATTTCCTCCCCGAGAATATCCCTCGTTCCGTTCATCCTGATGTGGCTTTGTGTTTATTCCGCATCGTCCAGGAGGGACTTCGCAACCTAAAGAAACATAGCGGCGCCACTAAGGCACAAGTACGTTTGCGTAGGGCCGGTGAAAAACTGTGTGTGTCTGTCAGCGACGAAGGCGTCGGATTCGATGTAGGGGACCTACGGCGGAAAGAGGGGCTAGGTATCCGCAGCATGGAAGAGCGCGCATATTTGTTGGGCGGACGATTCAAGATTCATTCGGAGCGTGGCAAGGGGGCCAAGCTTGAAGCCTGGGTGCCTCTCCAACCGAAATCGCGGCTGGCGGCAGGATGAACTCCCACTATCTAGTCTGGCGCAGCGTTGTCAGGAAGACCCTCGATCCTATGGCCACACCAGACAAGCGGGAAAAGATCCTCAACAAATCGGTGGCCAAGTTGCTAAAACAATATCCACCTTCGCACCATGACATACCTATTTAACCCGATCCGACTGACAGCATTGGACCCATCTTCTCGCATCCTAAGCGAGTTGGACAGCAGCGAAGAATCAGGTGTCGACTCACCGTGGATTACCTAGCCACGAATACTGCCAGGCGACGGAGACATTCTGGTAGTTGCCACCGAAACGTATGTAGGTGCCATCGCTGTAGCTGATTTTTATTGACTGGTGCTCAGACACGCGAAACGCAGCCGTGCCTCCTAGGCGCGAGCTGGTTTGGCGGGTCGCCGGGTTCCGTATGTCGTCTAGAGTGGTCACGCCGCCCCACCAGAAATTGCTGTCCACCGACACCCACGTACCGCGTCCGAAGTCGCGACTCAAATGGCCCTCTAAAGAACCGATGGGCTCTTGAGTTTGCGGGGCCGGATGCGGGAGGTGGAACTCCGCTGAGTTTGTTGTGTAGAACCAAGCCCCGCCATAGCCATCGAGCAACCAGTTGCCCCAGCGTCTGGAATACCCAAACTCCGGCTTGAAAGCCCATCTGTTGATGCCCCAATTGATGAGCTGTGTGGGGCTGTATTGCCCAGTCGGCACGATCACTCTGAGGCTCACACCTAGGATCGTCTTTTGTTTCCACTTCGAAAACTGCTCCACCGGCATGGCCGGGCCACCTTTCAGGTTCACGGATATGCGGACGCCAAGGTCGAAGAGCCCTGAACGGTAAGTCGACCTCTGTCGTCCAAGAGCTGCCGCCTCAAAGTTTCCCACCCCATACGGCAGTGAGGCGGTGATGTTAGCAGAGCGCCCGAAGAAGCTTAAGGAATGGTAATAGCTGAAAACGGGTACGTTGTAGGTTCCGGTCGTGGTTACAGGTATCGAGCCAACGAGGTTCAGGCCTCCGTTGTAAAAGGCCCACGTCAGAGTAACGGCGTTGGCGTGCAGCGGCGTGATGACATAGGCGCGTGGCGCAAGGTCCTGGGCTCTGACCGTTTGCAGCGAGCCTATTGCGAGACCAATGAATAATGTGAGCCTGAAAAATCGCATTCTTGATAAGCACTACGAGTTGCAAGCCCGGTCTGGGCATTGTACGGCACCGTCCGCTTCTTGACTGCTTCGGGCTGCTGCCCGTGTCGCTATCCCGCCATTCTAAGAAGAACGCTAGGCTCCACTCGATTTCCGCACAACTAGGAAATCCCTGAGGCTTGGCGGGAGCATCGCTGCGCGGACGGTCGGGTCATCGTGCAAGAAGCCATCAGACTCAGGCCAGATGTAATTGTTACGGATTTCACGATGCCGCTCTTGAAGGGCTTGGATGCCGCCCGAAGAATTACG
>Ga0209275_10000154_pt1 | contig 23075 bp, 22 predicted proteins | sample HubBroMetageREF2_FD_188344 | JGI IMG/M metagenome (GOLD analysis project Ga0209275, IMG submission 188344) | Reference soil microbial communities from the Hubbard Brook experimental Forest, New Hampshire, USA - Hubbard Brook CCASE Soil... | ecosystem: Environmental > Terrestrial > Soil >... | reverse complement strand
GCACCGGGGCTTTTCGACGAGCCTGCGCGCAAACGGGCTGAGTTTCGCGAGGTGGCGATGAAAGATCAGCACGTCGCTCAACGTGACGTTGGGTCCTAGGCGGAGTGTGTCCTCCATCCTGCTTAGCAGATGTCGCACAGCGTCGTGATCGCGCGGGAGGCGACCAGCGATGACGTCGTCCACGAGATCGTCGCGTAGCCGCCACATGCGGTGGCGATGGAGGCTACGGGCGAACCACCGAGGCCCGAGCATGCACGCAGCCCAAAGACCGACCAGAACTATCAGCATAATGACGATGAACAAAGTGGAGGACAAATTAGGGCCTCAGGCTAGTCGATCTCGATCTCGATACCAAGCTGTTGCTCAAGTACATCGGATCTTTTTCGCTGTCGCTGAATCGTGCGTTTGCGTGTGTGGCCGTTCGTGAACTGGGCGACGTTGATCGTGAGGGAGACCACGAGCCCGATCTGCATCACGACATCCGCGTCTATGACTGTCTTCTTGCCCGCAATTTCGTGGACTACACCCTTGGCGAGCCCAATGGCTACGCCAAATGCGAGGATCGCTATCCCCCAAGCAATGCCCTTGGCCAATGAGCGTTGAGCGAGCCCTTTGTTTTTGGCATGCTCCAGCGCCACTTGTGCTTGTGCCAGTTCGACATCGTATTTCGACGTCTTCGCGGCCGCGCCTGCTGTCTCCGTCCTGGGTCCCTTCGCCATAAGCGACAGGAGAGTAGCGGGAAGGCGTTCCTACCAGCATCCTGGAGCTATTCGCATGGGTGAGATTGACCACGGCCTTCCGTCTGCGGTTGAGCTCTTGCTCCAACTCTTACAGGTAGGTAGGACGGTAACGGTGGCGCAAACCTATCAGTTGCGGCGATCTCGCGCCTAGGCTCAATGGTAACTGTTGGAATTCTATCAAAGCAGCCGCTTTGGCTCAGGTGTGGCGAGCGCTCGTGCCGAATGCCAGCGACGATGGCGGCGCACTCAACTGCACGGCGTGAGCGAGCGGCCGTGTACGCTTGTTGAATGGCGTCCTCGCAATCGAGCGTGCCGGCCGAGGGCTACCGATTGGCCGGGGTATCGCCACGGGCCTTCCAACATCCGGCTGACCGCGCGGCGACTTCTGCGCTTACGGCTGTACCATACCTCGATACCGTCGTTCGCAAGCTGATCGAGCTCGGCTATGAGCGCGCCCTGCGCCAGAGCTATCTCGGCTCCTCCGTGCGCCTCTCCGAAGAGCAGCTCGGCGATGTCTGGCGTGAGCATGCGATCGCCTACACCACGCTCGACATGAGCGAGGTGCCAGATCTGTACCTGACCCAATTCCCTACGCCCAATGCCCTGGCGATCGGCGCACGCCACCCGATCGTCGTCGTCCAATCAGAGCTCGTGCGGCTGCTCGACGCAAACCAGCGCCGCGCGGTGTTCGCGCACGAGGCCGCCCATATTCTCGCCGACCACCAGCTGTATCGGACGGCGCTGGCGATCCTCGTACAGCTCACCAGCAACGCGCGGCTGCCGCTGCCGCTGGCGCCCGTGCGCACGGTGCTGATGGAGTGGGGGCGCGCCACCGAGCTGAGCGCCGACCGCGCGGCGGCGGTCGTCACGCGCGACCCGCTGGTGGTATGCCGCGCGCTGATGTCGCTCGCCGGCGGCACGATGGTCGACGAGCTCGACCTCGATGTCTTCATGCGCCAGGGCCTGGACTACAAAGAGAAGGGCAGTGGCCTGGAGCGCTTGACCAGGCTGATGCTCGACCTCGGCGTCACCCACCCTATGCCAGTCAAGCGCACGCACGAGCTGATGGCATGGGTGCGCTCGGGCGAGTTCGACCGCATCGTCGGTAGCGGCGAGTATCCCCGCCGCGACGAGCCCGTCGACGCCCGCGCGGACGGGGGAGAGGCCGTCTCCTTCTACGCCGACCGGATCCGCGACGCGTTTCGTGACGCCGGCGAGTCGGTCAGCTCAGTCGGCCAGCAGCTCGCCGGCTGGCTGCGCCGGGACAGCCCCGGCGAGGACGTCCAAGCCGACGATCAGTAGGACGTTGGCTGCGCGGGAAGCTGGGTCGGACGCCCGGCCAGTGGCACTGTCAGGCACACCGTTGTGCCGCGCTCGGGAGCTGGTATGAATTCGAGCTCGCCGCCGATCAGCTCCGCGCGCTCGCGCATCCCTGACATGCCAAAGCCGCCCTCCAGGCCGTCGCCGCGGGGGCCCAGCCGCTCAGCGCCAGGGAGCCCCTTGCCGTCGTCGGTGACTGACGCGCGGATCGTGCCGCCGTGCTCGCTGACGTTCACCACTGCTTTGGTCGCCTCAGCGTGCCTGCTGACGTTCGTCAGCGCCTCCTGCACGATCCTGTAGATGGTGCTCTCCAGCTCCGCGTCCAGTCTCCGCGAGCTATTGGCATCGACGCCGCTACCCGTGGCACTCGCCGGCTCGGGCAGGTCGATTTCAGTCTCCACGTCCAGCCCGTCGATCGCCTGCGCGCGGCGCGCGAGCGCCTGCAGGGCAGCTGCCAGCCCGAGGTCGTCCAGCGCCGCCGGGCGCAACTCGGTGATCAGATGGCGCAGGCCGTCGATCTCAGTGCCCAGGCCCTCGAGTACCGTATCCACCGCTTCGCTCAGAGCCTGCCTGTCGTCGAGGTCGCGCGCGTTCGCCAGCTGCAAGCGCAGCGCGCCGATCCCCTGGATGCTCTCGTCGTGGATCTCCCGCGCCCAGCGGGTGCGCTCGTGCTCGCGCGCCTCCATGCCGAAGCGCAGCCGTTCGATCTCAACTGAGCGCTCCGCCTTCAGGCGCTGCGAGACGCTCGTCGCGAACGCGTTGAGCGCCTGGCGGTCCGGGCCGCGGAAGCTGCCGTCGCGGCGCAGTGCGATCACCAGCCCGCCACCCTGGCCCTCCATGGTCAACGGCTCCACCAACGCCGAGCGTGCCTCCAGCCCAAGTTCGTGCAGCCAGGCTGCCTCCTGGCCGCGCGGGCGGTCGAGCGCCAGCGCCTTGCCCTCCTGGTAGAGCCCTCCCAGGGCGCTGCCCCGCACGGGCACGATTCGCAGGCGTACCGACTCGCTGCCCGCGCACGCCGCTACCCGCAGCTCGCCGCGCTCCTCGATCACCATTGCCAGCGTGGTGGCGTCCAGCAGCGCCAGACCGCGATCGGCCATCAAGCGCAGCAGCCACAACTCGGATCCGGAGAGCACCGGGTTGTGATTATGAAGGTCCCGTGCGTCCGAGCACGGGCGGGGAGCTGCTTTGGGTGACGACGCTGACGGCGGCGGTCGTCTCGGAGCCCGGCTGGGTGGCGTCCTCGGGGGCCGCTGGGTGATCGTCGCCGTTGACCCTGCGTGTCGCGGCGCGGGCTTGTGCCAGCAGGCTCTGTGCACTGACTTCATCTCGCCACGCGGCCAACCCCACCGACACGTACAGCGGCCAGCGTGTGCCGCGGGCTTCGACCTTGATCGTGCGTAGTCGCTCGAGCGCGCGCCGGCCCACGATCTCGGCCCGCGGGCCATCCGCGCCAGGCAGGATGATCAGCAGATCGTCGTCTGAGCCCATCGGGTTCTGTCCGCCGCGTCCGATCCTGTCGAAGCGACGCAGTTCCCGGCGCAACGCCTGCGCGACGTATTCGAGCGTCTGCTCGCGCAGCTCGCCGCCATGCTCGCGGGCCACCTCATCGAGATTCTCGATCACCACCAGCAGACAGCTCAGCTGCGTGCCGTGGCGTTCCGCACGGCTGATCTCCTCCTCCAGGCGCTCGCGTAGCGCGGTCGGCGTGAAGCAGCCAACCGTGTCTGACGGGGGTCGATTGGAATACGGGTGGGTATCGCTGGCAGCCATGCCTCTAGCGGATGAGTGTACGTTGGAAATAGGCGTCCGTTCCTTTATCGCTCGGACGGATTATGCCCGGCGCGGAGCACTTGAGCAAGTCTTCGCGCTCGCGCCGGCGGGCACCCGCGTGCATGCGCCATCCCGGCGATCGCGCGATCTGTCCCCATGCGCTGGTAGACCACTGACGTGCTCCAAGAGCTCAGAGTCGAGAACCTGTTGCTAATCGAGCAGGCGCAACTGCGCCTCGCTCCGGGACTGAACGTCATCACCGGTGAGACGGGCGCCGGCAAGACCGTGCTGGCCCACGCTCTCGATCTGCTGCTTGGAGGGCGCGCCCGACCGGGGATCGTGCGTCCTGGGGCAGGCGAGGCGTATGTGGAGGGGATCTTCGACCTCCCCGAGCGCGTGCGCGAGCAGCTTGGTGAGCGTTTGAACGCGGACGCACAAGAGGTCGTGCTCGCGCGTCGCGTCGGCGCGGACGGGCGCACCCGCGCCTATCTCAACGGCCGCTCGGCGAGCGTTGGCGAGCTGCGCGAGATCGGCGGCGCGCTGCTGGCGTTCTACGGGCAGCACGAGCATCGAAAGCTCACGCTGTCCGCCGCTCAGCTGGAGATCCTCGACGGCTTGTGCGCGGATCAGCATGTCGCGCGGCTGCAGGCATGCGCGCTGGCCTTTGCTCGGACGCGGCAGCTGCAAGAGCGGTTGGACGGCCTGCGTGAGCTTTCCTCCCAACGCGACCGCGAGCTCGGTCTGCTCGAGTATGAGCTGGCCGAGATCAACGCCGTTGCGCCCGATGAGCATGAGCACGAGCGGCTACTCGGCGCACGCGAGCGACTGCGCAGCCTCGACGCGCTGTGCTCAGCTGCCGGCGCTGGGGCCGAAGCGCTGGCTCCCGACTCTGGCGAGGCTCCCGGGGCGGCGCAGCTCGTGGCCGCCGCCACCGGACAGCTCGACGCACTCGCCGGGGTCGATCCCGCGCTCGATGTCCTTGCTGAGCGGATGCACGCGGTGATCATCGAGTCTCAGGATCTCGCTGGGGAGCTACGCGAGTACTGCGAGCGCGCGAGCGCAAATGGCCTTGACGGCGCACTCGGGCAGTTGGGCGAGGACGTCTCGCTGGACGCGCTCGAACAGCGACTGCAAGCAATCGAGCGGCTCGCCCGCAAGCACGGCGGCAGCGTGCTCGCGGTGATCGAGTACGCGGCGCACGCCCGCGCACGCCACGACGAACTGGCCGGGGCGGAGGTGGCGCTGGCGCAGGCCAGCGAGCAGCTGAGCAGTGCGCACCAGGCTCTCGCCAAGCACGTTCTGGCGGTGCGTAAGGCGCGCGAGGCCGCGGCGCGCAGCTTCGCGCCCGCCGTGCGTGAGCAGCTGGCATCGCTGGCGATGGGCGATGCCAGCTTTGAAGTGATCCTCAGCGAGCGCGAGCCCGGACCGTCCGGTGGTGATTCTGCCGAGTTCATGATCGCCCCCAACCCCGGTGTGCCCGCAGGGCCGCTGCGGGAGATCGCCTCCGGTGGCGAGCTCTCCCGTGTGATGCTCGCGATCATGAGCGTCGCCGACGCCTCCACAGCAGACGCTGCGCTCGTCTTCGACGAGGTGGACGCCGGTATCGGCGGTCACACGGCGCGCGTCGTCGGCGCCAGACTGCGCGAGCTGGGGGAGCGCAGGCAGGTGCTCTGCATCACGCACCTGCCGCAGATCGCCTCGCTCGGTGCGCGTCACTTCTCGATCGTCAAGGACACGAGCGCCGAGCCGACACGTACAACCGTGCTGCAGCTCGAGGAGGGCGATGTCGTCAGCGAGCTCGTGCGCATGCTCGGCGCCGACAGCGACGACATCGTCGCGCGCAGGCACGCGCGCGACTTGCGCAACGCTGCCTGAACGTTGGAGGAAGCCGCTGCACGCGCCGCGTTTTAGGTGAGTGGGCGTTACTCTCGAAACTGTGGCTGCCACGCCATCCAGCGCGCTGGGCTATCTGCGCTCGGCGGATACACCCATCTCCGCTACGGACATCGCACCCGCCCACACGGTTGCCGGTCCTGTACGGCCGGGTAGGCGCACGAAGCTGCTCGTGCGCCATCTGGTGCGCGGGGACATCGCGCTGATCGACCATCTCGACATCGATCGCGTCTCAGCTGAGGAGCTGATCGCCGCCGGTACGGTGGCGGTGCTCAACTGCAGCTCATCGTCCGGTGGCTCCTACCCAAACCTCGGCCCGCAGCTGCTCGTGGAGGCGGGCATCGTCCTGGTCGACCTGCCTGGGGACGCGCTGTTTGATCAGCTCTCCGACGGCGACCCGCTCGTCATCCGGATTCGTCCCGCCGTCGCTGAGCCCGCGGATGGGCCCGCACGTCCAGCCTATGCGGAGGTGCTGCGCAAGCGAGAGCTACTTGCTCGAGGGGAGGTGCTCGACCTCGAGCGCGTCTGCGCCGAAACGGAGCTGCGCCGCCAGGAGATTGGCGAGGCACTCGAGCGCTTCGCGCACAACACGATCGACCACATGCGCGAGGAGCGCGAGCTGCTCGCCGGCCGGATCCAGCTGCCGCGCTTCGCCACCGATTTTCGCGACCGCTCAACGCTGGTGGTCGTGCGCGGCGTCGGTCACCAGCGCGATCTGCGGGCGTTGCGCCCCTTCATCCGCGATATGCGCCCGGTGATCGTCGCCGTCGATGGCGGTGCCGCCGCGCTGCTGGAGGAGGGCCTTACGCCGGACATGATCGTCGGCGACATGGACTCCGCTGGCGAGGCTGCGCTGCGCTGTGGCGCGGAGCTCGTAGTGCACTCCTATCCGGATGGGCGTGCGCCCGGCCGTGAGCGCCTCGAGCAGATGGGCGTCCCCTTCAAGCTGGTTCCCGCACCGGGTACTAGCCAGGATGTCGCAATGCTGCTGGCCGCGGAGAAGGGTGCCCGTCTGATCGTCTCCGTTGGGTCACAGTTCAACCTCGTCGAGTTCCTCGACCGCAACCGCGACGGCATGTCCTCGACGTTCCTCACGCGCCTGCGCATCGGCGAGATCCTCGTCGATGCCAAGGGCGTTAGCCGCCTGTACCGGCCGAGGCCCGGCCTGACGCCGCTGCTGGTCGTGATCGCCGCGGGGCTGATCGCGCTGATCGCCGTCGTCTGGATGAGTCCCGCTCTGCGCGATGTGACAGAACTTCTGTGGCTGAAGCTGCAGCTGCTGATCGGCTGATCCGCCCCCGGCGAGCTCGTCCATGTTCGACTTTCGCTACCACGCGCTATCGCTTGCGGCCGTTCTGTTCGCGCTGGCGCTCGGCGTCGTCCTGGGCGTGGCGATCGGCGACTCCAACCTTGTCTCCTCCGCCAAGAACGGCATTGTCGCGAACCTCAAATCCGAAGTCAGCCAGGCACGCCAGCAGGCCGGGCACCTGCAGGAAAAACTGACCGGTGAGGAAACGTTTGCCAACGGCCTGTACCCGCTCGCCGTGCACGAACTACTCGCCGGGCGTAACGTCGGTCTGGTGTTCCTCGGCGGCTCCTCCGACACCGTCAACACGCTCGTGCGGGCAGCTGTCGCCCAGGCCGGCGGTCAGGTCACGACCGTCATTGCCGTGCGTGAGCCGCTCAATCTGCCCGAAATCTCCCATGAGGTCGCCGGCACCCACTATGCGCTGCTCGCCACTTCCGCCGGGCTCGTGGGGAGCTTCGGTGAGCTGATCGGCCGGCAGCTCGTCAGTGGTGGGCCCAGGGTTGGTCGCGAGCTGATCAGCCGCGTGCGCGCGAGCCTGCTGAGCGCCTTCGACGGGCAGCTCACACGCCTGGAAGCTCTCGTCGTGATGCGCGCGGAACCGACCGGCATGAGCGCGGCGCAGAGCGAAGCCAGCGCCGCCTTCGAGTCGGGCCTGCTCGCGGGTGTCGCGGCCGTGGGGGTCCCCGCGGTTGGCGTGGAGCTGAGCAACACCGCACCGTCGCAGGTCCCCTGGTACAAGGGAGCGGGCATCTCGAGTGTCGACGATCTCGACGAGCTGGCCGGTCAGACCGCGCTCGACTATGCGCTCGCGGGTGACAGAGGCACGTTCGGTGCCAAGTCGACCGCGGACTCGCTGCTGCCGAGCGCCAGCACCAGCCCCGCCCAGCCCTGACAGCGGACAGACGGCGTTCGGGAGTCGTTCGGGAGTCGTTCAGGCGGCTCCGAGCGCGTCCGCCCGTGCCGCTAGTTTCCATACATGCACGCCCTGCCCTTCGTGATCGCGCTGGCGAGCGCCGCGATTCTCGCCCCTGCCCTACTGCGTGCTTTGAGCGATGCGGGGCACACCCGCAGCAACTACCGCGATCGTGCGCTGCCGTTTCCCTTCGGTGTGCTGACGCTCGTGGCGGCGCTCCTGGCGTTGATCCCGCTGACGCTGCTGCAACGTCTTGCCTCCACGCAGGTCTTTCACCCCGAGCTACTCCCGATCGCCGTGTATGCGCTCGGTGTGTTTGCGCTTGGTCTGATCGACGACACGCTCGCCCGCGAGAGCGCCGATGGTGCTGACAGCCTGCCGCAGCGCGGCTGGCGTGGTCACGGCGCGGCCGCGCTGCGAGGCGATCTGTCGACGGGTGCGCTCAAGGCCGCGGGTTCGCTTGGCCTGGCGCTTTTTGCGATGAGTTACCTCGGCCTCTCCAACGGGCGCTGGCTGCTGGCAACAGGCGTGCTCGTGCTCGCGACCAACGCTTTCAACCTCCTCGACCTGCGTCCCGGTCGTGCAACGAAGGCGTTCGTGCTGCTCGGTGTGGGTCTCGCCGTCGGCTCTGCAGACCTGCGTCCGTTGTGGGCGCTCGGCCTGTTCGCCGCGCCTACGCTCGTTGCCGGCCTGTATGACATGCGCGAGCAGGCGATGCTCGGCGATACCGGCGCGAACCTGCTCGGAGCGCTCGCCGGGCTGTGGCTCGTGCTGAGCCTGTCCGGTACTGGGCAGCTCGTTGCGCTCGCTCTGCTGCTCGTAATCACGGTATATGGGGAGTTGCGCTCAATTTCCGCGTTGATCGAACGGACACCGGGCTTGCGCCGTCTAGACTCCTGGGGCAGGCCCACATGAGCATGCACCACTCCGACCGCCACGCGCAGGCGCCCAGCAAGACCCGGTTCATCTTCGTGACCGGTGGCGTCGTCTCCTCGCTCGGCAAGGGCATCGCTGCGGCCTCGCTCGGACGCCTGCTCGTCTCGCGCGGGCTGACGGTCGGCCTACAGAAGTTCGACCCTTACATCAACGTCGACCCCGGCACGATGTCGCCCTACCAGCACGGCGAGGTGTTCGTCACCGAGGACGGCGCCGAGACCGATCTGGACCTCGGTCACTACGAGCGCTTCACCGATGCCAACACGAGCAAAGCCTCCAATGTCACCGCTGGCGGCATCTACGACACCGTCATCCGTCGCGAGCGTCGCGGCGACTACCTCGGCGGCACCGTGCAAGTCGTTCCGCACATCACCGACGAGATCAAGCAGCGGATTGCGCTGATCGCAGAGTCCTCCGACGTTGACTTCGTCATCACCGAGATCGGCGGCACGGTCGGTGACATCGAGTCGTTGCCGTTCCTCGAGGCGATCCGCCAGTTCCCCGTGGACGTGGGGCGCCGTCGTTGCATGTTCATCCACCTGACGCTCGTCCCCTACATCGGCCACGCGGGTGAGCTCAAGACCAAGCCCACCCAGCATTCGGTCAACGAGCTGCGGCGCATCGGGATCGCGCCGGACATGCTCATGTGTCGCTCGGAGGGGTCGCTGTCCACCGACATCCGCAAGAAGATCGCGCTGTTCGCGAGCCTTCCCGCCGAGGCGATCGTCTCCGCGTGCGACGTCGACAACATCTACAAGGTGCCCTTGACGTTCCGCGAACAGGGCGTCGATGACTTCATCCTCGAGCACTTCGGCCTCGAGGCCCCAGCGCCAGAGCTATCCGAGTGGACGGAGCCGATCGAACGCTCCGCGCGGGCGACGCGCAAGCTGCGGATCGCGCTGGTGGGTAAGTACGTGCAGCTCGAGGACGCCTACCTGTCGGTCTCTGAAGCGCTGCGCCATTCCGCCTCGCTGCAGGACGCAAGGGTGGAGATCGACTGGATCGATTCTGAGAGCCTCGAGGGCAGCGATCACAGCGAGGCACTCGAGCGGCTCGGCCGCGCGGACGGCATCCTGATTCCCGGGGGCTTCGGCGGGCGCGGGATCGAGGGCAAGATCGCAGCCGCGCGCGTCGCGCGCGAGCGGCTGATCCCATATCTGGGCATATGCCTGGGCATGCAGGTCGCCGTCGCTGAGTTCGCTCGGCATGTGGCGGGCATGGAGGGCGCCAACTCGACGGAGTTCGACATCGAGACGCCCTACCCGGTCATCGACCTGCTGCCTGAGCAGAAGGAGGTCGCCGATCTCGGCGGCACGATGCGCCTGGGCGCCGACCCGATCAAGCTGCATGCCGGCACCCGTGCCCTGGAGATGTACGGCGAGGCCGTCATCTACGAGCGCCACCGCCACCGCTACGAGGTCAACAACCTGCTGCGCAAGCGTTTGCAGAGCGCAGGCCTGCGCGTCTCAGGTACCTCGCCGGACGAGCGTCTGGTCGAGGTGATCGAGCTCGATCAGCACCCGTTCTTCGTCGCGTCGCAGTTTCACCCGGAGTTCAAGTCCCGCCCCGAGCGCCCGGCGCCGCTGTTCCGAGAGTTTGTCACGGCGGCGCTCGAGCGCGCCGGTGGGGGCGAGCCCCCTGCGGATGCCGCGTCCCCGCGGGCGCAGCGCGCCGGTCTGTCGTGACGGCTCCGGCGTCCCTGTCAAGAGTGAGCGACCTCGAGCGCAGCTACCTGAACGGTACGTTTGCCGAGCTGTGCCGGATCGAGAGCCCGTCTGGGCGTGAGCGTGCCTGCGCCGAGCGGGTGATCGCCGAGCTGCGGGCGCTCGGCGTGAAGGTTCACGAAGACAGCGCGGGCTTGGCCATGGGCTCGGATTGCGGCAACCTGCTCGCGTCGATCTCCTCAGACTGGCCAGCCAGCTCCGACGACAGCGCCGGGCGTGGGTGCTCGCTGCTGCTGTGCGCGCACCTTGACACCGTGCCGCTACAGTCGCCGATCGAGCCGGTGCTCATCGACGGCGGCTGGGAGAACGCCAACGACGGGATCCTGGGCGCTGACAACAAGGCCGCTGTGGCGGTGCTGCTCGCGCTCGCGCGTCATGTGCGCCGTGAGGGCGCGCCGGTGGAGGTCGAGCTGCTGTTCACCGTCGGCGAGGAGGTCGCGCTCGCCGGCGCACGCGCGTTTGACACCTCCCTCCTGAACAGCGACTACGGGTTCGTCTTCGACCACGCCTCGCCGATCGGTGAGATCGTGATCGACTCGCCGACCCATTTCCGCGTGGAGGCGTCCTTTCACGGCGCGGCCGCACACGCTGGCATCCGCCCCGAGGAAGGCCGTAGCGCGATCCTCGCGGCTGCGCGTGCGCTGAGCTCGATGCGGCTTGGCCGTCTGGATAGCGGCACGACGATCAATGTCGGAACGATCGCGGGTGGCACGGCCATGAACGTCGTCGCCGAGAGCTGCACGCTCGTGTTGGAGGCACGTGCGCTAGAGGACAAGCGAGCGGAGGATGTGGTGACGGAGATCGTCGACCGTTTGCACGAGGCCGCCAACCTCCCCGACTGCGACTGCGACGTGGATATCAGCGTGCAACGAAACTTCTCCGGATACAGCCTGCCCGTTGCCAGTCGGCCCGTGCGTGTAGCCGAGCGGGCGCTGCGTGCCTGCGGACACGAACCCGTACACATCTCCAGCGGTGGCGGCTCAGATGCCAACGCGCTGATCGCCAAGGGCTTTGCAACCGTGAACCTGGCGAACGGCACCGAGCGCAACCACGAGCCTGGCGAGCGCGTAAGCGCGCTCGCGCTCGAGCAGATGCTCGACGTCGCGCTCGCCCTGCTGGACGAGGCCGCGGGGCTAGAGCCCGCCCCGGCCCTGTAGCTTGCGGCGGCCATGCTGAAGCTTCGTCCCGCAATCGTCGTCGAACTAGAACGCGCCGACGCCAACGTTGATAGCTCTGTATGCGATCGTCCCGGCGGGCCGGGCGAGCAGCGGCTCGTGATCGAGCTCGCGGTAGACGAGCGCGAGAGCCCACGCCGCAACGCCATCGCGGACGTTGCGCTCGTCGGCCGCGCGCAGGTCGGCGACGAAGTGATCGTCAACGTGCAGGCACTCGACCTCGGGCTGGGCTCCGGCGGCTTCGACGTCGTTCACGTGAATCTCACGCGCGGCCTGGATGGCGATAGCGATCCGAGTCCCACCCAGCCGCACGTGATGAAGCTCAACTACACGAGCCTCCAACATGCCGTCACGCCGGTCGAGGAGGGGGCCGGTGGGTTTCCGGCTCTTCCCGTGGGGCGCCCGGTGGCGGTACTTGCCCTGCACGGGCAGTTGGCCGGACTGGCGTGGGCATTCGCGCAGAGCGCGCCCGGGGCTAGGCTGGGCTACGTGCAGACCGAGGGCGGTGCACTGCCTGGCGGGCACTCGCGCACGGTGCACATGCTGCGTGAACGTGAGCTGCTGGCCGGCTACCTGACAGCGGGGCCGGCATTCGGCGGGGAGGGGGAGGCGATAACCACCGCCGGTGCGCTGCATCACGGTCTTCGTACTCTCGGCTGGGACGCCGCTGTATGCGGCCCTGGGCCGGGGATCGTCGGCTCGGGCTCGCCGTTGGGGCACGGGGGTATGGTCGCTCTCGATTCAGCGCACGTGGCGCTTGCGCTCGGTTGTCCGACGCTGCTGGTCGCGCGACTGTCCGCGGGCGATCAACGCACGCGTCATCGCGGCTTCTCCCACCACACTCTCACCGTCCTTGACATGCTGCTCGAGCCAGTCACCGTTGCGCTGCCCGCCGGAATGCGCTCACCCGTGGGCTCAGACCTGCGTGCTGAGCTGGGCGCCGTCTTTGCTGCCGCCAAGCCAGCTCGCAAGGGCAAAGCCCGGCCGGCGCCCGCGGTCGAGCGGGAGCGGGCGATCGTCGACCGGCCCGCGCGTATCGCCCGCCACGACTGGCGGCGCGCCAGCATCGACCTGCCGGGTTACGCGGCGAGCGGCCTGCCAGCGGAGACGATGGGCCGCGGGCTGACCGAGGACCCGCTGTTCTTTGGAGCGGCCCTCGCCGGCGGCAGCGCGCTGGCGGAGCTCATCGAGCGGCCCGCGGTCGGCCAGATGGAGATCGAGGACGCCCTCGGCGGGAGCGTGTGAGCGAGACCTTCGAGCCGCTGGACGGTGAGACCGTCTATCACGGGCGCCTGGTGGACGTGCGCATCGAGCGCTTCCGCCACAGTGACGGCGCGGTCGTCTCACGCGAGATCGTCCGCCATCGAGGCGCGGTCGGGATGCTGGCCTATGACAGCGAGCACGTCTGGCTCGTGCGTCAACCGCGCGAGGCCGTGGGCGAGCCCGCGCTACTCGAGATCCCCGCGGGCCGCCTGGACATAGATGGCGAGGAGCCGCTGCAAGCCGCACAACGCGAGCTCGCGGAGGAGATCGGACGCGGCGCGCACAATTGGGAGCCGATCCTCTGCTTCTATACGGGCGCCGGTTTCACCGACGAGCAGATACACCTGTTTTGCGCCACTGATCTGTATTCCTCGTCTGCGGACAGCGGCGAGGACGAGCGAATCGAGATCGTTCCCTGGCCGCTTGCCAACCTGGAACAGGCGATTGCGGAGTGCCGCGACGCAAAGACGCTAATTGCGCTGTTCTGGCTGGCGCGCCGGCTGAACGCCTGATTGCACCGCCAAGGAGCGCCCGCGCGATCAGCGAAGGTGACGGATGTGACTCCCGCCGACACGCTCGCGCCAAGCAACGCCGTCGCGATCGAGTCACTGATCCTCGACTTCCTCGCCTATCTCGAGCTCGAGCGGGGACTCTCGCGCAACACGCTCGAGGCATATCGCTCAGACCTGCTGCAGTTCGGGGAGTTCCTCGAGCGCCGCGGGCTCGCGGCGACGCAGGCCGGCCACGGCGATCTAGCGGCCTTCCTATCTGAGCTCCAGGTCGCAGCGAGCACGCTTGCGCGCAAGGTTGCCTGCCTGCGCTCCTTCTACCACCACCTCCGTCGCGAGGGGGCGATTGCGCACGACCCCACGGCTGACCTGCGCGGACCGCGCAAGCCGCAACGCCTGCCGCGGGTGCTCACGCGCGAGCAGGTGGCGCGGCTGCTAGCCCAGCCGCTTGGCGGCAAGCCGCTCGCACTGCGCGATCGCGCGCTACTGGAGACGATGTACGCGTGTGGCCTGCGCGCCTCTGAGGCGGTTGGGCTCGAGCCGGCGGACGTCGACCTGGAGGAAGGGCTGCTTTGTGCTCGCGGCAAGGGCTCCAAGGAGCGGATCGTGCCGATTGGCCGTCAGGCGGTAGCGGCGCTTCGTGCGTATTGCGGCAGCGGCCGTCCGCTGCTGCTCGGTGTCGCGCGCGCCCACCCATCCCCGCAGCTGTTCCTCAACAGCCGCGGCGCCGGTCTGACACGCCAAGGTCTCTACAAGATCATCCAAGGCCACGCGCGCAGCGCCGGGCTGGCCGAGCGGATGAGCCCGCACACGCTGCGCCACAGCTTCGCCACGCACCTGCTCGCCGGAGGCTGCGACCTGCGCTCGCTGCAGGAGATGCTCGGCCACGCTGACCTCGCCACAACCCAGGTCTACACGCACCTGTCAGCTGAGCGGCTGAAGGACGCCTACTTCAGCGCGCACCCGCGGGCGACCAAACACACGGTAGACATACCGCAATGAATCGACCGCAGGCTCGCCGGGCGTTCGTGCTGGTGATCGACGCGTGCGGCGTCGGAGCGCTGCCCGACGCCGCCTCCTATGGCGATGCAGGGACAAACACGCTCGCCCACCTCGCCGACGCCGTCGGTGGCCTCGAGCTTGCAGTGCTGCAAACGCTCGGGCTCGGTTCGATCCTCCCGCTGCTTGGCGTGGCGCCGAGCGCGGACCCCGCGATTCACGGGCGCTTGCATCCGCTCGGTCCGGGCAAGGACTCGATCAGCGGCCACTGGGAGCTGATGGGTGTCGTGGCAGAACGATCGCTCCCCACCTATCCGGGCGGCTTCCCGCCACAGGTGCTGTCGATGCTCGTGCACGCAACCGGCCACCAGTTGATCTGCAACCGGCCCGATAGCGGCATTGCGGCGATCGAAGAGTTCGGCGCCGAGCACTTGCGCACGGGGGCGCTGATCCTCTACACCTCCCAGGACTCTGTCCTACAGCTGGCTGCGCACACCGAGCGGGTTTCCGTAGATGAGCTCTACAGCGCATGCGCCGCAGCGCGCGAGGCGATGAGCGGCGAGCATGCCGTCGGTCGCGTCATCGCGCGGCCGTTCACCGGTGCTACGGGAGCCTTTCAGCGCATCCAGGGCAGGCGCGACTTCGCCCTCGCGCCACCCGCGCGAAGCTACCTCCAAGAGCTGCAGGACGCAGATGTGGCGGTGCACGGGGTCGGCAAGATCGATGATCTGTTCGCTGGTGTCGGCGTGAGCGTGTCGCACCCCGGCGCCACGAACGCCGCGGCGCTCGATGAGGTCGATCGGTTGCTGGGCCGCCTGTCGAGTGGCCTGGTGCTCGTCAACCTGATCGAGACCGATCAGCTCTACGGGCATCGCAAGGACGCGAACGGCTTCCACGGCGCGCTGCGGGAGATCGATCAGCGTCTCGGCGAGCTGCTCGGGCGCCTGCGCGAGGAGGACCTGCTGATCGTGACCGCCGATCATGGCGTCGATCTGGCGCACCCCGGCACAGACCACACGCGCGAGTACGCGCCGCTGTTGGCTATCACCGGGGGGATGCTCTCCCGCCGCGGCAGCGGCCGGAGACTTGGGGGTGTCCGCCACGACGGCCCGCTGGCCGATGTCGGCGCCACCGTCCTTGGCTGGCTCGCCGGTAGTGAGGCGAGCGACCTTCCGGGGGATGCCTTCATAAGCTAGGGCGGGATGCCCGAGCTACCAGAGGTCGAGACGATCAGACGCCAGCTCGCGCCGCTGGTCGAGGGCCGCAAGCTGAAGAGCATCGAGATCCTCGACCCGCGCTGGTCGCGCCCGCTGGCAACGCATGAGCTCGAGCAGGCGCTCCTTGGCAGGCGTATCGAGCGCTTGGGCCGGCGCGGCAAGTACCTCTTGTGGAGCTTCAACGGCGACGTGCACCTCGCTCAGCATCTGCGCATGACCGGCGCGGTGCTCGCCGAGCCGGACTCCGAGCAGGCGCACGTGCGCGTGCGCCTGGAGCTGAGCGGCGGACGCTCGCGGCGGGTGGGGAGGCTGGCGATCGTCGATCCAAGGCGCTTCGGCACCGGTGAGCTCTTGCTCGGCTCCGATGCGCTCGAGGCGTTCTTCGCGGCCCGGCTCGGACTGGAGCCATTCGACGAGCTGTTCACCGCTGAGCACCTGCGTCAGCTGGCTCGCGATAGGACCGCACCGATCAAGGCGTTCCTGCTCGACCAGCGCAAGATCGCCGGTGTCGGCAACATCTACGCCGACGAGGCCCTCTTCCGCGCCGGCGTGCACCCCCGACGGCTCGCCGGGCGGCTTTCCCGCGAGCAGTACGCGCGCCTGCGCGAGAGCGTCATCGCCGCGCTCAGTGCCGGTATTGACGCGCGTGGCGCGAGCATCGACGATTTCCGCCACGTGGACGGGGTGCGCGGCTCCTTCCAGGACCAGTTCCTCGTGCATCTGCGCGCCGGCGAGCCGTGCGGGGAGTGCGGCTCAACCATCGTCAAGATGGTCGTCGGCGGGCGCGGAACCTATGTCTGCGAGACCTGCCAGCCCCGCCCGAGCGCGCTCAGGCCGCGAGCAGCTCGTCCAGGCGGCCGCTCTCAGCCGCGGCCTGGACCTCGGTGAAGCCGCCCAGCAGCTTGCCATCGACGATCACCTGAGGAAAGCTCAGCATGCCCGTCTCGCGCGCCAGCGCCGCACGGCCGTCAGGATCCTTCGACAGGTTGATCTCTGAGAACTCGACGCCGCGGGCCTTCAACAGGCCCTTCACGCGCGCGCAGAATGAGCATGGATCGGTCGTGTACACGGTTACCTGGCTCATTACTTCATAAAGTATAGCGCTTAGGGCGTATCAGCTGTGCACGACATAGCGCTCGGGCACGAGCCGCTCGGTGCGCTTGGGCGGCCGCAGATACTTGCGCTTCTGGCGAGGTGGAAGCTTCGGCCGCTTGCCCTCATCCACGTGCTCGTAGGGGACGACGGACAGCAGGTGGCTGATGAGATTCAGGCGCGCTGTGCGCTTGTCGTCGGCCTCGACGACATACCAAGGGCTGTCCTCGGTATCGGTGTACGCGAACATCTGGTCCTTGGCCTCGGCGTAGTCGACCCAGCGGGCGCGGGCCTGCAGATCGGTGGGACTGAACTTCCAGCGCTTGCGTGGATCGGACAGTCGCTTTTCAAAGCGGTGCTCCTGCTCCTCGTCGCTGACCGACAGCCAGTACTTGACGAGCACGATCCCGTCGTTCTGCAGGGCCTGCTCGAACAGCGGGCAGAAGCGCAGAAACTCTTTGTACTCATCGTCGGTGCAGTAGCCCATGACGTGCTCGACGCCGGCGCGGTTGTACCAGCTGCGGTTGAACAGGGCGATTTCCCCGCCGGCGGGCAGGTGTGGCACGTAGCGTTGGAAGTACCACTGCGTGCGTTCACGCTCGCTGGGTGTGGGGACCGCCACCACGCGACAGGTGCGCGTGTTCAGGTAGGCCACGATGCGCTTGATCGCCCCGTCCTTGCCGGCGGTGTCGCGGCCCTCCAACAGCACGACCAGGCGTCGTCCACCAGCGACGATCCACTCCTGCAGATACACGAGCTCCGTCTGCAGGCGCAGCAGCTCCTTTTCGTATTGCTTTTCGTTGAGCTTCTCCGCCGGGTGCGCCATCGTGCTCGCAAGTTAGACGATGTCGCGTGTTCGCGGGATCGCAGGCAGCCACAATCAAGGCGTGACTCGGCGTACGGGAAGGTGTCGGGCGCATCGATCACCATTGTTGGCTCATGTCTAGCCGAGCTCTGAAGACGGAAGCGGTGGTGCTGCGCTCGATGCGCTACGGCGAGGCGGACCGCATCCTGCACCTATATACGCCTCATCGCGGACGGGTGAGCGCGATCGCCAAGGGCGTGCGCCGCGCTCGCAGCCGCTTCGGTGGACGGCTGGAGCCGTTCTTTCGCTTGCATATCGAGCTACACGAAGGGCGTGGCGAGCTTCTGACGGTGACGGGCGCGCAGACGATCGACGGCCACGCTCGCCTGCGCGGCGACGGGCGCGCGCTAGACGCGGCTGCGCGGGCGTGCGACGCGGTTGGGCGCCTGTTTGAGACCTCAGAGCCCCATCCGGGCGTGTTCAACCTGCTGTGCCGCCAGCTGGCGCTGCTCGACGGGCCCGCGGATGGCGTTGCCAGCACCCGCGCTGGCGCGCTCGCGTTTCGCCTGAAGCTGCTGCTGGCGGCGGGCCTTGCGCCGCAGCTGGGCGCGTGCGCCAGCTGCGGCGAGCCCGAGCATTTGGTGGGCTTCTCGGGCTCGGCCGGCGGCGTCGTATGCGGCGCTTGCGAGGCAGGGTCATTCCCACTCGAGCAGGAGGCCCACGGCTTCATGACCGAGGCACTCGGCCGTGCGCTGACGCAGGTGCCAGAGGCTGGCGCGCAGGCGCTCGGCCAGGTCGAGCGGGCGATCGCGGCGACGCTCGAGCACCATGCCCACGTGCGCCTGATGCCAGCCGCTGGACGCGCGGGCTGACACTGCAGGTGACCTGATCCCGGTATCGTGGTGCGCTGTGGACGAGGGTCTTCCAATTGCCTATCAGGTGCTGGACAAGGGCGTTGCGGTGCTGGCGTCCGACGGCGAGCGTGTCGGCACAGTGCACCATGTGGTCTCGGCGCCCGAGAAGGACATCTTCCACGGCATCGTGATCGCGACGACGGAGCACGGTCTGCGCTTCGTGGAGGCAGCGGATGTTGCGTCGTTGCATGAGTTCGGTGTGGACCTGAGCATCGATTCGGCTGCGGCTCAGGGTCTGCCGCAGCCGGGCGGCGGCGCGCCTGTATTCGACGAGGATCCGGGCCAGATGAAGGGCTGGCACCACTGGGTGCACAAGGCCACCGGGCGCGGCGACTGGATGCGCGAGCGCTGAGCGTCGCAGCCGAATTCGCGGAGCGCTGCGTTGAGCAGGAGGAGCGACTTCTCTCGCCGTTGGCCGCGCGCTCATACCCGGCGCTGCGCGAGCACGCGGAGGACGACTGTGCGCTGCGCACGCCGTTTCAGCGCGATCGCGACAGGATCGTGCACAGCAAGGCGTTTCGTCGGCTGACGCACAAGACGCAGGTGTTCGTGGCGCCGCGCGGCGACCACTATCGAACGCGTCTGACACACACGCTCGAGGTGACGACTATCTCCCGCACGGTCGCGCGGGCGCTGCGCCTGAACGAGGATCTGGTGGAGGCGATCGGTCTCGGCCACGACCTGGGGCACCCGCCGTTTGGGCATATCGGCGAGGAGGTGCTCGACGGCTGCCTGAAAGAGCGCTTCGGCAGCGACTTTCGTCACTACGAACACTCGCTGCGGATCGTCGAGCGCCTGGAGCGCGACGGCGTGGGGCTGAACTTGACCGAGCAGGTGCGCGAGGGGATCGCCGGCCATTCCAGCCGCGCGCCGCTACCACGGACGCTGGAGGGGCGGATCGTGCGCGTGATCGACCGTGTGGCGTACATCAACCACGACATCGACGACGCGGTGCGTGCGGGGCTGCTGCGCGAGCAGGAGCTGCCAAGCGAGCCGATCGCGGTTCTCGGTGGCAGTGGCTCAGCGCGGATCGACGCGCTGGTGCACGACATGGTCGAGCATGCGCAGCGGGCGGGCGACATCGTCCAGGGGCCGCTTGCGGGCCCGGCGATGAGCGAGCTGCGCGATTTCATGTTCGAGCGGGTGTACCTGGGACCGGCGGTGCGAGCTGAGCGCGAGAAGATCGAGGCGGTCCTACGTAGGCTGTTCGAGCACTACGTCGATCACCCCGAGCTGCTGCCGCGGGGCGCCGACGGCAGCCTTGCGGGCGATGATTTGCAGCTGGCGCAGCGGGTGACGGACTACCTGGCGGGGATGACGGACCGCTACTGCATCAGGGAGTACACAGAGCTACAGGTACCGCGGGCTTTCGCGCGCTAGCGTAGCCGCCGTGGCGCTCTACACCAGCGACTCCAAGGATCGGGTACGCGACGCGGTCGACTTCGTCGAACTGGTGGGCGCGCGCACGGAGCTGCGTCGTGCCGGCCCCGCGCGCTACGAGGGCTTGTGCCCGTTCCACGACGAGCGCACGCCGTCGTTTGGGATCGACCCGACGCAGAAGGTCTACTACTGCTTTGGCTGCCAGGCATCAGGCGACGTGTTCACGTTCGTGCAGGAGACCGAGGGCGTGGATTTCAAGGGTGCGCTTGAGCTGCTGGCGGAACGCTACGCGGTGGAGTTGCAGCGTGAGGAGGAGGACCCGCGCGAGGCAGAGAAGCGCAAGCGCAGGGAGCGGCTGCTGGAGCTGCTGAGCCGCACGGCGGCCTACTACGAGCGCTACCTGTGGGAGTCTGAGGAGGCGGCCAAGGCGCGCGCGTATCTGGAGGGGAGGGGGTTGGGCGAGGAGATCCTGCGGGGGTTCCGTGTGGGCTATGCACCGAGCGCGTGGGATCGGGTGCTGCTGGCATCGCGCCGTGGCGGCTTCTCAGAGCAGGAGCTGTATGCGACGGGGTTGGCGCAGCGCTCGAAGGAGAACGGGCGACCATACGATCGCTTTCGCTCGCGGATCATGTTCCCGCTGGCGGACGTGCGCGGGCGGGTCCTGGGCTTTGGCGCGCGTGCGATGAGCGAGGAACAGCGCCCGAAGTACCTGAACACGTCTGACAACGACGTGTACCACAAGGGTTTGCACCTGTACGGCTCGGACCTGGCGCGCGCGCATGCGACGCGTGCGGCTGAGGTGATCGTGTGCGAGGGCTACACGGACGTGATTGCGCTACACCAGGCGGGCAAGCGCAACGCGGTCGGGCTGATGGGCACGGCGCTGACGGGCGAGCAGGTTGGCGAGCTGGCGCGGATGGCGCAGACGGTGTTGCTGGCGCTGGATTCAGACAGTGCGGGGCAGGAGGCGATGCTGCGCGCGTCGAGCCTTGCAGCCAAACGCAAGCTGGAGCTGCGCGTGGTGCCGCTGCCGGCGGGGACGGACCCGGCGGAGCTGATCCAGCGTGACGGGGCGGAGGCGATCAGCGCTGCGGTAAAGCGCTCGGTGCCGTTTGTGCGCTTCCGCGTGGAGCGCGTGCTGGCGGGAGGCGACGACTCGACCCCAGAGGGTCGCGACAAGATTGTCGAGGAGCTGCGACCGGTGTTCGCGACGCTGGCGCCAAGCGCGATGCGCATGGAGCTGACGCGGATGGTCTCCAGTCGTCTGGCGCTGCCGGAAAGCCTCGCGGAGCAGCTGCTGGGGCCAAGCGGCGGTGCTTCACGCGCAACCTCCAGCGCCGCCGAGCGTAGCGGCACGCGCGGGGGAGAACAGGGGCGATCCAACGGCTCGGGCACACGCGGCGGTGGGCTGTCGGGGAGAGAGGAGACCGAGCGTGCGTTCCTGGCGCTGTGCATCGCGTCTCCCGAGGAGGGCGCTATCGCACTGGAGGGGCTGGACGTGGACGCGCAGTTCTCCAGCGAGCTGCTGCGGCGGGTGGCCAGGCACCTACGCGACGGGAATTTGAGCGAGCCTATGGCTGGGCGCGCTGGGCAGATGGGCAAGGTGGATGAAGATCCGGAGCTCGAGCGGTTGCTGGCCGAGTTGATCGTGGAAGCGGGTCGCGAGCAGGCCAACCCGGCGATGCTCGAGGTGCAGCGGCTGCAGTTGGAGCTGGCCTGGGTAGATCGCCAGATTCAGCAGGCGCGCGGACGCGACGGCTCTGACGTGAGCGCCATGGCGCAGCGGCGCGCGCGGATCAAACGCGAGTTCGACCGGGCGTACGGCGGGGCTTTGGAGCAGACGGGGGACCGGGAAGGCTGAGGTCCCGGTTCGGAGGCGGGGCGGGGCGCGCTGCCCTTTCGTCACGTCGAGCCGTCATAGAAGCTCCACGAGCTCAATGACAAAGGAGTGGCCATCGCCCTTGAGAAGTTTGCGGGTCGAGGCGCAGAAGTGCGTGCTTCTATGCTCTAATTGCCACGCTGAGGTCGAGGACGGGATGGCGTTCATCCCGGCCGACGCACTGGACAGAACAGACGCCAGTCCGGGGTAGCACAGTAGACGATCCGGGGTAGCTCAATGGCAGAGTAGTCGGCTGTTAACCGATTGGTTGTGGGTTCGAGTCCCACCCCCGGAGTTGTGGCCTTATGCCGGTGCGATCACCTTGACGTGAGCACGAGTGAGGGCGTCGGCCATACGGTGGTCATAAGTCGCCACACCTGCAAGCTCGGATCCCAGGCTGAGCGCGCTTGCAATGTGGATGGCGTCGAGCGCGCCGACGTGGATCGGCTCCACATCTCGCGCGGCGGTTACGATGTCGTCGCTCAGCTCGACGATGGCAGCCGAGGCGATGACGCCTTGAAGGATCAGGCTTCCGTCAGTGGCCGCCTCGGGGCGCTCCTTGCGAGCCCGTGCCACAGCGCGTGGAAGCTCGACTTCGGTGATGACGCTCGTGGCGAGGTTGGGCCATTGCAGGAGTTCCGCCTCGATCGCGGTTGACTCGGCCTCTCGTATCAATAGCTTCAGCAGGGCGGACGTATCGACGTAGAGGATGCCCGCTTGTTGCGCTGGCGGCTCAGCGCTCGCCATGCCTATCGTCGGCGGTCTCGCCGCGTACTGCGAGCAGCGCACGGGTACCGGCGTCCGTGACTGGTCCGGTCAGCGGACCGCGCTGCTCCAGCACGTCTGAGAGCCGCTGCGTAGCCGGCCTCAGACGCCCGGCTCGAATCGACGGAGCATTCGCCTTCGGCTGCGAGTGGCCCGAATCGACTCCCGTGCGCTCCAGCTTAGCCATGCCTACAGGCTAGCGATCACCGCTGCTGGTGTCGTCACTTGGACGCTCAGCCGGGGAAGACACATGAACTGCTCGCGTGGCTGCTCATCGACGTAGTACTAGGTCGATGGCATCGACGCCCAGTAGGTGGGTCGGTGCAGTAGCTCGAGCTTGATCCCGTCGGGGTCATAGAAGAAGACTGCGTAGTAGCCAGGCGTGTAGTCGTACTCGATGGGACCATTCTCGATCCGCACAGTTTGCGTCCGCAGCCATTGCGCTCGCTCGTCCACGACCTCGCGCGAGGGC
>Ga0209275_10000153_pt1 | contig 23148 bp, 21 predicted proteins | sample HubBroMetageREF2_FD_188344 | JGI IMG/M metagenome (GOLD analysis project Ga0209275, IMG submission 188344) | Reference soil microbial communities from the Hubbard Brook experimental Forest, New Hampshire, USA - Hubbard Brook CCASE Soil... | ecosystem: Environmental > Terrestrial > Soil >... | reverse complement strand
GGGCAGACCCGAAGCCTTGGCCAGGCCGAGCGCGAAGAATCCCGAGCAGCGCTCGTCCACGTGGGAGTAGCAGCGCAGCCGTGGCTCGCGTGCGAGCGAGAGCACCAGCGGCGCGCTGCGCGAGCCTGGCGAGGTGCACGCCGCGTGCATGCCGCAGCGCGCCAGCTCGTCTACGAAGGCTCTCAACAGCGTGTATGTGTCGGCGGTGGGGGTCATACGATGGTCGGGTGCCAGACAGCGTCGTCCTGCTTCACGGGTTCAGCGGCACGCGGCGCGCGTGGGACGGTGTGCTGGAGCTGCTCGATCATGAACGCTACCGCCCACTCGCGCTCGACCTGCCCGGGCATGGCGATGCAAGCGATGCGCGGCGCCCAATCACGTTCGCCGGCTGCGTGCAGGCGGTGCTTGCGATTGCCCCCGAGCGCTTCACGTTGTGCGGATACTCGCTGGGAGGGCGCATCGCACTTCATGTGGCGCTCGCTGCTCCCGAGCGCGTGAGCCGGCTGGTGCTTGTCTCGAGCAGCGCAGGCATCGAGGATGTCAGCGAGCGCGCTGCTCGGCGCGAGGCTGACGGGGCGCTGGCGCTGGCGTTGGAAGTGGCGCCGTTCGAGGAGTTCATCGAGCGCTGGCGCACGCAGCCGCTGTTCGCGCACGAACCACCAGCGGTCGGCGAGTTGGCGCGTAAGGACCAACGCCGCAACCGCCCCGACGCGCTGGCGGCGGTACTGCGAGGCCTCGGTGCGGGCGAGATGGAGCCGCTGTGGAACCGGTTGAGCGAGCTCGAGATGCCCGTGACGATCCTCGTCGGTGACCGCGACGCGAAGTACCTGTCGATTGCCCAGCGGATGGTCGATCGGTTGCCAGATGCTGAGCTGCGCGTCCTCTCGGGCGGTCACGGTCTGCCGCTCGAGAGCCCCGCGGCGATCGCGCAAGCGCTCGCTATTGACCCACGGCCAAGCCGATCGCCGAGAGGACCCGAAATGCCGGCCGCAGGCGGTTCTTCTCCGTCATGAAGCCGTACTCGCCGGTGCTGTCGTCATGTGATTGGTACCACCAGATGCCCGCGACGTGGGGGTCGGCCAGGAAGACTTCGTAGGCGGCCTGCATCTTGCTCGCCTGTTCGCTGCGCGAGCACGCGCCGATGGTGGCTCCGCAGTCGTTCAGGGTATAGCCGATCTCGGTTACGTAGAAGGGCGGGATCGAGCCGAGCACCGCGTTCGTCACGGCCTCATCGGCGGCCACGGAATCGATGCCCCAGTTGTCGTGCCTGTTTTCTCCGAGCGCTCCATAGGGATGGACGGAGACGCCGTTAGCGAGGATCGCGCCCGCCAGCCCTGGCACGGCCGTCACCGCCTCGCGTAGCCAGCCGCCGCCGTTTGCGTCTTCAGACCAGCTGCCCGGATCGGCCCACGTGTGCAGCGGGATATCGCCGGTCATGTCGAACAGCAGCCGCGTGCGGATCCCCGCGGCCCTCATGTCTTCGATCGCATCCAGGTACATGTGCCCGTACTGCACCGGGTTGGCCACGCCGCCCTTGAGGTAGCTCTCGTTGCCTGCTTCAGCGATGCTGATGCCCCTGTTTGCCTTCAGTTCATAGGCAACCAGGGCTCCCCACTGGCTGGGATCGACGTCACTCAGAGGCACTTCCACGTTGCCCGCGATCGCGAGCACTTTGAAGCCGCCGCTCAAAGCGCTCGCAAGGGTGTTGTAGTGACTACCGAGATCCACGCGGTCCCAGGTGATGTGTCCTCGCAGGATCGTGCGGGCGGGCGCCGGGCCCCAGCCGGCCGCATCGTTGGTCCCGATGATCGGCCCCGAGGGAGAGGCGAGCGCCGGCGATATCGCCCGGCGGTGCGCGATCGTCAAGTGGCCGAGGTCAGCCGGACTATCGCTGACCCCCTGTTCTTCTGAGCTGGTGTGCAGCGTGGCGGCAAGTGCCACCCCTGCCACAACCACGAGGATCGCCAGCACGCCGAGAGCCGGTAGGAGCGTCGAGCGTCGCGGAAGCTTGCGCGGGCCCATCTCAGGAGTCTGACGTAAGCCGCTGGCGCTGGACGCAGCTGTGACCCTAGAACGGCTCGACCCCGAGGCCGGGAGCAGTGGGCCGGGCGATCGTGCCAGCCCGCGCCGGCAATGGGTTCTCGAGATCTTCGAACAGCTCCAACGTCGCCAGACCGCAATGCGCGACCGGGCCGCGCGAGGCGAGCGCAGCCGCCGCGTGGACCGCCGCGGCCACACCCAGTGGCCCGTCGAGCGTCGAAGCCAGGTAGACCTCCGCCCCGGTGGCACGCACGAGCGTCGCCGCGGCCAATAGGCCGGCGATGCCGCCACACCTGGAGATCTTCAAGCAGATCGCGTCGGCGACGCCGGCGGTCAGGGCGCCGTGCTCGCCTGCGGTCTCGTCGATGGAAACGCGCACCGCGACTTGCTCGCGCACTTCACGCATAGCGTGCAGCCCGTGCGTGGGCTCCTCGACCAGCTCGAGCCCGGCCGGCGAGAGCGCCTCGATCGCCGCAACTGCCTCGCTGACGCTCCACGCGCCGTTGGCATCCAGGCGCAGCGCTACCCGCGGGCCCGCGGCGGCGCGCGTCGCAGCCACACGCCCGGCATCATCACCCACGCCCACCTTCAGCTTCAGGCACTGAAAGCCCGCTTGCACGGCCGCCGCCGCCTGCTGGGCGGCTCCCGCGCGATCGAGCGCTGACAGGGTCGCGTTGACGGGCACGTGCGTCACCGCGTCGTCACTCAGTAGATCCGCCACGGGCTTGCCCGCCCGGCGCCCGGCGCGGTCCCACAGCGCGAGGTCGATCGCCGAGAGCGCAGCCGGCAGGTCCTCGATTCCCCTGCAGGCTTCGATCACCTGCGCGCCGTTCATATCCACGGATCGCGCCAGTACCGGGCGGTAGCTCTCCAATACCCGCTGCACCCGCTCGATACTCACGCCATCGTATGACTCCAGCGGCGCCGCTTCGCCGTATCCAACCGAGCCGTCCTCGCCGGTGAGCGTGACGATCAGGAGCTGGCGCTCGTGAACGGCCCCGTAGGAGGTCTGTAGCGGCGTCGTCAGGCGCAGCGTGCGCGGCTCGGTGTCAAGCTTCATTTGCCGATGCCACCGCTCGCCAGGATCCCGGCGGCGAACAGCAGGCAGAAGAGGAGTTGCAGGGCGCCGGTCTTCGCGAGCGCGCCGTTCAAGGCCGGTCCGTCCGTGCGCGTGCGCACGGTCCGCACGAGCGTTGCAGCCAGGGGGAGCGCCGCCCACGGCAACAGCAGCCACGCTTGCATCGACCCGAATGCCCACGGCAGCGGCGCCGTGATGAACGCGCCAGCGACCATCGCCGCGTACAACGCGCGTGTACGCGCGCGGCCGAGGCGAACTGCCAGCGTCCGCTTTCCCGCGCGCCGATCCGTCTCCAGGTCGCGCACGTTGTTGACGACCAGGATCGCGCTCGCCAACAGACCCACAGGCACCGCGCACACGAACGCCTGCCACGGCAGCTGCTGCACCTGCACGAAGTATGAGCCCGCGACTGCCACGATCCCAAAGAACAGGAACACGAACAGCTCGCCAAGTCCCTCGTAGCCGTAGGGCCGCGGGCCGCCCGTGTAGAGCACCCCAGCGAGAATCGACGCGGCGCCCACCGCCAACAGCTCGGGTCCCGCCACCGCAACCAGATACGCGCCGCACGCCACCGCCAAGCCGAACGTCGCGTATGTCGCCAGCAGAACCTGGCTCGGGGGCACGAGGCCACCGGCCGTTACCCGCACGGGTCCCAGGCGGTCCTCCGTGTCGGCGCCTCGCCGCGCGTCGGAGTAGTCGTTCGAGAGGTTCGTGCCGACCTGGATGAACACCGCCCCGAGCAGCGCTGCCCCGAACGCCAGCGGATGGAAGTGGTCGGCTCCCAGCGCCAGCGACGTGCCCACGAGCACGGGTGCGACAGCCGCTGGCAGCGTACGCACGCGCGCCGCCATCACCCAGATGCGGACAGCGCTCACGCTAGGCCCGCTTGGGGAAGCGCGAAAAGTCCGGCGTGCGCTTCTCGCGGTATGCGTCCCGGCCCTCCTGGGCCTCCTCGCTGCCGTAGAACAAGAGGTTGGCGTCATGTGCCAGCTGCTGAATTCCGGCCAGTCCATCCTCGGCCGCATTGAAGCTCGCCTTCAGTAGCCGCAGCGAGAAGGGGGAGAGGGCGAGCATCTCCCGGCACCACTGGACGGTCTCCTGCTCCAGTCGCTCGAGTGGCACGACGGTGTTGACCATCCCCATCGCGCGCGCCTCCTCGGCTGAGTATTGCCGGCACAGGAACCAGATCTCCTTGGCCTTCTTCGGTCCCACCAGGTTCGCCAACAGCCCCGCGCCGAAGCCGCCGTCGAAGGAGCCCACCTTCGGGCCCACCTGGCCGAAGCGCGCGTTGTCCGCGGCGATCGTCAGGTCGCACACGAGGTGCAGCACATGGCCGCCGCCGATTGCATAGCCGGCGACCATCGCCACCACCGGCTTCGGCAGCCGGCGGATCTGGACGTGCAGGTCGGTGACGTGAAAACGCCCGGGGCGGGTGGGATCCGGGTTACCGGCGTCGTCGTCGTTTAGGTAGCCGGAGTCGCCGCGCACGCGCTGGTCGCCACCGGAGCAGAACGCATCGGGGCCCTCGCCCGTGAGGACGATCACGCCGATCTCGGTGTCCTCGCGCGCGTCCTCTAGCGCCTGCGAGATCTCGATGATCGTGCGCGGTCGAAATGCGTTACGCACCTCTGGCCGCGCGATCGTGATCTTGGCGATGCCCCGATCGGGGCCCGCGGACTTCTCGTAGCGGATGTCGGTGTATTCGCCGCCGGCGGGTGCGGTAGCGGGTGTCCAAGTGACGCTCATGGCGCGAAGGCTAGCCTGTGAGCCATGTTGGCCGACGGATGGCTGGCCAGGGCCGCCCTGCGGCGACCCGACGGCCTCGCCTTGCAAACACCGCGGGAGAGCTGCTCCTACGCGCAGCTGTATGCCGCCGCGCGGTTCGCTGCGGGAGAGCTGGCGGCGCGCGGGGCCACTCGCGGCGCACGCGTGGCGATCGCGCTGCCGGCCGGGCTGGACTTCGCGCAGGCGCTGCACGCGTGCCTGCTGCTCGGTGCGATCGCTGTGCCAGTCGACCTGCGCATGTCCGCGGATGAGCGTGCGCAGGTAGCCGCCGGCAGCACGGTGCTCGTGAGCGAGCCGCTGGGGGAGGGTCCCGTGCCCGTGCACGGCCCCGACGGGGCCGTGCACGAGCTCGACGCCACCGCGGTGATCATCCACACCTCCGGCACCACCCGCGCACCGCGGCCGATCGAGCTCACATACGGCAACTTCCTCTGGAGCGCCCTTGGCTCGGCCGTCGCGCTGGGCTTGGACGAGCGCGAGCGCTGGTTGTGCGCACTGCCCGTCTCACACGTGGGCGGCCTGTCGATCCTGTTGCGCTCTGCGATCTATGCGACGAGCGCGATCGTGCACGATCGCTTCGAGGAGGACCGTGTGCGCCAGGCGCTGGAAACGCAGGAGGTGACGCTTGTGAGCCTCGTGGCGACCACGCTCGCACGCCTGCTCGACGCCGGCCTGGAGCACCCGCCGGCGCTGCGCTGCGCGCTCACCGGCGGTGGACCGGTACCCGTGGCGCTGGTAGCGCGCGCGCGTGGCGCCGGCGTGCCAGTGAGCCTCACCTACGGCCTGACCGAGAGCTGCTCGCAGGCGACCACAACCCCAGTCGCAGAAGTCGCTGATGCACCGCTCAGCGCCGGGCCAGCGCTTTTTTGCACCCGCGTACAGATCGCCACCGACGGCGAGATTCTGATCAAGGGGCCCACCGTTGCCCCGGCCGCGATCGCTGATGATGGCTGGCTGCACACCGGCGATCTCGGTGAGCTCGACGATTGCGCTCGTCTGCTTGTCACCGGACGCAAGGCAGACACGATCATCAGCGGCGGTGAGAACGTGGCGCCAGCGGAGGTGGAGGCAGTGCTCGAAGCCCATCCGCAGGTACTCGAGGCTGCTGTGCTCGGTCGCTCCGATCCGCAGTGGGGTGAGGCGGTCACCGCAATCGTCGTCGCACGCGAGCAAGGGACGGTGGATGCCGAGGAGCTGCGCGCGCACTGCGCCCGCGTGCTCGCCCCCTACAAGGTCCCCAAGCGCGTCGTGCTCAGCAGCGAGCCGCTGCCGCGCACACGCTCTGGCAAGCTGCTACGAAGGAAGCTGCAATGAGCTTTGACGCGAACGCCTACCGTCAGACGAGCCTGGAGGGCTGGGAAGCGGCTGCCCCCGGCTGGGTGCGTCGCCAGGATCTCCTGCGTGCGTATGCGGCACCCGTGTCGTATTGGATGCTCGACGTGCTCTCGTTGCAGCCAGGGCAGCGCGTGCTGGAACTGGCCGGTGGCGTCGGCGAGACGGGCATGCTCGCAGCCGAGCTAGTAGCGCCGATGGGCACGGTGATCATCTCCGACCAGGCCGAGGCGATGCTCGCGGGCGCCCGGGAGCGTGCACAGCAGCTAGGCGTGGCAAACGCCGAGTTCAAGGTGCTCAACGCGGAATGGATCGACCTGCCGCTAGCAAGCGTCGACGCTGTGCTGTGCCGCTGGGGCTACATGCTGATGGCCGACCCAGCAGCCGCGTTGGCCGAGACGCGACGCGTGCTGGCGCCCGGCGGGCACGTCGCGCTCGCCGTGTGGGACTCCATCGAGAGCAACCCTTGGGCGCTGCTCCCTGGCCAGGAGCTGATCGAGCGTGGCATCGCGCCCATCCCCGCCGCGAACGCCGAGCATCAGCCGGGACCGTTCGCGCTTGGTAGCACAGACGTAGTGTCCGAGCTGCTCGCACGGGCGGGCTTCACCGACATCGACGTCGAGGCGCTCGCGCTGCCGCGCCGTCACCCTGACTTCGAGGATCTGTGGGAGACGACGCTCGACCTGTCCCGCGGTTTCCACGACGCCGTGCTCTCCCGCCCCGCGGAGGAGATGCAGGAGATCAAAGACTCGCTCGCCCGGCGCTTCGCGCCGTACATCGCCGCCGACGGCACGCTCGAGGTACCCGGGCGCACGCTCGTCGCCTGCGCGAGCGCCTGAGTGCGAGCCATGGCGCACCGGCCAAGCCCGAGAAGTTGGATAGCCTGCCGGCAATGATCTACGACGACGACGCAGACCTCACGCTCCTCGACGGCAAGACCGTCGCCATCATCGGCTATGGCTCTCAAGGCCACGCTCACGCCCTGAACCTGAAGGACTCCGGCGTTGACGTCGTGGTCGGGCTGCGCGAGGACTCGGACTCGGTCGCCAAGGCGCGTGAGCAGGGCCTCGAGGTGCTGCCGGTCGTGGAGGCAGCCAGCCGCGGCGATCTCGTGATGATCCTGCTGCCGGACGAGCTTCACCACGATGTCTGGGAGAGCGAGATCCGCGACGGCATCGCCGAGGGCAACATGATCCTGTTCGGGCACGGCTTCTCGATCCACTACAAGGAGATCGAGCCGCCGCCCGGCGTAGACGTGGCGATGGTCGCGCCAAAGGGTCCAGGGCACCTGGTGCGCCGTCAGTTCACCGAAGGCAGCGGCGTGCCTGGGCTGATCGCCGTCGAGCAGGATGCCACCGGCAACGCGCGCGCGCTGGCGCTCGCGTACGCCAAGGGCATCGGCTGCACTCGCGGCGGTGTGATCGAGACGACCTTCAAGGACGAGACCGAGACCGACCTGTTCGGCGAGCAGGCGGTGCTCTGCGGGGGCGCATCAGAGCTCGTGCAGGCTGGCTTCGAGACGCTCGTTGACGCAGGCTATGACCCGGAGATGGCTTACTTCGAGTGCCTACACGAGCTCAAGCTGATCGTCGATCTGATGCACGAGAAGGGCCTTGCGGGTATGCGCTTCTCGATTTCCAACACGGCTGAGTACGGCGACTACACGCGCGGTAAGCGAGTGATCACCGAGCAGACGCGCGAGAACATGCGCAAGATCCTCGCGGAGATCCAATCTGGCGACTTCGCGCGCGAGTGGATCGCCGAGAACCGCGCCGGCCAGGAGAACTTCAAGCGCATGCGCGCCGAGCAGCAGGACACACAGGTCGAGCACGTAGGTAGTGAGCTGCGCTCGCACATGGATTGGATCAAGCCCGCCTTCTGAGCGGCGAGAAGCCTGTCTCGCCGTGCTTGCCTATCTGTTCTGGCACCGTCCGCGAGATCCCACGAGCGTGGAGGCGTACGAGCACGCGCAGCTCACCTTCCACCGCTCGCTCGCCCGCAGCCGCCCGGTAGGCATGTGCGGCTCGGTGAGCTTCCGGGTCGCGAATATCCCATGGCTCGGAGCCGCCCCCGGTAGCGAAGGCGAGATGGCCGCGTCCGCCCCCGTCTACGAGGACTGGTACCTGGTCGAGGATTTCACGGCGCTCGGCGTGCTCAACGAGGCGGCAGTCGGCCACGGCCACCGTACCCCGCACGACGAGGCTGCACGCCGCTTTGGCAGCGGCGCCGGCGGGCTGTACGCGCTTGTGGAGGGCGAGCGCCTAGAGCTCTCCTCCCCGCCGAGGATGGCCGTGTGGGTGCAGCGTCCGCCCGGGTCCGACAGGCGTCCGCTGTGCGAGCTGCTCGGCGACGGCATGGACCCACGCCACGCGAGCCTGTGGCGTCGCCAGATGGTGTTCGGGCCGGCACCCGAGTTCTGCCTGCTCGCGGGTGAGGCGCCGGCGGGGGTTGCGCCGGCCCGGCTCCCAGACGGTTGGAGTGCCGCGACGCTCGAGCGCGAGGTGCTCTGGAGTGGTTGACGTGTCGATCGACGCTGAGTTCGCCAATCGCGAGCTCGCCTGCCAGGAGAGCCGCTTCCGTGACTGGGTTGGGTGCGAGCGTCGTTCGCTACACTCGCCTTCGTCGTTGCGACTGGCGCTCGGGTGGAGTTCACCACCGGGGAGTGACGACTCAGCACCGCCGCGCGCCTGGGCACCCTCAGATCCGACCATTCCCTCGAGGTCCGAAACAGCGAGGAGCCCCAGATGACGAGCACTCCCTTGACACAGCAGACGCCGCTGATACTCCCCGATGAGCTGATGCCCACCGATGGGCGTTTCGGCTGTGGTCCCTCCAAGGTTCGCCCGGACGCGCTTGCGCGGCTTGCGAGCGAGGGCGCAGCCGTGATGGGCACTTCGCACCGCCAAAAGCCGGTGAAGGCGCTCGTGGCTGAGATCCGCTCGGGCCTGCGCGAGCTGTTCGCGATGCCCGACGGCTACGAGGTCGCGCTCGGCAATGGCGGCGCCACCGCCTTCTGGGACGCCGCCGCGTTCGGGCTGGTGGAGCGTCGCTCGGCGCACTTGAGCTTCGGCGAGTTCTCGCAGAAGTTCGCCACGGTCACAAAGGGTGCCCCGTTCCTCGAGGACCCTGTGGTTGTCTCCGCGGATCCCGGCGATGCCCCCGATCCTGCCGCGCTCGGGGCGGCCGTCGGAGACGCCGGCGCCGATCTGCTCGCCTGGGCTCACAACGAGACCTCCACCGGCGTCATGGCGCAGGTCAGGCGACCGACCGCCAGCACTGGCGCGCTCGTGGCGATCGACGCCACCTCTGGTGCGGGTGGGCTACCGGTAGACCTCGCTCAGGTCGACGCTTACTACTTCGCACCGCAGAAGTGCTTCGCCGCGGACGGCGGGCTCTGGATCGCGCTGCTCAGCCCCGCAGCGCAGGAGCGCATCGCCGCGCTGCACGCCGCCGAGGAGCGCTGGATCCCAGAATTCCTCTCGCTGCACACCGCACTGGATAATTCGCTCAAGGACCAGACCTACAACACGCCGGCCGTCGCCACGCTGTTCCTGCTTGCCGAGCAGATCACCTGGATGCTCGAGCACGGCGGCCTGGATTGGTGCGTGTCGCGTACGCGCGCCTCCTCCGAGCACCTGTATGGCTGGGCTGAGAGCACGTCCTACACGACGCCGTTCGTAGCCGATCCCGCCAAGCGCTCGCTGGTCGTTGGAACGGTCGACTTCGAGGACTCGATCGACGCGGCGGCGGTCGCGGCGACGCTTCGCTCAAACGGGATCGTCGACGTGGAGCCGTATCGCAAGCTCGGTCGCAATCAGCTGCGTGTGGGGATGTTCCCCGCTGTGGAGACCGCGGACGTGCAGGCGTTGACCGCTTGTATCGACTGGGTCGTAGAGAGGACGGCCGCATGAGCGATCGTCTGAAGGTGCTGGTCAAGGAGAAGATCGGAGACTCGGGCGTGGCGCTGTTGCGCGAGCACTTCGACGTGGAGCTCGGGATCGAGTGGAGCGATGAGGAGCTCGCCGAGCGGATCGGCGAGTACGACGGGATCGTGATCCGCTCCGCCACGAAGATGACCGCCGATCTGATCGACCGTGCCGGGCGTTTGCGGGCGATCGGCCGCGCGGGCGTGGGCGTCGACAACGTCGACGTCGAGGCGGCGACCAAACGCGGAATCGTGGTTGCCAATGCGCCGGAGTCCAACGTAGTGACGGCGGCCGAGCACACGATGGCGCTGCTGATGGCGCTGGCCCGCAACATTCCGCAGGCGTACGCGTCGTTGATGCAAGGCAAATGGGACCGTTCGAAGTTCTCGGGCGTCGAGCTCTACGAGAAGACGCTCGGCATCGTCGGCTTCGGTCGTATCGGGCAGCTCGTCGCTCAGCGTGCCCGCGGCTTCAACATGCACGTGCTCGCGTTCGACCCGTTCGTCAGCGCCGAGCGTTATCGCGAGCTCGGAGTGGAGAAGGCGGACGGCGTCGTGGACGTCTACGCGCAGGCCGACTTCATCACGATCCACCTTCCCAAGACCACCGAGACCGAAGGCTTCATCGATGCCGGCGCGTTTGCGCAGATGCGCGATGGCGTGCGCATCCTGAACGTCGCACGCGGTGGGTTGATCGACGAGGACGCCCTCAAGGACGCGCTGGATTCTGGCAAGGTCGCTGGCGCGGCAATCGACGTATTCAAGAGCGAGCCGATGACCGAGCACCCGCTGTTCGGCTACCCCAACGTGATCGCCACGCCCCACCTGGGAGCCTCGACCGCTGAGGCCACCGACCGCGCTGGCTATCAGAGTGCCGAGCAGGTCGTCGCCGCGCTCACCGGCGGCGTGGTCGCCACGGCCGTGAACATTCCCGCCGTCGGCGCCGAGGACATGGAGATGCTCGGGCCGTTCCTGCCGCTCGCACAGCAGCTGGGTCGGCTGGCAATGGAGCTCGCTGAGAGCAGCTCGGTGGAGCGCATCGAGGCGGCATTCCTCGGCAGGATCGCCGACTTCGACACGCGCCTGCTCGGGCTGGCAGTGATCGTGGGCGCGCTGCAGGGGCGCACAGAGGAGCAGGTCAACCTCGTCAACGCCCCCACCATGGCCCAACAGCGCGGCATCGTCTTCGAGGAGAAGTCTGTCTCAGAGGCACAGGACTTCAACGAGCTGATCCGTGTCACCGTGACCGCTGGCTCCCAGCGCGTGGCTGTCGCCGGCACAGGCATCGGCCCCAACGGCGTCCCACACCTCGTTGAGGTGCAGGGCCGACGGCTGACGATCGAGTTGGAGCCATATGTGACCGTGTTTCGCTATGAGGATCTGCCGGGCATGATCGGCCGCGTGGGCACGATCTTCGGCGCTCATGGAGTCAACATCTCCTCCGCCGCGGTCGGACACACGCCTGACGGCGGCGCCGAGGGGGAGGACCGTCGGCTGGCGGCAATGGTCGTCACGACCGATGTGGCTGTGCCCGACGCGGTCGTGCAGGAGATCGTTGCCTCCGATGGATTCGTCAACGGTTGGTCTGTCGATCTCGGCTGAGCGCTCGCGCGATCGCCGGCGGCAGCGAATGCGCTGATCCTTTAGCCTCAGCCGCTATCGGCCAGCGAACGCGACGGGGGCACAGATGAAGGCAGTCGTCATCACCAAGCACGGCGGTCCAGGGGTGCTGCAGGTCCAGGAGCAGCCCGACCCGAGGCTCGAGCCCGGGCAGGTGCGCATCGACGTCGCCGCCTCGGGGGTTAACTTCGCGGACGTGATGGCGCGTATGGGCCTGTATCCCGACGCCCCCAAGACTCCTTGCGTGGTCGGCTACGAGGTCGCGGGAACGATCCTGGAGCTGGGGGATGGAGTCCACGATTGGAGCGTCGGCCAGCGGGTGTTCGCAAGCACTCAGTTCGGTGGCTACGCCTCACAGGTGGCGGCCATGGCAACTGACGTCGTGGCACTGCCAGATGAGCTCAGCTTCGAGCAGGGCGCCGCGATCCCTGTCAACTACGGCACTGCGTGGGCGGGACTGATCGGCTACGGCAACCTGCAGCCGGGCGAGCGCGTACTGATCCACTCCGCGGGGGGTGGCGTCGGCATCGCCGCAACACAGATCGCCAACCGCGTTGGCGTCGAGGTCTACGGGACAGCCTCGCCAGGCAAGCACGCTCGCTGCATCGAGCTCGGCGTCGACCATGCGCTTGACTACACCAAGCCGGGCTGGGAGCGTGGCTTGCCGAAGTTCGACGTGATCATGGATGCAGTCGGTGGTCCCAGCTTTCGCCGCAGCTACAACCTGCTGCGCCCCGGCGGGCGCCTGGTGGCGTTCGGCGCCTCCGCCGTCGTCTCCGGGGAACGCAAAAACGTCGTCACCGCGCTGCGCGCGGTCGCCCGCATGCCCCGCTTCAACCTGATCAAGCAGATGTCCGAATCGAAGGCCGTGATCGGGCTGAACATGCTCAGCCTGTGGAAGGACCGCGGAACGCTCGAGCCATGGATCGGGCCGCTGCAGGAGATGCTCCACGACGGCACGATCAAACCGGTCGTGGCAGATGCCTTCAACTTCGACGACACCGGCGCCGCGCAGAACATGATCACCGAGCGGCGGAACGTGGGCAAGGTGGTACTCGTCCCCTGAGCTGGTTTGGCTCTCGTCGGCACCAGTGCTACCCTGCCGAGAGATGTCGTTCCAGTTCTCGCTTCTCCAGCTTCTTCTCCTCCCCCCTCGGGGGGAATAGCGCGTGGCGGCCGCGTAGCCGCATACCCAGCAGAGAGGAACAGCAAGCGAGATAGAGAAGGAGCACGAACGACATGAGCAACAGCGACGTACGCAACGACGCCAATCGCGTCAAGATCTTCGACACGACCCTGCGCGACGGTGAGCAGTCGCCGGGTATTTCTTTGAACAAGCAGGAAAAGCTTGAGATCGCCCACCAGCTGGCACGTCTCGGTGTGGATGTGATCGAGGCAGGCTTCCCGATCACCTCACCGGGTGACTTCGAGTCGGTGCAGGCGATCGCGCGCGCCGATTTGAGCCCCTCCCACCCGGTGATCTGCGGCCTGGCGCGAACCAGCAAGCAGGACATCGATGCTGCGTGGCAGGCGGTGAAGGACTCCGAGCGACCGCGCATCCACATGTTCCTGGCCACCAGTGACATTCACATCGAGCGCAAGCTGCAGACCACGCGCGAGGATGTCAAGGGCCAGGTGCGGGCGGCCGTGGCACAGGCCCGCGAATACACCGACGACGTGGAGTTCTCGCCGGAGGACGGCTCACGCTCCGACGTGCAGTACATGGCCGAAGTGATTCAAATCGCGCTGGATGAGGGCGCCACCACTATCAATGTCCCGGATACCGTCGGCTACACGATGCCCAACGAGTATGCGGCGATGTTCACTGAGCTCTACCGGCTGGTGCCCGGGCTACGCGAGGTCGTCGTGTCAGTGCACTGCCACGACGATTTGGGGCTGGCGGTCGCCAACTCACTGGCCGGCCTGGAAGCGGGTTGTCGCCAGGTGGAGTGCGCGATCAACGGCATCGGCGAGCGTGCGGGCAACGCGTCGCTGGAGGAGATCGTGATGCTGCTGCGCACGCGCGAGCCTAGCCTGGGCCTGTGGACTGGAGCGGACACGACGGAGATCGCGCGCACGAGCCGCCTAGTCTCTCGCCTGACCGGCTATCAGGTGCAGCCGAACAAGGCGATCGTCGGGCGCAACGCGTTCGCGCATGAGGCGGGCATTCACCAGGATGGGGTGCTCAAGGAGCGCACCACATACGAGATCATGGACGCCACCACCGTCGGCCTGCGCAGCAACTCGATCGTGCTGGGCAAGCATTCAGGTCGCCATGCGCTGAGCAAAGCGCTGGAGGAGATGGGCTTCGAGCTGGACGGCGCCGCGCTGAACACCGCGTTCAAGCGCTTCAAGGAGATCGCCGACCGCAAGAAGCAGGTGACCGCGATGGACTTGGAGGCGCTGGTCACCGATGAGCTGCGCGAGGAGGTGGCCGGTTATGCGCTCGAGTCCTTCGAGGTCGAGGCATCCTCGCAGCGCCCACCGCACGCGCGCGTGCGCGTGACGTTGCCGGATGGCGGCTCCGGCAGCGGCTCGTTCACAGGTGACGGTCCCATCGACGCGGTCTTCCAGGCGATCAACGCCGCCACGGGCGTGGCGCCGATTCTCAGCGACTTCACGATCGGAGCGGTCACGGAGGGCCAGGACGCGCTTGGTGAGGTGTCCGTGGTGCTCGAGGTCTCGGGCTTCACCGGCGCAGGCCAGGGTGTCTCGACTGACATTATCGACGCGGCCGCGCGGGCGTACGTGCGCGCGCTGTCGGTTGCCGTCGCGCGCTCGCGCGCGGACGACGCGATCGGGCTGCCCGAGACGGCTGTCTGACCCCGCGTCGCGACCACACGACGATCTAGGCATGGCGGCCGACGCGCGCAAAGCCGTCTGTCTGTGATAACATACGCCCGTATGTTCATTGCCGACCCGCTCGACCCGGCCGTCATCGGCGCACGCGTGAAGGCGCTGCGCGAGTCCTCGGTGCTGTCGCTGCGCGACCTGTCCGAGCGCAGCGGCGTCAGCGCACCCATGCTCTCGCAGGTCGAGCGCGGGGACACCAGCCCGACGCTGACCGTTGCCGCCAAGATCGCCGCCGGGCTCGAGTTGCGACTCTCGCAGCTCTTGCGCCTGGATGAGGACGGTGCCGTCACGATCGTGCATGCTGGCGACCGTACCCGCGGTGGCAACAAGCGACGCGGCCACGGCTTTGAAGTATTGACCTCCTCTCAGCCGGGGCAGCGCGCCGAGGTCTCGCGCCACACGCTTGCGCCCGGTGGCGCGACCGGCGCGTCAGACGATCCACCGATGCACGAGCCCGGTAGCCGCGAGACAGCGGTCGTCGAGAAGGGCTCGGTGGTGCTCGTGTGCGACGGACAGCGGTACGTGCTCGAGGAGGGCGACTGCGTCACCTTCGACGCCGACCTGCCGCACCACTTCGAGAACTCCAAGGAGCGCAAAGTCGATGCGGAGTTCCTGGCCGTCGTTGCCGCCGGATTGAGGCGCAGCTAGATGTCTGCCACGCGAACGCCGTCGCGGGCGGACAACGTGGATGTGCCCACAAAACGAGACCCACCACCCACGAGCACGAGGACCGATGACCATGCCGAAGACACTGTTCGAGAAGATATGGGCGGCACACGAGGTCGCCGACGGCCTCATCTACGTCGACCTGCACCTGGTACACGAGGTCACCAGCCCGCAGGCCTTCGACGGTCTGCGTCTCGCCGCGCGCAGCGTGCGCCGTCCCGACCGCACGCTCGCCACCGCCGACCACAACACGCCCACCGACGGCACGCCAGTGGCCGCGCGCATCAAGGACGAGCTCTCGCGTGTACAGGTGGAAACGCTCGAGCGCAACTGCGCCGAGTTTGGCGTGCCTGTGTACTCGCTCGGCTCCGATCGCCAGGGGATCGTGCACGTCATCGGCCCCGAGCTCGGCGTCACCCAGCCCGGCATGACGATCGTCTGTGGCGACTCGCACACCTCCACACACGGCGCCTTCGGCGCGCTCGCCTTCGGCATCGGCACCAGTGAGGTCGAGCACGTGCTCGCCACGCAATGCATGGTCCAGAGCAAACCGCGCTCCATGCGCATCCGCTACGAGGGCCGGCTCGGCTTCGGCGTCACCGCCAAGGATCTGATTCTCGGAACCCTGGGCCAGCTTGGGGTCGGCGGGCTCACCGGGCACGCTGTCGAGTACGCCGGTCCCGCGATCGAGGCGCTCTCCATGGAGGGGCGCATGACTGTATGCAACATGACGATCGAGGGCGGCGGGCGCGCCGGCATGATCGCCCCCGACGAGACCACGTTCGCGTGGTTCCGCGACGTTGAGCGTCCAGGTGCGCCGAAGGGCGCCGAGCTCGATGCCGCAATCGAGCGCTGGCGCGAGCTGCCTACCGAGTATGGCGCCGAGTTCGACACGGACCTCGTCATCGATGCCTCCGCCATCTCCCCGCAGGTCACCTGGGGCACCAACCCCGGGATGGTCCGCGCCGTCACCGAGAAGGTGCCTGCGCCCGAGGAGTTCGACAGCCCCGCCGACCGCGAGGCCACCGAACGTGCGCTGCACTACATGGCGCTCGAGCCCGGCACGCCGATCGAGCAGATCGCTGTCGACCGCGTGTTCATCGGCTCGTGCACCAACTCGCGCATTGGCGATCTGCGTGCCGCCGCGAAGGTCGTTGCCGGCAAGAAGGTCGCGGCTTCTGTCAACGCGATGGTCGTGCCCGGCTCACAGCAGGTCAAGGCACAGGCCGAGGCCGAGGGGCTCGACCAGGTGTTCCGCGACGCGGGCTTTGACTGGCGCGTCGCCGGCTGCTCCATGTGTCTAGGCATGAATCCCGACATCCTCGCGCCTGGCGAGCGCTGCGCCTCCACTTCCAACCGCAACTTCGAGGGTCGCCAGGGGCGCGGCGGACGCACGCACCTCGTGTCGCCGCAGATGGCCGCCGCGGCAGCCATCGAGGGGCGCTTCGTCGACATCCGGGAGTGGTCGTGAGCGCCTCCGCGCCGGAAGGCGGGGCACCAGTTGCCTGGCAGCAGGAGGACACCGTGGCGAGCTTCGCCGAGCGCCGGCGCGTGCTGATCCCGCTGCTCGATGTGCAGGAGGAGATCCTCACGCAGGTGCTGACCCGCGGCGAGCGCCCCGTCGAGCGCTTCCTCGACCTCGGTGCCGGCGCCGGTGCCGTCAGCGAGCTCGTGCTGAGGCTCGGCGGCGAGTACTCCCATTCCGACGGAGTGCTCGTGGACTTCTCTGAGCCGATGCTCGAGCGCGCTCGCGCCAACCTCGCGCCGTTCCCAGGGCGCTGGCAGATCGTGCGCGGCGATCTCTCCAGCGTGGGCTGGCAGGCCGGGCTGCCGGGAGGCCGCTACGACGCGGTGGTCTCCGGCCTTGCCATCCACCACCTCTCGCCCGCGCGCAAGCGCGAGCTGTTTGCTGAGGCGTTTGCGCTGCTCGAGCCCGGCGGCACGTTCGTCAACATGGACTGCGTCGCCGTCGAGGGTCCGCTGGAGGGCCTGTTCGACGAGTACATGCTCGCGAGCGCCGTGCGCCACGAGCACGAGCATGGCCGCGACGGCTCAGGCCAGGACGTCGACTTCGACACCGGCGAAGACCAGCTCGACAGCATCGAGGACCAGCTGAGCTGGCTGCGCGACGCCGGCTTTCAGCACGTGGAAGCGCACTTCAAGTGGGCCGAGGCCGCCGTCTTCGGTGGGACGAGGCCAGTGAAAGGAGACGAGTAGTGGAACCGATCAAGACAATCGCGGGGCCGGTCAGCTTCTTGGACAGAAGCGACGTGGACACCGACCAGATCATGCCGAAGCAGTTCCTCAAGCGCGTCGAGCGCAGCGGCTTCGGCGAGTTCCTCTTCTACGACTGGGCCAAGGAGCCCGGCTGGGAGCTGCCCGCCAACCCGATCCTCGTCGCCGGCGAGAACTTCGGCTGTGGCTCCTCGCGCGAGCACGCTCCGTGGGGTCTGCAGGACTACGGCTTCCAGGCAATCGTCGCGCCGTCATTCGCGGACATCTTCTACTCCAACTGCACCAAGATCGGGCTACTGCCGGTCGTGCTCAGCGCCGAGGACTGCCACTCGCTGGCGCGCGCCGGCGATGGCGAAATCGACCTAGATGCCCAGGAGGTGCGCTTCGCCGGCGAGCAGGTCGCGTTCGCGATCGACCATGAGATCCGTCACCGCCTGCTCGGTGGGCTCGACGACATCGCGCTGACGCTGCAGCAGGACGAGGCCATCTCGGGGTACGAGCGCGAGCGCCAGGGGCGAGCGCCGGCGGTGCCGGTCACGACGGCCCTGTGAGCCGCGCCTGCTAGCGTCGCGCGCCGATGGCACATCACATCGTCACGCTCCCCGGCGACGGGATCGGCCCGGAGATCATGGCGCCCACGCTGGCGTTGCTGACCACGCTGGGCGACTTCGAGTTCGAGGAGCACCTATTTGGCGGCGCCTCCATCGACGCGCACGGCGTCGCGCTCACTGACGAAGTCCTCGACGCGTGCCGGCATGCGGATGCGGTTCTGCTCGCCGCGGTGGGCGGCCCGAAGTGGGACACGACCGATCCGAGCAAGCCACGCCCCGAGCAGGGCCTGCTGGGACTGCGCAAGGGATTGGGGTTGTACGCGAACCTCCGCCCGGTCAAGCCACTACCCGCGCTGTATGACGCCTCGCCGCTGCGACGCGAGCGCATCGAGGGCACCGACCTGCTCGTCGTGCGGGAGCTCACCGGTGGCATCTACTTCGGCGAGAAGACACGTACCGACAGCTATGCCTCTGACGTTTGTGCCTACAGCACCGAGGAGATCGACCGTATCGCGCGCAGCGCGTTCGGAGCCGCCGAGCGGCGCTCGGCCAAGCCGAAGGTGACGAGCGTTGACAAGGCTAACGTGCTGGAGACCTCCAGGCTGTGGCGCCAGGTCGTAAGCGAGCTGCACGCTCGCGAGTTCGCGCACATTGAGCTAGAGCATGTGCTCGTAGACAACGCCGCCATGCAGCTCGTGTCCGCACCTGCGCACTTCGATGTGATCGTCACCGAGAACATGTTCGGAGACATCCTCTCCGACGAGGCAGCGATGCTCACCGGCTCGATCGGCATGCTCCCCAGCGCCTCGCTCGGCGCCGACGGCCCCGGCCTGTTCGAGCCCGTGCACGGCTCCGCACCGGACATCGCCGGACAGGGTGTTGCCAATCCGTTGGCGATGTTCCTGTCGGCCGCGATGCTGCTCAGGCACGGATTGGGCTTGGCAAGCGAGGCGGCGGCTGTAGAATCGGGGGTCGAAGGTGCACTCGCTGGGGGCCTGCGTACGCCCGACCTGGGTGGCGCGGCGGGCACGATGCAGGCCACCAGGGCAGTGCTCGACAACGTCGAATAGGAGCAGTGTGAACGTGGAGCCGACCGACCTCATCTGGATGAACGGAGATTTCATCGCCTGGGAGGACGCCAAGGTCCACGTCTTGACGCACGGCCTGCACTACGGCACGGGAGTGTTCGAGGGAGTGCGCTGCTATGACACGGTGCTCGGTCCGGCCGTGTTCCGCAACACCGACCATGTCGAGCGCCTGCGCCGCTCGGCGGAGCTCTTCTACATGGAGCTGCCGTACTCCGATGAAGAGCTGCGCGCGGCGACGCGCGAGCTCGTCGCGCGCAACGGACTGCGCTCGTGTTACATCCGCCCGCTCGCCTATCGCGGCTACGGCTCAATGGGCCTGAACCCGCTCGATGCCCCGGTGGATGTGACGATCGCCTGCTGGGAGTGGGGAACCTACCTGGGGGAGGAGGGCATGCGCAACGGCGTGCGTGCGATGACCTCCTCGTGGCGTCGCATCAGCCCCGATTCGCTGATCCCACATGCCAAGGCCAGCGGTCAGTACCTCAACAGCGTGCTCGCGAAGGTCGAGTCGGTGAAGGCCGGCTACGAAGAGGCGATCCTGCTCGACGACCACGGTCACGTGTGCGAGGGCACCGGCGAGAACGTGTACATCGTGCGCGACGGCGAGATCTCAACGCCCGGACAGCACAATTCGATCCTCGACGGCATCACACGCCGGTCGGTCATACAGATCGCGCAGGATCTCGGCTACAAGATCCTCGAGCGCAATGTGGCGCGCGCGGAGATGTATCTGGCCGACGAGGTGTTCCTGTCGGGCACCGCCGCGGAGATCGTGCCTGTGCGCGAGGTGGACAACCACAAGGTCGGCACCGGCGAGCCGGGCGAGATCACACGCGTGCTGCAAGCAGCTTTCGACGATGCCATCCACGGGCGCTCGCAGCGCTACCGCGAGTGGCTGGACGTGGTCGACGCGGTCGACCTCGAGACTCCCGCTGGCGAGAGCCCGGCGGCGGCGCAGCAACTCACGGCGACGGAGCGAATTACCGGGGCGAGCGGCTAGAGGCGGTGCGCCGCGGCCGCTCGCAACGCCAAGCCGCTCCGCACACCGCTACGCCGAAAGGATTTCCCCAATGAGCCCCACGTCCACAAGCATCGAGCTATACGACGCCACCCTGCGCGATGGCATGGGGGGCGGCGGCCTGACGCTCACAGCCGAGGAGAAGCTACGCGTCGTGCACGCGCTGGATGGCCTGGGGGTGCACCTGATCGAGGCCGGGTTTCCCGCGTCGAACCCGAAGGAGCTGGAGCTGTTTGGGCTGCTCGCGCAAGAGAGTCTGAACAACTCCGAGATAGTCGCCTTTGGCATGACCCGCAGGCGCGACGCCACCGCCGAGAACGACGAGGGGCTGCGCGTGCTCGCCGATTCCTTCGCATCGGTTTGCACGCTCGTCGGCAAGACGTCGGTGCTGCACGTGGAGAAGGTGGTACGCGTCTCGCGCGAGGAGAACCTGGCGATGATTGCCGACTCGGTCGCGTTCCTCGTCGCCGCTGGCAAGCGTGTGCTGCTCGATGCGGAGCATTTCTTCGACGGCTTCGCGCTGGATCCCGCGTATGCGCTCAGCTGCCTGCGCGTGGCCGCAGGTGCGGGTGCCGAGCGGATGGTGCTGTGTGACACCAACGGGGGTTCTCTTCCTCCTCATATAAGGACGGCGTTCGCGGTCGTGAGCGAAGCGCTCCCAGGCGTGCCACTCGGGATCCACACACACGACGACTCCGGCTGCGCGGTTGCCAACACGCTCACCGCCGTTGAATGTGGCGCTACCCAGGTACAGGGCACGGTCAATGGAATCGGCGAGCGCACCGGCAACGCCAACCTGATCACGATCATCGCCGACCTGCAGCTGAAGATGGGCGCCGAACTGCTCGCACCGGAGCGCCTCGCGCGGCTGACGGAGACCGCGCACTTCGTCGATGAGCTGCTCAACCGAGCTCCGAACCCTGCGCAGCCGTATGTGGGCAAGCACGCCTTCGCGCACAAGGCTGGGCTCCATGCGGCGGGGGTCCGGGCCGAACCGCAGACGTTCGAGCACATCGACCCAGGCGTCGTCGGCAACAGTCGCGACGTTTTGATCTCCGAGCTTTCCGGGCGCGGCACGATTGTCGAGAAGGCCAGCCACGCGGGGCTGCCCGCCGACGATGAGTTCGCCCAGCGGGTCGTAGAGCGGGTCAAGGAGCTCGAGCACGAGGGCTTTCAGTTCGAGGCCGCCGACGGCTCGTTCGAGCTGCTGATGCGCCGGCAGGCGGGCGAGTACGAGTCGCTCTTCCGCCTGGAGTCCTGGCGCGTGATCGTCGAAAAACACGCTGACCGCCGCGCGACGACCGAAGCGAAGATCCAGCTGTGGATTCCCACCGAGAGCGGCGAGGAGCACTATGTGCGAACCGCCGAGGGCAACGGCCCAGTCAACGCCCTCGATCGTGCGCTGCGCGACGCCATCGGTGAGATCCATCCTCACCTCAAGGACATCGACCTGGTCAACTACAAGGTGCGCATCCTCGACGAGACCAAGGGCACCGGCGCGGTCACGCGCGTGCTGATCGACGCCTCCGACGGACACGAAGTGTGGGGCTCCATCGGGGTGGCCGAGAATTTGATCGCCGCGTCCTGGGATGCACTGGTTGACTCATTGGAGTATGGGATGCAGGGTCAGCGCAGAACCGCCGCGCAATCGGCGGTCGGCTCGGGCGGCAAGGTTTAGTGACGAGTAGCGACGGCGGCGCCGGGCACGGCAAGGCGGATGAGGTGATCCCCCTCGCACGCCCGGTGCTCGGGCTCCAGGAGGAGCAGGCGGTGCTCGAGGTGCTGCGCTCCGGACAGCTTTCGCTCGGGCCGCGTCTGGTGGCGTTCGAGCGGGCCTTCGCGGAGCGCGTCGGCGTGTCGCATGCGAGCGCAGTCAGCAGCGGCACCGCGGGGCTGCACCTGGCGTTGCGCGCGGTCGGCGTGGGGGAGGGCGATGAGGTCGTCACGAGCCCGTTCTCGTTCGTCGCATCCGCGAACGCGGCGCTGTACGAGCGGGCGCGGCCGGTGTTCGCGGACATCGACCCGGTGACGCTCAACCTTGACCCCGATGCGGCGGCAGCTGCGGTCGGTGAGCGCACGCGGGCGCTGCTGCCCGTGCACATTTTCGGCTACCCCGCTGAGATGCCTGCGTTTGAGGTCCTTGCCAAGAACCATGGATTGGCGATCGTTGAGGATGCGTGCGAGGCACTTGGTGCAGTGCATGCCGACGGAATCGCCGTCGGTGGGCGCGGCCACCCGGCGGTGTTCGGCTTTTATGCCAACAAGCAGCTGACAACAGGCGAGGGCGGCATGGTGACGCTCGGCGACCCAACCTTGAAGGAGCGCATCGACTCCGAGCGCAACCAGGGTCGCGCACCCGACATGGGCTGGCTCGACCACGACCGGCTCGGCTTCAACTACCGATTGAGCGATCTCGCGTGTGCGCTGGGGATTGCCCAGCTCGCGCGGCTCGATCAGATGCTCATGGATCGCGCTCGCGTTGCCGGGCTCTACCGTGAAGCGCTCGCCGGGATCGAGGAGCTGGAGCTGCCGTGCTCCGACCACGACGGCGACAGGCGCGGATGGTTCGTGTTCGTCGTGCAGCTACCGCGCGGGGTCGATCGCGATGAGACTGTGCGCGCGCTCGCCGCTGCCGGTGTCCAGAGCAAGCCCTACCTACCGGCGATCCACTTGATGAGCTTCTATCGCGAGCGCTTCGGGTATCGCGAGGGTGAATTCCCGGTGTGCGAGGAAGTAGCCGCCCGCTCGCTGGCACTGCCGTTCTTCCCGGAAATGAGCGAGGGGCTCGTCGCGCGGGTGGCAGAGCGGCTGGCTGCGATCCTGGATGCGCGTCCGGCGGCCGTAGACTGAGCGCCCGTGTCCCGCTTCCATGAGCCCCAGCACCGTGACTTTCAGCGGCTGAACAACTCGATCGCCTTCGACCGGCGGCTGTGGCCGCAGGACATCGAGCAGTCATG
>Ga0209275_10000152_pt1 | contig 23160 bp, 15 predicted proteins | sample HubBroMetageREF2_FD_188344 | JGI IMG/M metagenome (GOLD analysis project Ga0209275, IMG submission 188344) | Reference soil microbial communities from the Hubbard Brook experimental Forest, New Hampshire, USA - Hubbard Brook CCASE Soil... | ecosystem: Environmental > Terrestrial > Soil >... | reverse complement strand
GGAAAGCGGAGTATCGCATAGCGTATTTCCCCCAGATGACAAAAGCGCGTCAGAGCTACCCCCATAATTTGACCGAGAAGGGGTGCGGATGTCCACATTAAATTGGAGAGAGGGGCGAAGATGTCAGGGGTAGGAGGGGTTGTTTTTCTAAATATTTTCGCATGTTGAGGGCGGTGTGAGGTGCGGGCTGAGAACCGCGTTCTGTAAGTATGGGCACAGTTACGGAAGCGTAGTTTGCTGTTGACGAAAAAGACCGCGCGGTTTTGTGGCCGAGCAGAGCGACTGTTATTAATGGTATAAAACTGGGCCGTCGGTGGAGTTCTGTTTTGCAACGTCGAGAGGCGGCGCTGGGAGATTCGTGTGGTTGTGAGAATTTTATTTGTGCTGGGGTTTGCGTTGTGCGCGAGCGGGTTGGTGTCTCCGGCGGTGGCGCTGGGGCTCGGGCTGATTTTTGGGCTGAGCTTGACGCATCCCTGGCAGACGGAAGCGCGCACGGCGACGAAATATTTGCTGCAGGCGTCGGTGGTGGGGCTGGGATTCGGGATGAATCTGCACGAAGTGTTGCGCGCCGGGCGGAGCGGGTTCGTTTACACGGCCGCCAGTATTGCGTTCGCGTTGACGGCGGGATTGCTGGCGGGGCGGGTGCTGGGGGTGAACAAGACGGCTTCGATATTGATCACCGTGGGGACGGCGATTTGTGGCGGGAGCGCGATTGCGGCGGTGGCGCCGATCATTCATGCAGATCAGGAGGAAACGGCGGTTTCGCTGGGGACGGTTTTTATTTTGAATGCGATTGCGCTGTTGATTTTTCCGCCGCTGGGTTGGTTGCTGCATTTGTCGCAGCAACAATTTGGGCTTTGGGCTGCGCTGGCGATACATGATACCAGTTCGGTGGTGGGGGCGACGGCGCATTATGGAGCGGTGGCGTTGGTGGTGGGGACGACGGTGAAACTAACGCGAGCTTTGTGGATTGTGCCGGTTTCGGTGGGGGCCGCGGTGATGAAGAGGTCGGATAGCCGGACGATACAGTGGCCTTGGTTTATTGGGTTGTTTTGTTTGGCTGCGGTGGCGAATACGTATGTGCCAGCTGCTGCGGGCGCTTGGCATGTGTTGAGTGTGATGGGGAGATTGGGATTGACGGCGACTTTGTATTTGATTGGGACGGGGATTTCGCGGGCTACGGTCCGGCAGGTGGGGGTGCGTCCGATGCTGCAGGGAGTGATTCTGTGGATTTTGGTGGGGGTCACGTCGTTGTGGTTGATAGCTGCGGGGTGGTTTGCACTTTAGCGCTGCGCATTGGTGCGGCACCGATGGCGGTCTGAAGACCGCCGCTACAAATGCAAGGGCAATGCCGATTGCACGCGGTCTGTGCGTCGCAGGGGCACAAGCCTAGTCGCCGGTTTCTGGCGCTGGCGGGGCGACTGGTGCTGGCGGGGGGACACGGCTCGGAAGGATTGTGGAGTAGAGGGCTACTACGGCGACGATGATGTTGGCGACCATTACTGGTTTGGAGTTGATCAGGATGCCGTAGGTTAGCCAGACGACCGCGCCTAGGGCTTGCATGAGGCGGAGCGTCTTGTGATTGCGGAAGAAATAGGATGCGGTGACGAGGGCAGTGGCGAGCCAGCCGATTGAGCTGATCATATTGTTGAACCATCTCCTGAGCGAATTTCGACGGCTTCTTCTGTGGCGGGGCGGAGCGTGAGCCAGTCGGTGCGAACTTTATCCCATTCCTGAATGAGAAAGCCGTAGGATTCAAGAAAGGTGCGGATTTGCGCGCGGCCTTTGCCGACAATTTTTTCCAGGATGGGGACAAGGACGCCCAGAGCGCTGGTGCTGAGAATGGTGCGCTGGGCGATGTGCGAGACGTGTTTGGTTTCCGAGACTGCGATGGTGAAGCCGTCGCGTGCGTTGATGTGCAGCATGACGTGAATGTCGGAGCTGCCGTCGCCGGCGTAGATGACGTGGTCGGGGCCGATTTTCATTTTGGCTTGGAGCTCGTCGAGGAAGGCGACTTTTCCGTAGCCGGCGGTGGCGCGGACGATGGTGTCAATTTCTCCACTGCTTTTGTATTTGAATTCCGTGCCGTGAATGCGATCGGACGGCAGAATTCCTTCGAGTGCGGATTGGATTACTTCGACGGGCGCGGCGGAGAGAACGTAAAAATCAAAGTGATAGCCTTGGATGCCGTGGTTGAGAATTTCGTTAAGCAGGCCGATATTGGCTTTGAGGCGGATTTCTTTGCCGACCTGGATTAGGTGCTCTTTGCGAACGCGCGAGCGGAATTCCGGATCGTGGAGCAGGAGATAGGCTAGTTCGGCGCCCTGCTGGACTAGATTCAGTTTGGCCATGCCTTCGGCTTTGCGTTCGAATTCGGCGGTTGGGATTCCTACGATTTCGCTTAAGACGTAGCCGGAATCGTTGAAGGTTAAAGTCTGATCGAAATCGCTAACGAATAAATAAGATTTTAGTGCGGCATCGCTCATGAGAGTGATTTGCCTCCTGCTGACTTTGCTGGTTGCTATTACCGTATTTTACATCAGATTTCATACTGCGGAGGCCGTTGAGCGCGCGTGAATGGAACACATCAGAAAGATGAATTTGCAAGCGGGCGTGGGTTTTGCTCGCTTGCGGTCGCGAGGGTGTGCTTTGCCGGGCGACTTTCGGCGCTGGTTTTAGCGCGGGTTTTCGAGCAGGACCGCGATGCCCTGCCCTCCGCCGATGCAGGCTGACGCTATGCCGTAGCGCAGATTGGAGCGGCGGAGTTCGCGCGCGACTGTCACGGCCAGGCGTATGCCGGTGGCGGCGAGAGGATGGCCGATGGCGATGGCGCCGCCGTTAACGTTGAGTTTGTTGCGGTCGAGGCCTAGCTCTCGTTCGACGCCGATAATTTGCGCGCCGAAGGCTTCGTTGATTTCGAAGCGGTCGATGGCGTCGAGTTGCAGGCCGGCGCCGCCGAGGAGCTTGCGGATGGCGGGAGCGGGCCCGATGCTCATGATCTCCGGGGGCACGCCTACGGTGGCGACGGCGGCGACGCGCGCGAGCGGTTGGATGTTGCGCGATTTTGCGTAGGCGCCGGAGCCGACTAACGCTGCGGCGGCGCCGTCCACGATGGCGGAACTGTTGCCGCCGGTTTGCACGCCGTCGAAGGCGGGGCGAATTTTGGAGAGCACTTCGTAGGAGGACGGGCGAATGTGCGTGTCGGTGGCGAGGCTTTCGATTTTGCTGGGGAGGCGGATGCCGCGGGAGTTGTAACCTTCGAGTTCGAATGTTTCGGTGATGAGCGGCGCGATTTCGCCGGAGAGGAAACAACTTTTCTGTGCGGCGAGGGCGCGGGTGAAACTTAATGCGGCGAAGTGGTCCACTTCTTCGCGCGTGATTTTGTATTTGCGGGCTGTGTTTTCCGCGGTTTGGCCCATGGTGATTCCTGGCGCGGGATCTAGCAGCGCTTCCCAAAGGAAATCCTTGAAGTCGACCTGGCCGATGCGAAAACCGCCGCGGTGAGTGTAGGCCGCGATTGGATTGCGGCTCATGGATTCGGCGCCGACACAGAGACCGAGTTGGATTTTTTTCAGAGCGATGGCGTCGGCGGCCTGGCTGATGGCTTCCATGCCGGTACCGCAGACGCGTTGCACGAGTAATGCGGGGCGGTCGAGCGGAACGCCGGAGTAGAGGCCGATGTGGCGGGGAAGCATGTAAGCGTCGAAGCTGGCTTGGGCCACGCTGCCGGCGATTACGGAGCCGACGTCTGCGGCGGGAATCTTTGTGCGTTCGAAGAGGGCTCGGGCGGATTTGATGCCGAGATCGGTGGGGGAGACCAGGCCTAGCGCGGAGTTGTAGTCGATGAAGGGGGTGCGGATGCCGTCGAGGAGAAAGATGTCGTCGTGGGCGATGAAATATCCGCCGGTATTGTTGTCGGTAGTGGCCATGACTTACTTCTCCTTAGTGTTTCGGACGCGCAAAACGCGCCAGGATGATTGCGGCGCGTAGAGTTCTTCTACGATTGTCGCGCGGCGATCCAGGACGGCGCGCTGGTTCAGCGAGCCTTTGTCTGTGATTTCTCCAGCGTCTAGCGATGGCGGTTCTTCTGCGATGATCGCGCGGGTAACGCGAGTGGAGCTGCCGGTGGAATTTGCGGCGCACGATTCGAGTAGCGCTTGAAAGTGGGCGCGGATTTGCGGATGCGAAAAAATATCGGCCGCTGATGCGCCGCGCTGAAGTTGCGGGCAGAGAGCGCGGCAGGCGTCGGCATCGGCGAAAATTAACATGCCGATGTCGTCGCGGTCGTGGCCGGTGATGACGACGTCGCGCACAAATGGAGCGAAGTGGCTGAGGATGCGGGACCGAAGCGGGCCGACGCTGGCCCATGTGCCGCTGGCGAGTTTGAAATCCTCGGAGAAGCGGCCGTCGAAGAGGAAACCTTTGTTGACGTCGGCGGGATCGACAAACTTTAGTGCATCGCCGAAATTGTAGAAACCTTCTTCGTCGAAAGCTTGCGCGGTTAGTTCTGGTTGGCGCCAATAGCCTGGCGTGATGTTAGGACCGCGGACGCGTGCTTCCAGTTTTGCGCCCCGGGGGACGAGTTTGGCTTCGACGCCTGGAATCGGAATACCGATGACTCCGGCTTGATCCGTTTCCCACGTGGTTTGAATGGCCATGGGAGCGGTTTCCGTGGAGCCCAGGCCGGTGACCATGATGATCCGCTCGCCGCAGGTTTGCAGGGCGAGTTCGCGATAGGCATCCCAGACTGGTTGCGAGAGGCCGGCGCCGGCGTAGAAGAGAAGGCGCAGGTGGCGGAAGAAGTTTTCGCGCAATTGTTCATCGGAGCGCAGGGCGGGGAGCAGATCTTCGTAACCTTTGGGGACGTTGAAATATACCGTGGGGGAGATTTCGCGCAGGTTGCGAATGGTTTCCGCGATGAGCGCGGGGCCGGGCTTGCCATCATCTATATAGAAGCTGCCGCCGTTGTAGAGAGCGATGCCGGTATTGTGATTCCCGCCGAAGGTGTGATTCCAGGGGAGCCAGTCGAGGAGGACAGGAGGCTCGTCCTGGAGGAAGCAGAAAACTTGGGCGATCATTTGCTGGTTGCAGCAGAGCATGCGGTGGGTGTTGATGACGCCTTTGGGCATGCCGGTGGAGCCCGAGGTGAAGAGGATTTTTACTGCGGCGTCTGGCTGGATTTTTTGGTGCGCGGCTTCGACAGCGGGCGTTGGAGTCGTGGCCGCCAGTGCGGCGAACGGAGTTGTCTTGCGGCCTGGCGGTGGCGCAGCGGTGACTACGATTTCTGTATTGTGCGCGACTACCTTTTCGAGGGCGTGGGCGTAGCGTTCGCCGTGCGAGACAAAGACTAGGCCGGGCGTGAGGAGCCCGAGGGTGTGACGGAGTTTGCCGAAATCGCGCGAGACCAGGGAGTAGACAGGGGAAATGTGGGCTGTGGGAATTCCTACGTGCTGGCCCGCTAGCATCAGTAGGAAATGTTCGAGATCGTTTTCGGAGAGGATGGCGACAGGGCGGTCTTCGGAGAGTCCGCGATCGAGGAGGGCCTGGCCGATGGCATTTACGGCTTGGAGAACTTGGCCGTAGGTGAGTTTGCGCCAATCGCCGTTCGCTTCCCTTTTTGCGACACAAATTTTGTGCGGCGAGATTTTCGACCATTGGACTAAGCGATCGGTGAGGACTTTCGGATAAGGCCCCAACGCTTCGTCGGCGCGCACCAGGATCGCGCCATCGGCGAGAGGCTGCGCGGTTGCGCCGGAAGTCCGCAGGCGCACGGGGCGGACGCGATCGTCTAGTTGGGGCTTGGTGGTCATTTCGTTTCACTTCACTTCATAAAACCAGAATTGCGGGATTGCTGCGCTTAGCGGCGGTTCGCCTCCCCAATTTTTGCTAGAAGCTTGATGTCCGTTGACGCCGGGACGTCTCCCACGGTGGTGACGAGGACAGGCCGCAACTCCATCATTATAGTATGAAGCGATTGCGCGAAGCTCTCCACGCCGGAGGATGCGGTGGGTTGAAATGGTGCGGTGGGCAGGGCGATGCCGATATTCGCGCGGTTTGGTGGAGGAGCGATTTCGGCTGCGCTGAAGGCGGAGGCGTTCAGAGCCGGGCAGAGGATGCAATCCCAGCTTCGCGCGTACACGACATCTTTGTTTGCGGCGAAGGAAATGGGATCGCCGAGCAGAAGAACGGGAAGGGCTTCGTAGAAGCGGATGATGTTGAAGGCTGGAGCTAGCGATTCCGCCCAGGCTTCGCAGTGTTCGGAGGAGAACACGGGGAAAATGCTTTCCTGGATGAAGATTACGTTCGCGCCGGCTTCTACAAATTTGGTGGCGATTTGGGTTATGGTTGCGGCGGCTACTTCCAGCGCGGCGTCGGAAAAATCTTCGCGTGGCGGCGCGTCGGCTGGACGCAAATCGAGGAGATGCGCGGCGAGGGTGAATGGGCCACTGACGCCGGCGCATAGCAGCGGTTCATCGCGCAGGAACGATTTGAGGCGCTGAATCACTTCGACTGCGACGGTGACGCGGGGACTTTTCGCAGCATCCTCGGGTGAGCGCAGATTTTCCGGTAGCTCGCCTGGTTCGGTTGCGCGCGGCCATTGCAGAATGGGGGATCGATCTTCGGCCGCGTATTGCAGCGTTGCACCGACCGCTTCCGCTTCGAGAAAGGGATCGAAGTAACAGGCCACGCCATCGGAGCGCAGATGCGTGCGGATTTGGCGGAGCGAATTGGTGATTTTCGTGGCGTTGCAAAGAAAAGCTCGGAGCGGAAGATTTTCCACTTTGGCGCCTAGCGAAAATACGATGGGCAGGAAGAGGGGGTGGGGCGGCGGAGTTCCCTGCAGCAGGCCTTTGAGGATCTGGCGCGGAGTGAGATTGCCATTCATCGTGCGCGCGTCATGGACGGAAGCATGGACCGGTGGATTTCGCGTCGGGCCAGGTGCCGTACCACTGCAGAATTTCCTTTGGCGGACTTAGCTTGCTCCAATTCTGCTGGAACTCGTCGTAGGATTTGCCGCGGGCCAGGCGAGCGCGGCGTTCTTCGTCGCGAAGCTGTTTGGTTTTATCGGGATCGAGCTTGCGGCGCACGGGATCGTAAGCGATGCGATAGATATTTTGCGCGGTGGCGTCTGAGATTATTTTTTTCTTTACGTCTTCAAGAATTTCCAGCGGATCGCGTTCCAGCGGATCGCCGTAGCCGGGGCCGCCGCCGCTGAAGCCGAAGAGCAAATCGCCTTCGTCATAAACTTTGGGAGTGCGCGCGATCAACTCCATATTCCAATTTCCCTGGATGGTGTGATCTTCGAGGATGGTGCGGAAATCCATGGTGAGCGCGGGATTGGCGTCGGCCATTTGTTTTAGCAAATCTGCTTTGCGAATGCTGATGCCGGGAATGGGCGAAGAAGCGTAGCCGCCGAAAAGCGGCTGGCCGAGCGGAACTTTGCTGCCGTTGCCCATGCACATGGAAACGAGTTCGGGAACTTTGTGGATCATCCAGTGCTGCACGCCGCCGGAGCCACCGCGATGAAGTCCGGGGCCGCTGGAATCTTTCCAGTGCTGCGAGAGCGTGACGGTAATGGGGAGTTCGCTTTCGACTTGCTCGGAATCGGGCGCGCGGCCGAAGGCGCACCAGGCGAAACCGTATGCGTCCATGCCGTCCTGGCCGGAGCGGCCGCCCTGGCCTTGCGTGTTCAGCGAAAACGAAAGTACATCGGACACGGCGAGATTCCATTGCGAGTGGCCGGCGCAGATTTGCGAAGTGTGCTGGCTGCCGGGCGCGGCGGCGACTTGTTTCCAGAGGCCGGCGTTGGAGAACATCATTTTCGCGAAAGCATTGTGCGTCGCGCAGCGGCACTGCATGCCGATGAAAACGCAGCAGCTGGTGGCGGCCATTTTGTCGGGATTGAGAATGATGCCTTCGGGAAATTCGAAATCGATGGCGGCGAAGGTGGAGCTGGCGATGGGCAGATCGTGGAAAATGTATTCGTACATGAAATTGGCGATGTGGCCGACGACCGCTTGGGGATGGACATTATAGGACGAGGGATTTTCGGGCGAGGTGCCGGCGAAATCGAAAACGATGCCGCCATCTTTTTTGGTGAGAGTCAAATTGCAGGCGCGGACCAGGGCCGGGGTCCAACCGATGGCGTCGTTGAAGACTACCGCGCGGAATTTGCCGTCGGGGAGCGATTTGATTTTTTTGCGCGCGCCGGCTTCGGCGGTTTCGCACATTTTGCGCATGAGGCCGACGACGAAATCGGGGCCGCGCTTTTCGGCGAGCTCGAGGACGCGCACGCGCACGCGATCGGCGGTGGTGCAGCGGGCGCGCAGGTCTGAGATGAACATGGCGGGGGCGCGGAGTCCGTACACGGTGTAAAACTCCAGAAAATCCTGACGGATTTCGAAATTCTCGCCGATTTTGATTGGTGGAAGATTCAGGCCTTCTTCGAAACGTGATTTCGCGCTGACCGGCATGCCGCCCGGCTCGATGGCTCCGGTTTCGGTGGTGTGCAGCGCGGCGGAGCCCCAGGCTAAGAGCTGGCCTTTATAAAAAATGGGCATGAGGGCGACTTGGTCGGGATTGTGGATGCCACCGTAGAGTGCGTCGTTGGTGTACCAGATGTCTCCATCACGAATGCCGGGATTTTTTTCGTAGTATTTCAAAATAAATTTGATGACGATGGGCTGGATGATGGCGTGGAGGTAGGTGCCGCAGGAGGCGTTGATGAGATCGCCGCCAGCGGTGAAGAGCGCGACCATGGAATCGCCGGAGACGCCGAAATAGCTGCGTGAGGAACGGACGAAAACTTCCATGGCTTCGTCGAGGATGTCGTTGGTGATTTGAACGCCGATTTCGTAGTCCCCTTGGGGGATTTTCGCGGCGCAGTCTTTTTCGTGTTGGGTGGCGGGGGTGGGTTTGAGCCAGGCTAGCTTTTCGGCGAGTGTTGGGATGGGCATGTGTCTCCTCGTTTGTGCTGCGCGTTAGCTTTCCAGAATGCCTAGGCCTCGGTTGTCGACTGAGAAATGCAGCGCTGGGGGGACCACCAGCGTCGTGTATTCCCCTTCGACGATTGCGGGGCCTTCCACCCTGTTTCCGGGACGCAGTGATTCGTAAGTGAAAATTGGCGTGGGGCGAAAATCTTTTTCTGGCGGCCAATAGACGGGGCGCTCGCCTTTGCGGGCCGCGGCTGGGCTCGCGCCTTCGAGCGTGAGCTTCGGCAGCTCGATTTTTTTTGTGGGGACTATCGCTTTCAGGATGAAGCTTTCGATGAAGATGCCGCCTTCGGGGTTCACGACGAAGGGGCTGAAGGCTTCGCTGAATTCTTTGTTGAAGGCGTCACAAATGGCGCGGACGTCTTCCGTGGAATGAGCTGCTAGCAGCGGCGAGAGAGCGCGCTTCACATGGAATTGACCGCCGTAGAGCATGTCTAGTTCGAGGACAAAGGACGCTTCGTTCAGGTTGAGGCCGTCGCCGGTTAGGTCGCGGCGGGCTTGTTCGATCAGGCTTTCGACTGTTTCGTTGAAGACTGAGAATTCATTCGTGATCTGCTGGGTTCGCGGTTCCATGAGCGTAAGCTTTTTAGAGACTTCGTAAACGTGCATGATGTCCATTGTGGATGAGCCGAACGCGCAGAAGACGGGCGAGAACGCGAAGGTGACGGCTTTGGGGATGTCGGCTTTGTAGCCTTCGGCGTGGGTGGGGCCGGCGCCGCCGCCGACGAAGAGGATGAAATCATCGGGGCTGTGGCCGCGGAGATGTACTTCTTTCATGATGGCGGAAGCCATGTTGCCGTTGACGATTTTGCGGACGATCACGGCGGCTTCCTCGACGCCGATACCGAGGGGCTTGGCGATCTTTTCGCGCACGGCCTGGATGGCGCGGTTTTTATCGAGGCGCATTTTCCCACCGAAATAATATTCGGGGTTGAGGTAGCCGAGGACTACGTCCGCGTCTGTGACGGTGGGTTCGGTGCCACCGAGATTGAAACACGCCGGGCCGGGGATGGAGCCGGCGCTGCGCGGACCGACTTGCACGCGATTTTCCAGGAGCCTATTGACGGAGGCGATAGAGCCGCCGCCGGCGCCGATGGAAAGAGTTTTGATCATGGTGATGCCGACCATCCAGCGATCGATGATGGGGCGAAAATCGTAGCTCCGCACGCTGTCTTTGACGACCAGGCCGACGTCGAAGCTGGTGCCGCCCATGTCCGTCATGACGACATTCTGATAGCCGAGAATTTTTGCGACGTGATGCGCGCCCATGAGCCCGGAGACTGGACCGCTGTTGAAGGTGCGGCTGGCGGCGGTGCGGAAAACTTCGGCGATGCCGCCGGAGCTTTGAATCATTAATAAGGGCTTGGAATAGCCTTTTTCGCGGAGCTTGTCCCACATGGCGGAAAGTTCGATTTGCATGGAGCGCTGTAGGTAGGCGTCGAGGATCGCAGCCATGGTGCGCTCGTATTCGCCGAGCTTGCCGACGACTTGACCGGCGAGGACCACGGGGAGATAACCGATGTGAAATTCCTTGTACTCGTCGCGGATGATCTCTTTTACGCGGCGCTCGTTCGCGGGATTCAGGAAACCCCAGAGGAGCGCGACGACGAAACCGCGGGCGCCGCGGCTGGTGAGGTAACGCACTTTTTCGCGGACGTCGTTTTCATCGAGCGGGCGGATGATGTAGCCGCGCGAATCCACGCGTTCTTTTACGCCGACGATCATGTCGCGGGGGATAAGCGGGTCGGGTTTATTTTGCACGGCGAGGTTGCGGCGCTCGGAAACGCGGGTGCCGTCAATCCACTGGGCGCCGCGGCCTAGCAGGACTACGTCTTCGTGGCCTTCGGTGGTGATGAGGCCAAGGCGCGGGCCTTTTTTTTCGATTAGGCGATTGAGCGCGATAGTGGTGGAGTAGCGGATCATTTCGATGGCGGGGAGGAGGTCTTCGATTTTCATGCCGAGGGCGGCGGCGCCGTCTTCGATTACGCGCGTGAAGCAGACGGAGAGGTCGTAGGGAGTTGTGGGGGACTTTTTGATCAGGGCTTTCCCGTTGAAATTCAGGACCAGGTCAGTGAAGGTGCCGCCCACATCGATATCGATGGAATTCATTCGGTGGCCTCTAGACGCTGGTCGCGGATTACGAATTCGCCTTTCTGCAGGCGTGTTTTCAGACGGTCTACGTCAATTTCTATGTCGTGGGTGATGGGATGGCCGGGCGGGAGGTATTCGGTTTCGACCTGGGTGCCGCAGCCGGGGCAGTAGAATTCCACGATGCGGACCCAGAGAGGGTCGGGGGAGAAATTGAATGCGCCGGTGACGAGGGGCGGATGGATTTCGCGCGGGTCGCGCTCGTGGACCAGGCAACCTTTTTTGTAATTTTCGCGGGCGGGGCCGAGCGTGCGATTGCATCGGTTGCAGGTCCATTGGTCGTTGTCGAGATCGAGGTCTAGATATTCGGTGATGCGGAGGCGATTTTTATTTTGTGCGGGTGTGGTCATCGTTGCTCCGTGGAGCGGGTTAGGGCGGCGTTGCGGAAGCGGTCCATGGTTAGTTGCCAGTTTTCTGGGACGAAGTAAGTGGTGTTTACGTCTTCGAGGATGGCGCAGCCTTTTATTTGATTGCCCGGTTGCAGAGATTCCCAATTGTAGATTTGGGCTTCGCCGGTGCTGCTGCCCCAGGTGACTTTGCGCGTGCCTTTGCGGGCGTGCGTCGAATCGGGCCTTCGCAGTTTGCGTTCGACCAGGTGCGGCTTGGGCATTTGCTTTTTCACTGAGAGGCGAAGGAGTTCCAGAGAAATTGGTGCGTCGGGCGCGCCTACGGAATTCGCCAGAGCTTTTGCTAGCGCCGCGTGCAGATCTTTTTCATTGCGCAGGGACGATTCGGAGCAGTGAACGGCGATGGAGCTATGGCCGTTGCGCGAGGCGTCGAGTTCGCAGGTGTGGGTGATTCCTTCGGGGCGGATTCCTTCGCCCAGGAGATCTTTCACGCCTTCGGCTTTCATTTCTTCGAGCATTTGGTGGATGCGCGTGACGCCGGATTCGTTGAGCGCGACGCCAGCTAGCGAGCCCTCGTATAGATGCGAGATATCGGAGACGGAGGAGCCAAAGGCGCTGAAGACGGAACCTAGTGAAAATAAATGGACGCGGTGGAGGCCGGCTCTTTCTGCTACGCCGCAGGCGAAGAGGCTGCCGTTGCCGCCGTAGGCGAAGAGGATTGAGTTCGCGAGATCTTCGCGCAGAGATTTTTTGGCGCTGAGGATCATGACAGCTACTGATTCGAAGGCGCGGCTGATGATGATGCGGCAGGCTTCTTCTGCCGAGACGTTGAGCGGTTTGGCGACGGAATCGGCGATGGTGTTGCGCGCGAGTTCGAGGTCGATTGATTTCGTACCGCCGAGAAAATATTCGGGATTGATCAGGCCTGCGGTGACGAAGGCGTCGGTCAGCGTGGGTTGATCACCACCGAGACCGTAGCAGGCGGGGCCGGGATAGGAGCCCATACTTTCGGGGCCGAGCTCAACGCCCGGCTTGGTGGAGTGCGCGACCGGTTTGACGATGCTGCCGCCGCCTAGCGCGACGGAATGGAGATCGGGCAGCGAAATGCCGACGGGGATGCCGAAAAAATCGGAGGGCTTGCGGTAGATTGGTTCGCCGTTGCGCAGGACGCTGACTTTTGCTGTGGTGCCGCCGATGTCCATGGCGATGACGTCGTTGAATCCGTAGGCTTTCGCGAGATACGCGCTGGCGTGGATTCCCAGGATGGGGCCGGACTCGATAGTGTCAATCGCTTTGGTTTTGGCGATTCCGGCGACGCCGCCGTTGATGTGGCTGACCAGAAATGTGCCGGTGTATCCGGCGGTCTCGCGGAGTTCATCTTCGGCTTTGAAGAGTGCAGCGGCTAGCGCGCCGTGCGTGTAGGTATTGATGAGTGCGGAGTAGGTGCGCGTGCGGTCTTCGGCGGATTTGGAAATGTCGCTGCCGGCGAGGACGGGGACGGAGCCCAGGAAATGATCGGGATACTGCCGGTCAATTGTGCGTTTGATGGAAATTTCGCGGCGCGGATCGCGATGGGAGTCTTGCAGGCTGACGCAGATGCGACGTACACCACTCTCTAGAAGCTTGCGCGCGGCGTTCATGATTTCCAGTTCGTCGGCGGAGGGGCTGAGGCCGATCACATCGTGCTCGGAGATGAGGCGATTCAGGACGCTGCTGCGGGGTTCGGGGCCGTAAAGGTCGAGTTGGTGTCCTGCAGAGACGAGCAAGCCAATGCGTGGGCCGCGCGATTCGGCGAGGACGTTGGAAGTGATGGTGGTGGACCAGCGGATGAGTTCGACGTTTTCTAGAAATTCCTTTGTGTCTGGGAAATTGAGTTTCGCGGCCGCTTGCGAAAGGCAGTCGAACAGGCAGACGGTTAGGTCGTGCGGCGTGGTGTCTACTTTCACGCAGAATATTTGGTCTGCTTCGGTGAAAAGGGCGTCTGTTAGAGTTCCGCCGACGTCAATGTCTACGGTCCACACGAGGAGTCACCCGGCCTGTGAGTGCAGATTCGAGGGCAGCTTAACGGATTTTGGCCTGCGTGCGGAAATGATTCCGCTTGCGCAACGTCGCCGCTTCCCCGCGCTGCGATCAGAACGAGAACTTGGCCGCGAATTGGAACTGGCGCGGATTTAGCATGGTTCTGGGGCTGCCGAAGCTGGCGCTGGGCACTGGCGGCGCCGGGACAGGACCCAGGGTGGTGAGCGGGCAGGTCGGTGGCCCGGTACCGGTGTCGAAGGCGATGGCGGCATTCTGTGTTGCGTGCGTGGCGGCGTCGTTGAATCGGCCAGGAACGGGGCCGCAGAAAACGGCGGCACCGTAGACGGAGGTGACCTCATCTACGTTGGGGCGATTCAGGACGTTAAACGCATCCACCATGAGATCAAGCCGATAGCGCTCTCTAAATTGAAAGTAACGTGCAACGCGCAGGTCCCAGGAATACAGATCGTCGCCGTAGTAGCTGTTGCGCGGCGCGGTGCCGACGCGGTCCGTCACAGGATTGGTGTCGCCGTTGGCGTCAAAGCCGACGAACAGAGTGAAGGGACGCGGAGTCTGCAGCGTAACGATATTGCTGAACGTGAAATTACGCAGGATGCTGTCCTTGGGGCCCTCGAAGCTGAAGTTGGTGATGAAGCGCTGGCGAACGTCCTGGTTCGAATTGGCGTATTCCAACGGGCGATCGTAGAGGTCCTGGGGCGTGCTGACGAAAGTGGTGAAAGTGCCGTCGTCGAAAGTGTGCGACCAGGTGTAATTGGCGTTCAGGCTGAAGAGCTTGTTGAATCTTTCGGTCAACTGCAGGGTCAGACCGTTGTAATTGGAATTGCCGGTGTTGTCTGTGTAGTAGAGCAGGCCGGCATTGCCGTATGCAGGCGAGCCGCCGGGATTCAATCCATTGTAGAAAAAGGCCTTTCCGGTAGGCCACGCAGCAGGAGGCGCCTCTGCCGGCGGACATGCCGGAGTGCCGGGAGCGACGCTGGGAACGGTGGTGCCAGCGGCGGCGCCGAAGGGCGGACAGACGTTGAGGTTCTCGGCGCGAACCAGATGATGCGCCGAAACCCACAGATAGCCGGCGCTGACGGTTAATCCTTTGCCAAATTGATGATCAATCTCCAGGTTGGCTTGTTCGGAGTAGGGGATCTTGCTGTCGTGTTGCACCATCCCGGCGCCTGCGGTGCAGGAAGGCGGGCACGGACCGGTGATGAACTGGTCTGGGACTTGGCCTGTAGTGACTAAAGTAGCGGCGGCGGTTGCCGGCAACGGTTGCCCCGCTGACGGCGGCTGCGGCGTCAATTGGTTCAGAACCCAGGTTGCGGTGTTGGCGCCCTGGCGAATCCCGGGCAGAGTTTCGCCGGGAATGATTACGGGGCGCTGCGGCTGCGTGATGAACAGGAAGGACAAGTTGTAGCGATCATCGAAGAGGCCGAATCCGGCGCGCACGACCGTCTTGCCGTTGGGCGACCAAGCCAAGCCCAGACGAGGTTGGACGCCGTTGTAGTGCGGATTGATCTGCTTCGAGAGGCCCGATTCGAAATCGTAGCGCAAACCGTAGTTGATCGTCAGGCTGGGAGTTACGCGCCACTGATCTTGCGCGTAGAAGCCGTAGTACGCGTGGCTCAAGGTCTCCGAAAAATTGACGGTCTCGCTCGGTATATAGGCGTTGTTCCAGTTGGTGGGAATGGGCGGCGGAGTTGGCAGCTGGCCGCTAGGCGGATTCGGGACCGTGCCTACGGGAGCGCCCCAGAAAACGATGGGGACGCCGTTCAAGGGCTGGTCGTTGTTGTTGGGACCGAAGGGAGCGCCGGGCTGCGTGGGGAAAAATGGAGCCGTCGCCGTGGGACACGGACCATCGGCTGGGTTGGAAGGAATGCCCGCCGTGGGGTTGACGAAGTTGGCAAAATCCACCAGGCAATTCAGACCCGGCATGACGATGCGCATGGGAGTGAATCCGGGCCAGATAACGAAATTATTGAGGTGGTTATAATCCACGCCGAATTTCGCGACGTGATTACCTTTGACCCATGACATGGAATCCGTGACCTGAGCGCGACTCTCGTAGACGGCATCGAAGACGCCGAAATTGTGCCCGAAAAGAAGCGTATTGGGGATATCGAGGTTGGGCTCACCGGTAACGCCGGGGAAGTTGTAGTGACGGCGGCCATATTGCGCCAGGAAGCTGTTTACAAGATCAGGTTTCACCGTGGTAGCGATGCTGCCGACCAAGGATTGATCGCGCAGGAAAAGATTGTGTCCGCTGCTGGGGGCGCCGATGCCGCCGCCGTCAAGAGTGCTGCCGACCAGCTCATTCAAGTCGCGGCCGTCTTCGACGTTGTAACGCAAGGTGAGGTGGTTGCTGGGATTTATCTGATAATCCAGTTTAGCGATGCCGTAGTCGTTGTCCTTGGTCTTTAGAACGTTCAGATTTTCGGGAGCGATGCCCAGAGCGGCCTTGGCGGCGTTGATCAGGTCCAGATTTTGATAGAGCACGCCGGGAAAGGTGGGAGATTCGGCGCGGCGCTGGCCTTCGTAATTGGCGAAGAAAAATATCTTGTCCTTCTTAATGGGGCCGCCGAGTGCGGCGCCGAATTGATTTTGGCGAAGAACATAAGCATCGGGCGCGGGCTGGAGGAGAGAGCGCGCATCGGTGGCGTTGTTCTGCAAGTAATCGTAAATCGAGCCGTGTAGTTCGTTGCCGCCGGATTTGGTGACGATGTTGACGATGCCGCCCAGAGCGCGGCCGTACTCGGCGCCGAAAGCGTTATTGACGACGCGAAATTCCTGCACGGATTCCTGCGGCGGCGTGGAACGCTGCGAACCGGTGGCGGTGTTGACGTTGTCCGCGCCGTCTACTGTGATCATGTTGCTGAAGTCGCGCATGCCGGCGAAGGAGATGCGGGTGGTTTCAAATTCGGTGATGGTGGACTGCAAGCTGCTGCGACCGGTGGCGACGCCGGCTGTGAGCAAGGCGAAATCAGTGAACTGACGGCCGCTGATGGGGAGGTCCTGAATTTGTTGGCTGTCGATCACCTGACTGATTTCTGTTTTGGTGGGTTCGATGGGCGGGACTTCGGTAGTGACGACGACTTGTTCGTTTTGCGTGGCTACTTTTAGATTGATGTCCACGGTGGCGGTCTGGCCGACGCTCAGCACGATGCCTTTATCAACGGTGGTGGCGAATCCGGTGAAGGCGACGGTGAGTTCGTAGGTGCCGGGCGGCAAGTTGGGAATGACGTAGAGGCCGGAATCGTTGGAGGTGGTGCGATAGACCGCATTGGTGGCGGTATCGCGCAGGGTGAGGGTGGCGTTCTTTACGGTACCGCCGCTTTCGTCGTGGACGGCGCCATTTAGTTGCGCGACGGTGATCTGAGCAAACGCGGGGCCGGTGCAGGCGAACAGAAGTGCGACAACAAGGACCGCGAGCAGCGCCGGACGTGCGCCCATGGTTCCCCCCCTTTAGCGGACGGCTTTCGGAAGGTGGATAATCGGCATCCACACCCTTATGGGCAGAACGTTTAACGCCGCGGTGTGGGTTTGTCAAGCCTTTAATCGAGCGTCCGTGCGAATATCGCCCGGAGGGGGCGGAAGGCTGCCTTGACTTGCGCGGCGCAAAGCAGTATCGAAGCGGCTGCGTGGGGGAGCGCGTGGCGCGAGTGCGCATACGGAATTTCGGATTTTTTGATTTTGAGCTGTGGAGCGGCGTGAGTTTGTTGCGCGAAAAACATTGAGCCGAGAAAAATATTATTTGCGGGCTGGGATTTTCGGTTGGCTGGCGATCGTCGTTTGTGTGCTCGCGGCATTTTGCGCGGGTTGCGACAAGCGCGGCGCGCAAGATGAAAATTCCGGCGCGGACGCTGGGCAAGGTGTGAATGAAGCGCGTGTGCTGCGAGCGGATCGCGATCCGGGAAATTGGCTGGTGCACGGGCGGACTTACAACGAGCAGCGCTTCAGCCCCTTGCAATTAGTGAACGACAAAAACGTGGATCGGTTGGGATTGACGTGGTTCTACGATCTGGATACGCGGCGTGGGCAGGAGGCGACGCCGATCGTGGTGGACGGGGTGATGTATTTTACGACAGCGTGGAGCAAAGTCTTCGCGTTGAATGCGGCGACGGGCGCGCCGCTGTGGGCTTACGACCCGAAAGTAAATCCGGAGTGGGCGGTGAATGCTTGCTGCGACGTGGTGAATCGCGGCGTGGCGGTGTGGGGCGGGAAAGTTTTTTTTGGCACGTTGGATGGAAGGCTGATCGCGTTGGATGCGACGACAGGGCGGCGGGTGTGGGAGAAGCTGACGATTGATCGGAGATTTCGCTACACGATTACTGGGGCGCCGCGTGTGGTAAAGGACAAGGTAATCATCGGGAATGGTGGCGCGGAGATGGACGTGCGCGGTTACGTTTCGGCGTATGACGCGGAGACGGGCGAGATGGCTTGGCGGTTTTATACGGTGCCGGGCGATCCCGCGAAGGGATTTGAGAATCCGATTCTGGCGAAGGCCGCGAAGACCTGGAGTGGGGAGTGGTGGAAATACGGCGGGGGCGGGACGGTGTGGGATTCGATTGTGTACGATCCGGAGCTGGATTTGCTTTTTATCGGCGTGGGCAATGGCGGCCCTTGGAATCCGCGGATTCGCAGCCCGCATGGAGGCGATAATTTATTTACTTGTTCGATAGTGGCGTTGCGGCCGGAGACGGGTGAATACGTGTGGCACTACCAGGAAAATCCGGACGAGGCTTGGGATTACGATTCGGATGAGCAAATGATTTCGGCGGATCTGACGATCGCAGGGCAGCCGCGGAAGGTTTTGATGCACGCGCCGAAGAACGGGATTTTCTATGTACTGGATCGCGCGACGGGGGCGCTGATTTCCGCTGCGCCTTATACGCATATCACTTGGGCTAGCGGCGTGGACATGAAGAGTGGCCGGCCTTTGGAAACGGCTTTGGCGCGCTATCCCAGGCGTAATACGGAATTGATTATTCCTGGGCCTTTGGGGGCGCACAGCTGGCAGCCGATGTCTTATAGCCCTGTGACGGGATTGGTTTACATTCCGATTCAGGATGTGGGATTCCCTTACAAGTCCGACGCCGATTTTCATGCTCGGAATTTTGCGTTCGATACGGGCACTGACTTTGCCGCCGCGGGGATGCCGCAGGACCCTGCGATAAAAAAGGCAATCATGGACAGCGTGCGCGGGCGACTGGTGGCGTGGGACCCGCTGCAACAGAAACAGGCGTGGGATGTGGATCGTCCTGAGGCGTGGAATGGCGGAGTGGTTTCGACGGCGGGTAATTTGGTGTTCGAGGGGACGGCGAAGGGAAACTTTGAAGCGTATCTGGCGGACGCTGGCGCGAAGGTGTGGTCTTACGCGATACAGACTGGCGCGATTGCCGGGCCGATTACTTACACCGTGAAGGGTGAACAGTATGTGGCGATTTTGGCGGGATGGGGCGGCGTGTTCCCTTTGGCTGCGGGCGAGCCGGCGTTGAAATCGGGGCGCGTGCGAAATGTTAGTCGCATGTTGGCGTTCAAGCTTGGCGGGAAGGTGGTATTGCCTGTGCTTCCGGAGATTGAGCCGGAGGTTTTGCATCCTCCCGGGCCGACGGCAGATGCTGCGACGGTGCGCCGGGGCGAGGCGTTGTATCAGCGATTTTGTGGAAATTGTCATGGCGACGTCGCGGTTAGTGGCGGGGTGTTGCCAGATCTGCGTTATTCGAGCACCTTAACGAATGATCAGTGGTTCCATATCGTTTTGGGCGGATTGTTGAGCGAGAACGGGATGGTTTCTTTTGCGAGAGAAATTTCGCATGGGGATGCGGTAGCGATTCGTGCTTATGTGATTTTTCGCGCGAATCAGAGTTTGAAGCAGAGTGGGGGCGGAGATGGGAGCGGAAATCGCTCTCCGCGGTGATTGTGGCGATGGCGAATTGAGGCGGCGTGATAAATCAGAGGCAAATTCAACTACGCCCGCCTGAAAGGCAGGCGGCCGCTACGAAGGCAACGACAAACGCAAAATCTTCGGCGGTTAGTGGACGGCGCGGTCGGTGTTGGCCCAGTAGGGTTTGCGGAGTTGTTTGCGATCAATTTTCCCCGCGGGGGTTTTTGCGATCTCCGCTACGAACTCGATGGATTTGGGGGATTTCACGCCGCCGAGTTTTGTTTTGCAGTGGTCGAGGATTTCCTGTTCTGTTAGCGATTGGCTTGCGTGCAGAACTACGAGCGCTTTTACGGCTTCGCCCCATTTTGAGTGCGGGACGCCGATGACCGCGCATTCGTGTACTTGCGGCAGCGCCATGATTGCGGCTTCGACTTCAGCGGAATAGACGTTGAAGCCTCCGGCAATGATCATGTCCTTCTTGCGGTCAACGATATAGAAAAAGCCGTAATCATCGCGGTAGCCGACGTCTCCGGTGTGATGCCAGCCGTGGCTGCGAATTTCCGCGGTGGCTTCCGACATCTCGTAATATCCCGGGCTGACGAGCGAACCGCGCGCTACGATTTCGCCGGGTTGTCCGGGCGGCAGGAGTTGGCCTTGTTCGTCCATGATTGCTAGACGCACGGCGGAGGTCGGCTTGCCGCAACTGCGCAGGCGTTCGGGATGATCTCCGGCGGCGGCGGCTGCGACAGTTTTTTGATCAAGGAAAGTCATCAGCATGGGCGCTTCGGTCTGGCCGTAGCTTTGGCATAGGCATGGGCCGAAAATTTCGACGCCTTGTTTGAGTTTGTCGGGCGAGACGGGCGAAGCGGCGAGCAGGAAAACGCGCAGGCTGGAGTAATCGAACTTGCGCACATCCGGGTGCGCTAGCAATCCGTAGAACGCAGTGGGCGGCAAAAATAAATGGGTGACACGGAAACATTCGATATTGCGCAGGACTTCGAGCGCGTCGAAACCGGGCATGACTACGTTGGTGGCGCCTAGAGCGAACAGAGTGAACGCGACTACGCCGGCGGCGTGCGAAAGCGGGGCGACGCTGAGGCAGACGGGGTCGTGGCCTTCACTGCGCCAATAGTGCGAAGCCATTTCCGTCATGGTGCCCCAGGAGAGGCTGGTGACGCGCACTCCTTTTGCGGGGCCGGTGGTGCCACCGGTGGGAACGAGGCCCACGAGACGATCGGGATTGCCGCAGGCGTCGGCCCAGTCGAAATCGTGTGGGGTGGAATCGTCGGCAGCGGCGCCGCGCTGCATAAATTTTTCAAGCGACGGATTTCTTCCGTCTTCGGCGTCGACGCAGATCAGGTGCTGCAATGTGGGGACGCGCGCTTGCAGTTCTGGAATGCGGTCGCTGTAGCTGCTGTGGTAAAAGAGCCAGGAAGTTTTAACGTAATTGAGATATTCGACGTTAGCGTCGGGCGCGTTGCGATAATTGATGGGGACCCAGACGGCTCCGGCGCGCATGAGGCCGAGCATGCAGAGGAGGACGCGCGCGTCGTTGATGGAATAGATTGCTGCCGGCTGCTCGCCGCGCAAGCCGGCGGCCCGCATGGCGCGGGCGATGTGCTGGCTGGCGCTGCGCACATCGGCGTACGAGTAACTCACGCTGCCGTCGATGATGGCGGTGCGATCGGGAGTCGCTTCGGCTTGCTTGTCGAAATAATCTATGGCTCGCATTTTTTGCCGCGCGTTAGTGAAGCGGCTCGGCAGCGGGCCGCGGATGCGCGCTGCCGTTTCGGACTTTTGCGGTTTCTTTCAGGAACAACGCCACCAGGAATAAAAGACCTGCGCCGCCTGCGGACATCAGCAGCGTAATTCCCAGCCCGTGTTTTTCCGCCAACGCGCCGCCCAAAGTTGGGGCGATTGTGGCGCCGAACACTTCGCCGACGAGTGTGGCGAGTCCGATGGATGTGGCGGCGAATTGTGGCGGCACGCTTTCGGTGGGGATCAACACCATCGTTAGAGTGGGCATACCCTGTCCCGCGTTGGTGAGAAATAAGATCGCCGCGAGGATCCACGGATAGGCATAGAGCGGCTGGATCAAGAGCACGAGCGGAACGAACGCGGACATTGCGGCCATCGCAAGGAGTACGGGTTTGCGTCCTAGGCGATCGGACAATGCGGGCAAAAGAAATCCCAGGATGAAACTGCCAAGGCCTGTCGCGCCGAGCAGAAATCCGGCGGTGGTGGCTTTCTGATGCGCGACTTCGGTGATGTAGAGGGGCGCGAAAACATTCGTTAAGAATAGCCAAGAGATGAAACCCGCGGCGCCGATGCAGCAGAGCCACACGTTGCGATAGCGCAGGATGGCGAAGTAATCGCGGATTCTGGGTTGCTGGAGGCGCTCGCCGTCCGCGCCGGATTTTTTTGGCGGTTCCTTCACGAATTTCCACATCAGCACGCCCATCAGAATTCCCGGCACGCCGCAAACGAAGAATGCCCAGCGCCAGCCGAAGCGGGCGGCGACTTGCGTCGTCAAGATCGGAGCGACCGCTAGACCGACGAGGGCTCCGGCGCTGACGACGATGCCGATGTTGCGGCCACGGCGGCTGGGCGTGGAAGATTCTTCGATTAGCGCGGTCATGATGGACCAGCACGGACCTTCGGCGATACCCATCAGCGCGCGAATCAGCAGCAGCTGATGAAAAGTGTGCGCGACGCCGGAGAGCCAGGACAAAAGCGAAAATGCGAAGACGGCGGGAATGAGAATTCTGCGGCGGCCGAAGCGATCCGAGAGTGCGCCGAAAAATAAAGTGGAAACCGCCCACGTTATGGCGAGAACCGACGCGAGCATGCCGACTTGTTCGTGGGTCAAGTGAAATTCCGGAGCGATGTAGGGCGCCAGGTAGAGCTGCGACATGCGGTCCAGGAAGACCGTGCCCCAGGAAAAGAACAGGATTGCGACGAGGGTGTTTTCGTAGCGCTTCGAGTCGTCTTTCGTATCCATGTGCACTTTCAGCTCGTCGTGATCATCGTTGCGTTCGTCTTCGTGGTCACCGTTGTGTGATCAGCGCAACAACATGCAAAGTTCCTGGGCCGCGGCGCGCAGTTGCGGCAGGAAATTGTTGAGCATCTCTTGATTGGAGACGCGCTGCGCGTGTGCGCCGACGTTGACTGCCGCTACGACTTGACCGCTGGGACTTAAGATCGGGACGGCCATCGAGCGGAGGCCCAGTTCGAGTTCTTGATCCACGATGGCGTATCCGTTGCGAAGAACCATGCGCAGCACGGGGCGCAATTTGTCGGCCGTGACGATGGTGCGTTCGGTGTGGCGCGTGAATTGAATGCGCGCAAGGCAAGCTTCGAGTTCGTCGGGCGGCAAATTCGCGAGCAGCACGCGGCCCATGGAAGTGCAGAACGCCGGCAGACGGCTGCCGACGCCGAGGTCAATGGCCATGATGCGGGTGACGTTGGCGCGCGCGACGTAAACAATATCGAGGCCGTCGAGAGTGGCGATGGAACAGGATTCGTGCATCATGCGGCTGAAGCGTTCGAGGATGGGATGCGCGGCCGTCGCGAGCGGCATGGAAGAAATATAGGAATGGCCGAGCGCGAGGACGCGGGGCTGCAGGAAAAAATGGCGATTGTCGTCGGAGCCGGCGAAACCGAGCTTCGCGAGCGTGTAGAGGCAGCGGCGGACGGCGGCGCGGGAGAATCCGGTTTTATTGCTCACTTGCGAAATGGTGAGCTGGCGTTTTTCTGGGAG
>Ga0209275_10000149_pt1 | contig 23352 bp, 18 predicted proteins | sample HubBroMetageREF2_FD_188344 | JGI IMG/M metagenome (GOLD analysis project Ga0209275, IMG submission 188344) | Reference soil microbial communities from the Hubbard Brook experimental Forest, New Hampshire, USA - Hubbard Brook CCASE Soil... | ecosystem: Environmental > Terrestrial > Soil >... | reverse complement strand
GGAGATGGAAAAATCGATGGTCTCGGAGTAAGGAGTTTTGAGTTTATTGTCGAAACCCCAAGTGATTTGTTGCAGCGGATTCCCCAAGGTGCTGATCGGAGGCGTATAGGGAAACGGAGCAGTGGGCGCGGGGTTGAGAAGTACACCGTCGGCGCTGGCCGTGGGAATTTGGCCAGGGCCAGTGAAGCGAGCGCTGCCATCGACAGTCTGGACAGAAGCAGGATTGCTGACAACCGTGTTCAAGCCGAAGGAGCCGTTTTGATCGAAGGTATCGACCAGGCCAGTGCCGAAGTGGTCGTAGACAATTCCGAAGCCACCGCGAATGGAAGTTTTGCCCGGACCACCGAAGAGAGCTTTCCACAATCCTTCTGAAGAAGGATTAGGAGAGTAAGCAAAGGCAAAGCGCGGGCCGAGATCTTTGTAATCCCAGGGCCAGTAAGGTTGTTTGCCATTGGCTTGGCCACTGGGGCTGTAGGTGATGGTTTCGTCGTAAGTCTGGCCCTGCTGCATAGCTGCGGCGCGGCTGTTGACGAAGGCGTTGAGGCTCTGGTTTGGCGAGACCTGATTGCCATTTGTTTCATAGACGGGTTCGAGGAGCGAGTAGCGCAACCCGACAGTGAGTGTGAAGTTAGGAGTTACCTTCCAAGAATCCTGAACATAGAAATCGGATTCCCAGGAGCGGAAATTTTTGGGGACCAGGGTGTTCTGCGGGATGGCCACGTTTTGAGCGGTCCGGTTGTACTGACCGGTGACGTTAGTAATCAAACCTAACAGATTAACTGCCGAGTAGTTATATGGGTTGGCATTATTAGGGTCGACGGCAGGGAATCCAAAAGCGGCAGGGTCCATGCTGCCACCACTGCCGGCCGGCTGGGCCGCCAGATAATTGGGATTGGTATTTGCGTAATTGATATTGGCGATGTCGGTGGCCCTAGCGTTGGTAATGCGGCGGATGTTGGTACCGAATTGCAAAGTGTGTTTGCCCTTGGTCCAGGTCAAGTCGTCGAGCCAGTTATAAACGGGGATATGAAACTTGGTGGTATACGAAGTTGAGGGTGAGATGGAATTGACGCTGGGATGCAAGTCATCGAGATAACGGAAGGAGATGTTGGGGCCGTTTTCGATGCCGAGATTATCCTGGCTCTGTCGTGTAAGACCAAAACGCAGGCTATTGGTGATGGTGGGCGAGATTGTTGCGGTGTAGCCCGCGGCGATGGCGCGACTGGTGTCTCGAATCACATTGTTCGGAGGATCGCCAGGAAATTGTGGGGCCTGGTCGGTTTTATCGGTCTGATAATTTCCGCGCAAAAACAAGCGCTGAGTTCCGGTGTGATTCAAGTTGTAATCCAACTTGGCGATAGTGGTGTTTAGGCGCTGTGGGTCTGGCGCAGAAAAGCTGTAGCATCCGATGTTAAATCCGTCGGCATTGGAACACGCAGACGAGTTTGCCGTCGGGTACTGCTGAAGGACGCCGGTTCCCTGGGCATTGGCGACGAATTTGTTGACGCCATTTCCGTTGGGGCAAGTTCCCATAGCGATGCAGTTCTGATCCATTAGCGCGATCTGTGCGGGACCTACGGCGTAGGCGCCCGGGGGAGCGGTCCAGGACTTGGTAAGCCCCGCAGCGGTGTTACCGGGACAAGCCTGCGTAGCGGTCTGGACTACGTTGCCGTTTGCGTCGAGTATGGGTGCGCAGGGGTACAGAAGGACGCCATCCTGCAAGTTAGGAGTTGGCACGTTGCGTTGTTCCTGCACATTTTCTGCAAGGCGCTGACCCTCGTAGGTCCCAAAGAAGAAGAGCCGGTCTTTCTTGATGGGCCCACCCAGCGAACCGCCAAAGGTATTGCGAATGACTTTACCGGGGATGTTCGGCAAGCCGCTTGAAAGTTCGGCCTGTTTATTAAACCAATCGTTGGCGGCGGTGACGGTCGGGCGGTTCTGCTCATAAACAGTGCCATGGAACGTGTTAGTGCCACTCTTGGTGACAAGTGTGACCTGCCCCCCGGAAGAGCGGCCCTGGTCGGCATTGTCGCCGATGGTGGTTACGCGGAACTCTTCGATGGAGTCGAGAGTGGAACGCACAGCGCCCTGGAAGGCAGTGCCGCGGGCCTGCTGGTTGTTATCGACGCCGTCGAGCGTGATGTTGGCCTGATCGCTGCGGCCGCCATTGAGAGCGCCGTTGCGAGTGTCGACGTTGTCGTCGACGTTGGTTCCAACGTAGGTGACACCGGGCTGCAGGCTGAGGACGCCAGCGGCATCGCGTCCTTCGAAGGGCAGCGCGAGAATTTGCCGCGAATCGAAGGTGTTCCCCATGGTGGCGTCTTGGGTGTTAATTGCTTCAGCTCCGGCCGTTACTTCGACCGTGGTAGAACCGCTGGCGATTTGCAGTTGCAGGTCTCTACTGGCGGGAGTGGAGACCAGCAAAACCAGGCCATTTTGTTTGTAGTTGGCGAAGCCCGCCGCGGCGACTGCCAAGCTGTAGGTGGCCGGACGCACATCAGAGAACTGATAGAAACCATTCTTGTCGGAATGGGTGGTAAGGGTGACGCCAATATCAGGGCTGCTCAGGGTGATTTCTGCGTCGGGAACAACGGAACCCTTGGGATCAAGAATCGTGCCGCGTAAAGAAGAGGTGCCAGCTTGACCAAAGGAAAGAACCGCGGAGAAAAAATACAGGATGAAAATAGCAGACACTTTGTGCCTGGTTGCTGTCCAAGTCATGGACTGCTCCTTTCGTGCACCATGGACTATCGGTACGACACGAAACGAGTGCGTTCCACGAAGCGTCTGCTAGTGCGAAGAAAGGACCCTGAATACTTCAAGGAACCTGAGAGCGCCCCACAGACTCCAGGCAACCATGCCACACCCAAATATAACAACCCCACTTACCACTCTACTGAGGAAGCAAAATTTGGAACAGTCGACTTGGAGTGAACCGAAACAACCCTAGCCAACCACCCAAAAGACACTCCCGGTTGCAGAGTTAGACGCTCCACTCGACGAAATGGATAGCCGACAACAAAAGCATTAAATGCTTTTAGTGCGACCGAGGCCGCGCTTTTGAATACAAACGAATTTGGGCGGGGAATGTTTCATAGCATCTTCAGAAAATGGTAGGCGCAATGAAATATTCGGAGGCTGTAAGGGGTGGTACTAAAGGATTTTCTTGCCCAGACTGGAGAGGACTAGTTCTACGCCTAGAAGGGCGGTGCGGTTGTGTTCGTCGATTACTGGGTTGATCTCAACGATTTCGAGGGAGGCCATGGCTTCGCTGTCGGCAATCATTTCCATAGCGAGATGAGCTTCGCGGTAAGTTACGCCGCCACGGACCGGGGTGCCTACGCCGGGAGCGTCGGAAGGATCGACGAAGTCCATATCGAGGCTGACGGCGATGCCATCGGTGTCGTCCATGGCGTACTTGAGAGCGTCGGCCATAACTTCGCGCATGCCGCGCTCGTCGATGTCGCGCATGGTGAAGACGCGTACGCCAAGTTTCTTGATGAATTTTTTCTCGGCGGTATCGAGATCGCGAACACCGACAAGAACAACATTTTGCGGCTCGATCTTTGGTTTGTAATCGTACAGATCGTAAAGTTCCGGCACGCCATAGCCCATAATGCATGCCAGCGGCATGCCATGGACATTGCCTGAAGGCGAAGTCTCTGGGGAGTTCATGTCGCTATGCGCATCCAGCCAGATGCAGCCGATCTGCTTCTTGTCTTTGTGGAAATGAGCGGCGACGCCGCTGATCGAACCTGCGGCGATGGAGTGATCTCCGCCCAGCACCAGCGGCAGATAGCCTTCTTCCAGCGATTTTTGCACTGCGGAGCCCAAGTCTTTGCAAGCGTCGGCGATTTCTTCAACGTATTTAGCGCGCTTTTCGCCGACGGGCATTTCTTCAGGCTGGCGAACAGAAATGTTGCCGACGTCTTCGACTTGATGGCCGAGATGCTTAATGCGTCCCTGCAGGCCGGCTACGCGCAGGGCGGAGGGACCCATGTCGACGCCACGACGGCTGGCGCCGAGGTCCATTGGTACACCGATGATGCGAATTTTCTGAGCCATGGCAAATGTGTCCCGTAATCCAAAGTTCTAGACGCGAGCGAACAAAAAGAACCACACGTTTCCCGCCGCGGGAAGAACCGGATGAATTTTCTTACGCGATACGGCCGAGGTACGAACCGTCGGAGTGGCTAAACAACTACAACTACCCGGACTAAGGATATACCCGGTAAATCATGCGAGGGAAGGGGATGACCTCGCGAATGTGCTCGGTGCCGCAGATCCAGGCCACGGTGCGCTCGAGTCCGAGGCCAAATCCGGCGTGGGGAACGCTGCCATAGCGGCGGAGATCGAGATACCACTGAAAAGAATCGACGGGCAGATTATGTTCTTTCAGGCGCTGCACGAGCAGGTCGTAATCGTGAATACGCTGGCTGCCACCGATGATCTCGCCGTAACCTTCCGGGGCGAGCATGTCGAAAGAGAGCGCAAGATCGGGGCGTTCGGCGTCGGGTTGCATGTAAAAGGCCTTGATGGCGGTGGGATAGTGGTGAACCATCACCGGCCGATCAAAGCTGCTGGAGATAATGGTTTCTTCGTCGCCGCCAAAGTCGTCGCCAAATTTGGCGGGGTTGCCGTTTTTTTGCAGGACGGCAATAGCTTCTTCGTAGGAGATGCGGGGGAAAGGCGGCTTGATGTATTCGAGCTTTTTGATATCGCGCTTGAGGACTTCGAGTTCGCGTGATTTGTTTTTCACGACGCTTTGGACAACGGCGCTAACCAGGTCTTCACCTAAGTCCATCACGTCGGGCAATTCCGCATAGGCGGCTTCAGGCTCGAGCATCCAGAATTCGGTGAGGTGGCGACGGGTTTTGGATTTTTCTGCGCGGAACGTTGGGCCAAAGGTATAGACCTTGCCTAGAGCCATGGCTGTGGCTTCGATATAAAGCTGGCCGCTTTGGGTGAGGTAGGCTTTCTGGTCGTCGATGTAGTTCACTTCGAAGAGTGTGCTGGTGCCTTCGCAGGCGGCGGGAGTGAACATGGGAGCGTCGGTCAGTGTGTAGCCCTGCGAGTCCATGAAATCACGGGCGGCGCGGATGGCTTCCGCTCGAATGCGGAGGATGGCGGCTTGGCGTGGTGTGCGAATCCACAAGTGACGCTGATCGAGCAGGAAATCTACGCCGTGCTCTTTTAGTTGGATGGGGAACGGCGTGGCCTCAGGAACTTTTTGCAGCACCTGGACGTGAGTGACGCCCATTTCGTAGCCGCCGGGAGCGCGTTGCTCGGCGCGAATTTTTCCGGTGACGATGACGCTGGATTCCTGAGTGAGGCCGCGCAGCGCTCCAAAGGCCTCTGGAGATTCCTTCAGCGAGCAGACGCCCTGGATTACGCCGGTGCCGTCGCGAAAAATGGGGAAGAGCAGTTTGCCGGATTCGCGCTGATTATAGAGCCAGCCGCGAATGGTGACTTCCTGGCCGTCGTATTTGCCGGCGTCTTGAATGGTGATGATGGTCATAGTGAGGTTCTCTGTTGGGATTTGAACAAACCAGTTTAGCAGAGAAGAGCGGGAGGCATCCTAGACGGGCTGGCCAGAGTCAACGGTTCGCCAAAGTTTTGATATTTCCGAGGACCAATAATCGTTCATCGGCTGTGACCAGGGTCAGGTCCAGAACCATAGCGGTGGCCGCGATCAGGCGATCTGCAGGATCCTGATGTAGCGGCAATTGTCTCGCCGCAAAAGCAATCTCGTGGGTGATAGGAGCTTCTTTTGTTCCAGTAGTCGCCTTGGCGATCCATTCGCTGAGGTCGCCCCGAAGTTGAATGCGGCCCTTGTGATGGAGAGTCAATACTTCCCAGGTGCTTATGGGCGAGAGCCAAAGTTCGTTTTGCTGGTCTTTTAACCTTCGAAGGATTTGGCGGTTCAGTTTGCCGGAGCTGTCCAGCAACCAAAGCCAAATGTGGGTGTCCATTAAGAGTTTCAATCGCGCGACACTTCCCACTCGTTATCGTCATTCGCGGGCGAAATGATGTCTCCCTTGATTGTGAAGGATCCTTTCATGGATTCGATCCAGGCGGCGCGATCGACGATGGGTGCCGGAGGGAGAATGTCGGCCACGGGTTTTCCGTGTCGCGTGACACGAATGGGTTGGCGAGTGCGACGCACTTGTTCGAGTAGCGCGAGGCACTTGGCTTTGAACTCGGAAATCGCTACGACAATCATCAGAAGGCTCAGTGGTCAATATTTTAGACCATAGTCATAATTGTGGTCAATTCGGAAATTCGCTGTCTTTACGATCGTCTTCAGTCGGCGGCGGACCGGTCTTCTTCGAGGCGGTCAACGGAATTTGCTGCTGCGGCGAGTTGGTCGGACAGGGGACGGGCTTCGGGTCCGGTCTTTTCTTTGAGTTCGATAGTCAGTGGTAGCTCGGGTCCGGGGACGGAGCGAAAGAGTTTGAGGGCTGCGGGCCAATCGATGGAGCCGTCGTAGGGCGGAAGGTGTTCGTCCTTTTCGCCGTGGTTATCGTGAATGTGGACGTTGACGATCAGGCTGCGCAGTGGTTCGAAACTCTTGACTACTCGCTCGTCTTCAGGACCTTCGGCGAGGTAAGCGTGACCAATATCAAAGTTGAAGCGCACGCTGGTGAGGCGAGTGTCGTCGACGAAGGCGCGAAGATATGAAGGATCGCCCATCTCGCTGGTGGTGTTTTCAATGCATAGCGTGACGCCCGCATGGTGTGCATGCAGACCAAGGTGCTCGAGGGAACTGAAAGCAGCATCGCGTTTGCGTGGATCGGCGAGTTCGCGCGAACCGCCCATGTGCAGAATCAAACGAGAGTAGGGAAGATCCTCGGCAACGTCGATGACGCGGCGCAGTTCGTCCATGGCTTCGATGCGACGGACACGCTCTACTTCGGTGATGGACAGAGGAGCGCCGCCTTCGCGATGAATGCTGAGGTCGCGGCTTGTGGGCGCGTGCAGGGAATTGAGCTGCAGGTGATTATCGGAGAGAGCCTGGGCGATGGTGCGGACTTCGGACTTGGTGGCGTAATCAAAATGGCTTCTGGAGGCAAAAATTTCGACGGCCTGAAAGCGATTCTGGCGAATGAGCGCCAGGAGTTCCGGTGTGAGTTTTTTGGAGACGAAAAGAAAGGTGGAAAGGATCCGTTGCATGGCCTGTCTAGTGTAGCCTTACGTGGCGAATCCGCGGAAAAACGAGATGAGGAGCGTGCGTGGCAAGGGTTAATAGCCGATGGCGGAGCCGTTGTCGCGAGGATCGGCAGCGCCACAACGTTCACCAGTATTTGGGTCGATGCCAATGGCGTTGATTAAGCCGAGGTGGCCGCGACGTTTCACGGGATAGCCACGGGACTTCAACTGCTCCTCCATTTGTGGCGAGAAGAGAATTTCTATCCATGCTTCATCGGGGAGCCACTGATGATGAAAGCGCGGCGCATTGATGGCCGCTTGCGCATCCATGCCGAGGCGCATCCAGTTGATCACGGAAAGCAAGGTGACGGAAATGATGGTGGGGCCGCCGGGCGAGCCGGTCACGAAACTAAGCTGGCCATCGCGCACGACGATGGTTGGTGTCATGGAACTGAGAGGCCGTTTGCCAGGGCCAATGGTGTTGGCTTCGGATTGGATGAGGCCGAAAAGCGCGTTGGGGACGCCGGGCTGGGTGGTGAAGTCGTCCATTTCATCGTTGAGGAGAAATCCTGCCGACGAGGTGACGTGCGAGCCGTAGCTGTCGTTCAGCGTGAAGGTGCTGGCGACGGCGTTTCCTGCGGCATCGACGACGGAGAAGTGGGTGGTGTGCGGACCTTCGCCGAGGCTGACGATGGTATTTGGCTTAGCGCGGGCGCTGATGCCCTGGCTGCAAACGTGCGGATTGCCGGCGTGAATTTCTTTGCTGGAGGAGGCGCGAGTGAGGTCGATGGTGGCGAGAAGTTCCTTGGCGTAGCAGGGATCGGTAAGTCCAGCGACAGGAACGTTGGAGAAATCGGGATCAGCAAGATAGGCGGCGCGATCGGCAAAAATGCGGCGCATGACTTCGAGGACCATGTGGACGCTTTGTGGATCATCCCAACCCTTGATCGGGACATTTTGGAGCATGTTGAGAGCTTCGATGACGGCGACGCCGCCGGAACTGGGAGGTGGAGAGGAGAGGACTTCCCAACGATGGTCATCGATTTTGAAATCGGCGTGAAGAACGTCGCGGACCTTGGGTTGATAGTGAGCAAGATCGTCGAGAGAGATCAGACCACCAAGCGCGGCCATATCTTTCGCGAGCATTTGCGCGGTTTCGCCCTGATAGAAGTCGGCGGGGCCATTTTTGGCGATGCGTTTCAGGGTTGCGGCGAGTTCTGGTTGGCGTAGCATGTCGCCGGCACGGAAGTATTTTCCATCATTCAGGAAAATGTGACTGCTCATGGAGAACCGTTGCAGGCCTGGGCGCTCTTCATCGAATTCGCGTACGAGCTTGTCGGTGACGGGTATGCCTTGTTCGGCGTAACGAATTGCGGGCTGCATCACGTCGGCAAGCTTGAGTTTTCCGTACGTTTTCAGAGCGAGCGCGAGGCCTGCGACGGTGCCAGGAACAGCAACGGAGCGATAGCCGATGGTGGAGGCTTCGGGATCGAGTTTGCCGTTGGGCATGATGTACATATCGCGGGTGGCTTTGCCTGGAGCCATTTCGCGGTAATCGAAGAAGGTGGATTTTCCGTTGGCGAGGCGAACCAGCATGAAGCCGCCTCCACCAATGTTGCCAGCGGCGGGTTCGACGACGGCGAGAGCAAAGGCTGTAGCGGCCGCGGCGTCTACGGCGTTACCTCCGCGTTTCAGAATTTCGATGCCTGCTTGCGAGGCGAGTGGGTCGTCGGTGGCCACCATGCCGTGCGCGCTGCGAACAGGTTGTTGCGGCCATTGCTTGGGGATGTCGGTGTGATCACGAAATTCGGCGGCGGTTTGGGCCAAGACTCCGAAAGGAAAAAGAGAAGAAACGAGCAGGGCAAGGAATAGCCAAAAAGAGTTTTTTCGCATGAAGAGAAAACACTATTGGATTCGGTTTGCAGCGTCAAGCAAAGTATCGGTGCATTGGCAGTACGCGCGTTGGTTGTTGCGGCATGGTGTAAGCTCGTTCGGATCAATTCATAAGGAGTTGCCAACGAAATGATTCGTCAGCGAAGTCTGCGTGCCGCATTTTTGTTTATTCTGTTTTTGTTTGCGTTTCGCGTGTTTGGGCAAAACGCGCCGCTTGCTGACCTGGACGCGTACGTAGCGCGCGCGATGAAGACCTACGAAGTACCGGGAATTGCGGTGGCGATTGTTAAAGGTGGCAAGGTGGTGCTGGCGAAGGGATATGGTGTGCGGAAACTCGGCGAGCCTGCTCCGGTGGATGAGAACACGGTGTTTGCCATCGGCTCAAACACCAAGGCATTCACGGCGGCGGTGCTGGCGACTCTGGTCGACGAGGGAAAAATTTCGTGGGACGACCCGGTGTACGAGCGATTGAAGGGTTTCGAGATGTACGACCCGTATGTATCCAAGGAAATGCGCATTCGCGACCTGCTTTGCCATCGAAGCGGGTTGGGACTTGGCGAAGGCGACCTGATGTTCTGGCCGCATACGACGTTCACGCGGGAGGACGTGGTTTACCGCGTGCGCTTTCTGAAGCCGGCGAGCAGTTTTCGCACGCGCTTTGCTTACAACAATCTGATGTTTGTCACCGCGGGCCAAGTGGTGGCTGAAGTGAGTGGAAAAGGATGGGACGATTATGTTCGCGAGAAAATTTTCTTGCCACTAGGAATGAAGTCCACTGTTACCAGTCCGACTGCATACAAGCCTGGCGCGGATTGGGCATTCCCGCATGCCAAGGTGGATGGGCAGTTAAAGGCGTTGCCGTTCGAAAATCTCGACAATGTGGGTCCGGCAGGCTCGATCATATCTTCGGTGGCGGATTTGTCGCAGTGGGTGTTGATGCAACTGAATCACGGGAAGATGGTGAATAGCGACGTACGGCTGTTTAGCGAAAAATCGGGGCGAGAGATGTGGTCGCAGCAGTCCATCATCCCCTTGAACCCAGGACCGGAAGAGCTACGAGCGTTGCGGCCACACTTTTCCGGTTACGGCATGGGGTGGTTTTTGAGGGATTACAAAGGTCGAAAGCTGGTGGGGCATGACGGAGGAGTGGCCGGCTTTGTTACGCGGGTGCTGCTAGTGCCGGAGGAAAATTTGGGGGTGGTGATTCTGACGAACGCGGAGGAAGACTACGCCTACGAATCCATTCTCTACCATGTTTTGGATGCGTACCTGGGTGGAGCTACGCAGGATTACATCGCGTCTTTCAAAGCGGTGGAAGACAAGGAGCGCAAAGACGCCGAAGAAACGATGCAAAAAGCGCAACAATCGCGCGATGCAAATTCGAAGCCCTCACTTCCGCTGGAGAAGTATGCGGGTGATTATTCCGATCCATGGTACGGCAAGGTGACGATTCGTCCGGAAAATGGCGGGCTGGTTTTAAATTTCCTGCGCACGGAAAAGGGAATCGCCGATTTGCAGCACTGGCAATACGATACGTTTAAGGCGCACTGGCGCGAGCGTACCACGGAGGATGCGTTCGTTACGTTTGCTTTGAAGCCGGACGGAAGCATCGATCACTTCACGATGGCGGCGGTGTCGCCGCTGGCGGATTTCAGCTTCGATTATCAGGATTTATATTTCACGCCGATGCTTGCGGCGCAGCAGAAATAGCAATTACTCGGCCAGAAATTCTACAGATGGCGGGCCTGGCAAGATACCAGCCGCGGTGCCGCGTTCGATCAGATCGCAGACGGCTTTTTTGCCTTTTTCGCCGTAGCCGAGAGTCCACTTGTTGACGTACATGCCGACAAATTTATCGGCAAGCTCGCTGTCCATGTCGCGGGCAAATTGCATAGCGTAGTTGAGAGCTTCTTCGCGATGCTCAAGGCCGTAGGCAACGCTATCGCGAATGGTCTTGGCGATGACACGGCCAATTTCCGGACCTAGCGCGCGGCGCACAGCGTTGCCACCGAGCGGCAACGGTAGGCCGGTGAGTTCCTGCCACCAGATTCCCAAGTCAATTACGCGATGCAGGCCGAGTTGCGGGAAAAACAGCTGGCCTTCGTGGATGAGCAGGCCTGCCTCGACGACTTCGTTTTTGACGGCTTCGATGATTTTGTCGAAGGGAAGCACGACGGGTTCAAAGTCTGGCTGGTAAAGCTTCAAGGTCAGATAGGCGGAAGTTTTGAGCCCAGGGACGCCGATGCGCAAACCCTTCAGGTCTGCGGGGCGCATGGAGCGCGAAGAAACCACGATGGGGCCGTAGCCTTCGCCAAAGCTGGCACCGCAATCGAGCAAAACATATTTGTCTCGCAAGGAGGGATAGGCCGCAAAGCTAACCGCGGTGACGTCGTACGTTTCGGTGAGGGCCGCTTCGTTGAGAGATTGAATATCGGAGAGAACGTGAGTGAACTTATAGCCCGGTGTGGTGAGCTTGTGGGTCGCAAGCGCATAGAACATAAACGCGTCATCAGAATCGGGCGAGTGGGCGAGCTTGAGCTCTCGAGGCTCTTTTTCGGTCTTGGATCCCGTGGGTGTGGCAGCCATGGACATTCAAATCCTCTGCCCGGGCTAAGTTGCTCGCAGAGATAAATCGCCGATGACACGACGCTTCAGGGTAGTGAAGGTAGGTCATACGACGGGGACTGCGTGGCGTGCGGCCGGGCTTGCTTCGCAAAAGAAAGCGTAACACACCCGGAGTTTGTGCGGAAGCATGAGGGCCCACGAATGTTGCGCACACGCTGCAACATTTTGTGACGGAAGAACGTTCCATTGCGGACTTTATTTGTACAGCTGCGATGTGGACTTAGACCGCGGAAACCAGGTGGGCGATGGCGTCTTCGAAGCTGACGTGACCATCGAGATAAGGTTGCCAGTACATGGTGATTACGAGGAGATACTCATTCCAACCGCGCTGGGTAAACTTGGCGCGCAACTCCGTGGTGATGCCGTTGGTTTTGAATTTATGCAACGTGCCGTCGGTAGAAGCGTCGGTAGAAGACGATTCCGGGCCAGTATCTTCCATGACCGGGCTGATGACTTCGCCGGTGGTGTAGAGAATGAGAGCGTGCCAGAGATCGCGAGGAATGGGTTTATCGCGCTGTTTGCATTCGCGGCTGATGGCGTCTTCGACGGGGCGAGCGATGTCGTGGGAAGCTTCGAGAAAGACAACTTCCAGAGCTTCGGGACCTTGGTTCCGCGAATCGGTGCTGGCAATGGTAACGCGTAAGGGATCGAGAGTGGTGTAAGCGCCAGCGGCATTTGCAAAAGCGCAAACTTCTACACGAATTTTTTCTTTTGGCCATTTCGCCTGGTAAATGTCGGCTAAACGTTCGGACAGGCCTACGCCTTGTTCGCGGACCAGGGGAGCCATGCGCACAACCCAGCGGCGGTTGGAGCGATCGTGATCGGCCCACCAGTGAGCGCGATAAATGGCAGCAGCAGCTTCCAGGATGACGCCAATATTCCCGGGGAGTCCTGCGTCGCAAGCTCGTTTCTTTTTCCCGAGTAGCTCGTTGCAATCCTCGAAGTCACCTAGTTGGTTGTTGAGCAGGATCAAGTCGATGTTGACCTGCATATCTTTGTTGGTGTAATTCGCAATGTAGTAGGCGAGAGCTTCGTCCCAGGCTTTTTGTTCGGTGGGAGAAAGAGTTACTCCGGTGTCCGGCCCTTGTTTCATTACCGGCCCGGTTGGCTTAGACGGGGGGTTGCCACGAGCCTTTGCGTCGGCACGCGCGCGAGCTTCGTGATAAAGGAAATGATGCAGGTTCACCCAGAAGCCGCTGTGAAATTCGAAAACGGGGAGAGGCCCGTAAGCAGATTCGACCTGTTGCGCGGGCGCGTTTGGCGCCACAAAGCAAAGCAAAAGGCCCAGGAGCAGGGAGATGGCAGGGCGAGAAAAAGGCCAGTTCATAGCGGAAGTGGCAATGGTAACGCAACTTTCCTGGTGCTCAAATTGAGTTTGTTTACAGATTCCAGAATGCCCCTGAGTTTGCAGCGGCGCCTTGAGTCCCGCAGCGCAGCAAGAAGTATTATCGCACCTAATATTCTTCGCCCGACTCGTTTAACCATTTGTCGAGTGTGGCTTGCTGCTGAGCGGTTATTTGTGTGAAGTAGACTCCCATTCCAAGACGAGCGCTGACATAGACAACCAAGGCTACCGCTTCAAAAATATCCTGGCGATGAGTTATGCGCACGCGAACTTGAGAGCCCTGCGGAACCGGATTCAGGGTGTCAATGTAACAGCCGGTGCGACTGAGATCCGAGGTGCGAGCGCTTAGCTTGACGCCGCGCGGCAACTCAACCACCTCGGCCGCCAACACCAGCGGATAGCGAGGCGCGTTCCTTCTTTCCGCGATGGCGTTGTCCATACCTTCCTCTGCCGCGATCGCCCGCGACGGTTATACCGCTCCGAGAGGAAGGTGTGCCATGAGGGCGGAAGCCCTCTGCAAAGGAAGGATGATCCCAAGGCTATTTTCGCTCCTGGAAGGTGGCGGTTCAACGTTGTGCAGGGGTTTGGTGCGAATCAGTAACGGAAGGACAGGGGGCGCAAAGAAAGGCAAGAGGGATCCCTCGCAAAAGCGGCTCGGGATGACGTGGTTGGTGGAGGGGCGCGGGCGGTTAATTAATTTTGGGGTCCACTTCGCTGCCTACGGCGCCTTGCCGGTCAGCAGCGTGGAGAGTGCCGGCAGAATCGCGGAAGAAGGAATGCGTGCCGGTGCGACCGTAATCAATGGGAATCGCAGCGATTTGATATTTGGCGGGAGCTCCGGAATTATTGGCACCGACAATCACATAGCGAAAAGCGTAGCCGTCTTTGCGACCTGAGGCCAGATCTTCGCTGATCAGGCTGGCGGATTCACTCTTGGGCGCACCTTGTGGAGGCGGGCCAAGGTCGGAGAGTGCATCCGGCAATCTGGTATAGGTTTTGCGGTACTTTTCGATGGCGTCGACTAATTCCTTCAGGTGGGTCACAGCCGCTTGTTCATTGGATTTCATCTCAGCGCGGTCCCATTCCTCGCCAAGGGTGGGCAGGTCAAGCAAGAGAAGGCCCAGAGATAACAGTTTCCATTCATTTTTTTCCTGGACCATGCCCATGATGACGCGATGGGTGTTGGTGTCGGCGGTATCGGTTGCGTCTTTTACGATGAGCGGAATATAGGCAAGATTTTCGCGCAGTTCCGGTTTACCGATCTGCATCAGGGTTGTAACCGTTGGGGTGACGCAGGAAACGGTGACGCTGCCCGTTTGATCGGTTTCGACGCGAGGTTCGCCGGCGCCATCCAGCAAGACAAAACGCTTCAGGAGGGTAGCTTGGGCCGCGGTGGTCAGATGGGTGAAGGCCTCGGAGTTGCGAACCGTGAGCAGCCGCGCGAAATCGGGGCGCTTCTGGGCGCAAGCGGCAATCAGCACGTCGCGCAGCACGTTCTGGGGCTCGGCGCTTTTCGTCTGCGCGAAAGTGGCAGCTGCAAAAAGGAATGCGGCGGTAGCGAGGCAAAAACAACGCGCTAAGAACTTCTCATTGCTCATGACTCTGACGGTCTCCCTTTAGTCTTTCGCTCTGGCGATAATTGAGGCCAAATTTTGCGTGAACGCGGAACGCGGCATCACTTCGGAGCAGCCAGCGGCACGGGCTTGTGCTGCTAATTCTGTTTGAACATGGGACAGGAATGCGACGATGGGTAAATCTTTTTGAGTGGCGCGAAGGCGTTCGATGGTGGCCACCGGTGCGCTGCGGGCGTTGAGATCTACGATTAGCAGTTTAGTAGGTTCTTCCAGTAGGCTAGCGAGTGCTTCTGGGTTGGTCGCGACTTTAAATTCGACGCCCAGGTGCTTGGCGGTTTCGGCGACTTTCATTTGAAAAAACAAATCGTCCATCAATGCGACCACGCGACCCATGCTTTTCTCCTTAAGCTCACGAAAACCGACCGTAGGTTGAGCTTGGCCACGGGCAGCCGACGGATTACAATCGGCCTGCCCGCCCTAGGTGTTCGATGCAAGCAGTAGCCCTCGCGACTCTTCAGCGACCGGTATCGCTATTGGAGAAGACGCCCGCGCTTCTAGAGATTCTGCTGCGCGATTTGCCATTGCCTCTGCTGGAATGGAAACCAGCCGCGGATCGCTGGTCGATCGTCGAAGTGATTGCTCACTTGGTGGTGATCGAGCAGCTTTACGAAGGGCGAGCGCGCCGCATCATTATGGAGGAAAACCCCACGCTGACGAAGTATGTTCCCGCGGACGAAGCCGGGATTCAGAAGAAGTCGGCCGCCGAGCATCTGGAGAAATTCGTGGCGTTGCGACGGGCCTTTGTGTTTTACCTGCACTCCGTGCCTTCGGGAGATGGAGCGCGGACGGGCCAGCATCCTGGATTGGGCACGATCACATTGTCACAGATGCTGCACGAACTGGCGAACCATGATCTTGGGCACCTGCGGCAGATTGCCGAACTTTATCGGGCCGAGGCGTTCTACCCGTATGTTGGGCCGTTTGAGAAGTATTCGCGGCCGAGGCCATAAGCCGGGATGCACGCAGCCCATTTAAATTAAATTCAAGACAACGGATTGTGCGGAACTGGTGGGTAATTCGGATTAGTGTGCGGAAGTGGGAGCGTGGGCGCCCACGGTTTCATCGGGCACATCACCTTTGCGGCCCTTCACGCGATCGTAGACGCTGACCTGACTGACTGAGCCGAGGGCTTCGTTGTAAAAGGTCGGAACGCCCAAGGCGGTGCGCAGTTCTTCGTTGAACTTGCGCAGGTTTTCGAGATGCGAGGCCAGAGCGGGGAGTTTGATGCCCTCGTCGGTGAGCAGAAATTTCTGGTAGCCCGCGTCCCACAGTTTGGCGAATTGACCTTTGACCATGATGGTGGGCAACACGGTCATCTGAAATTTTTCGTCAGGGGTTTGACGGAACTCTGCGCCTGAGCCATATTTCTCTACACGAACGACGCCGCGGGTGCTACCGACCGCAAAGCCCAGGGCGGCCAACTTATCGATGGCAGTCTTGTCAAAACGCTCGTCAACATTCCACATAGGGTTACAGAGTAAGCGATGGAGGCGAAGGCTGTAAAGGCGGAGGCGCTTGCACGCGCAGGTTCTACCGAAGCAGATGCAATGAATTGTTTCTTTGGATTGGACACGATGAGAGGTCCGTCACACACTGTCGCGAAGCATAACGGTGGCCCGGGAGAAATCTGAAAAAGCTTTCAGATTATATTCTTGAAGCTGAAACAATATTCACTTGTTTCCGTCACGAAACATTCACTACTCTAGCGCCAACTCAGGGTGTCGTCGGGGCCGATTTCTCTAACTGGTCGGGGATGTGGTGTTGCCGCGAGTCGCGCCGCAGCGGAACGCCAAAAATCAAATGATGCATGGAGTGGCCTACATGAATTTCAAATTGCCCAGAGTATTGGCGTTTGTTGTTTGCGTCGCATTGCTATCACTGCCGTTACGAGCGCAGCAGAATTTTGGCTCTATCAATGGAACGGTTACAGACAGCAGCGGGGCATCGGTGCCGCAGGCGAAAGTCGAAGCTCGGAACGTGGGCACGAACTTACTGCAAACGGGTTCCACGCAGAACGATGGCTCATATAGCATTGCGGACCTGCCTATCGGGACTTATGCGGTTACAGTCACGAAAGACGGATTCAAGACTGAACAGTTCACGGAAATCCTGGTGCGCGGTGGTGTGACTACCACCGTGAATGCACGCCTTGAGCCTGGCAAGGTCTCTGCGACGGTTACGGTGACGGGCACTCCGCTGCTGAATGAGACCGACACTACGATTGGCTACACGCTCAGTTCGGAACTTATTGAGAAAGTTCCGTTGGGAACGGGCAGCTTCACACAACTGGCGATTTTGAGTCCTGGTGTGAGCGCGGATATGCTCGGCGGTTCTGGGGCCAACGCCGGACTGGGCAACCAGAACATCTGGGCCAATGGGCAACGGGATACGAGCAATAGCTTCGCGTTTAATGGTGTAAACGCGAACAACATTTTTAACGGAAAGTCTTCAAGCCAGGTGGGAGCGAATCGCTTCGTGCTCAGTACCGGTGAAAATTTTGGGCCATCTAACGGTGGTGGTGGAGATATTCAGACCAGCATGTCTGTATACAATGCCATAGGGCAGGGATTGCCCTCGGCACCTCCGGAAACGATAGAGGAGTTGCGGGTTAACACCTCAATGTACGACGCGTCGCAAGGTGCAAACAGCGGCGCGCACATCTCGCAAATCACGAAATCCGGCACGAACGATTATCACGGACAGGTTTACGAATATTTTCAATCCAACAAGATGAATGCTGCGCCATTCTTCCGCAATGCGGATCCCACGATTCCTGCGAATCAAAAAACTCCCGGACTGCACTACAACCGATTTGGCGGCACGTTGGGTGGACCGATCAAGAAAGATAAGCTTTTCTTTTTTGCGTCGTATCAGGGAATTCGCGTCACCGATCAGGCCTATGGAACTTCTCTGGACGCCGTCCCGCCAGATCTTACCGACGACCGCACTCCGCAAGGCATCGCAAATACGGTGAACACGGACTTTAACTCGGGTTGCGGCACGGCGGGAAATCCTGCTTGTCTGCTACCCAACCAGATTGATCCGGTAGCACTGGCCCTGTTGCAGGCGAAGACTCCACAGGGGACCTACCTAATCCCTTCGGCGCAGACGACTTCAACGGCGCTTGGGCACAATGCCACGGTGCAGGGTCCGCCAGCGACGTTCACTGCGGATCAAATCAACGGCAACATTGATTACAACCTCAGCCAAAAAGACCGGATTACCGGCAAGTATTTCTACCAGCGGACTCCGGCGACAAGTGAATTTTCCGCCAGTCAAGTGTCTGGATTTCCGCAAAAAATGGACGCGGGATCGCAGGTGTTCGCGCTGAACAACACGACCATTCTGACGCCGAATTTTACGTGGGAGCAGCGCTTCGGATTCATTCGCGAGAAGGCGTTCGTCACTACCGGTCAACCGTTTGGACCGAACGCCATAGCGGGAACCAGCCAATCGATCAATTTGTTTGGACAAAAAACGTTTCCTGGGATCGTTATTTCGAACAGCGACGGAAATTTCGACGGACTGAACATTGGAACGGGCGGCTCACCTTTCGCGAATGCCGGTGTGTTCCAGAATCAGTTCGAAGCCGCTACCAGCGTCAATTGGGTTCATGGACGGCACACTATCGCCGCGGGTTTTAACTGGGATCACACGCAATTGAACATCCTGAATCGGAACAGTGACGTGGCGGGCCTTACGTTCGGGAACTTTGCGGATTTTGTTGTGGGACAACTGCGCTCGGGGATAGGCAATACTGTGCTGTTCACGGGTTCCAGCAATCGCTACTATCGCGCGAACCAAGTCGGTACGTTCGTGCAGGACAATATCCGGTTGCGTCCGAACCTGACCGTCAACCTGGGATTGCGATGGGATTGGGACGGGCCGTTGTACGAGAAGAACGGATTGCTTTCGAACTTTTATGCCAAGGATTTTTCTTACAATCTGGCGTCGGACTCTTTCTCGAATATTGGTCTGGTGGTTGCGGGGAATAACAAAAGTCTGGGAACTCCGGGCGTAAGCGACTCGACCATGACCGCAAGACAGTGGGGATTTGGTCCGCGTATCGGTGTGGTGTGGAGTCCTTCGCGATTCAAGAATGTGGTGGTTCGAGCGGGTGCAGGTCTGTACTACGACCGCGGCGAATTCTACTCAGAATTTTCGCCAAGCGCGGGTAACGGCTTTAACGGGCCATTCGGTGTAACGTTGGAAGCGCCATTTGTTATTCCGACGACGAACTCGTGCACGAACGCCTACGATCCAGTCAGCGGAACAAGCTGTTTTGCGCAACCATTTGGCACAACGCCGCCGCCTCAACCGCCGAAGAATCTCAGCAGCGTCGCTGCCTTGGTGCAGAATCGAGCAGGCCTAATCAGCGGCAATTCGGGACTGCTGTTTGGCGGCTACGACCCCACGAACAAGCTGCCTTACTCAGAGAACTGGCAATTGGATATGCAATGGCAGCCGATTAACACCGTGGCGATGACCCTCGGATACGTGGGAAACCATGGAGTTCATTTGGTGATGCCGATTGCCTTCAACCAAGCCGGAATTGCGACTGCCGCTAATCCGATTAACGGCGAGACCGCGTCGTACGGATATCAGGTTCCAGCGCTTTCGGGAACTACGGAACCGTTTAACACCGCGACCGGGGGAAATACGGACCTGCGATCGCCCTATATTGGGTACAGTCCGAACTCGGTTTTCTATAAAGCGGAAGGAATTTCAACCTACAATGCGTTGCAATTGTCCGTCCAGAAACGATTGAGCCATGGATTCCTGGTGACTGGGTCGTACACGTGGTCGCACACATTGGATGAGCAGAGCGGTTTGGGACTTTTCTTCACCGGGAACAATCCATTGCAGCCACATTCCGCTTATGCATCTTCGGATTTCGATCGCACTCACGTGCTGACCATTTCCTATCAATACGAGATTCCCAAGCTTAAGAGCGCGACAGGATTCGTGGACAAAGCGGCAAATGGGTGGGGCGTCGGGGGAATCACTGTGGCACAGAGTGGGCAACCTTACAGCATTTACGATTTCACTGGCGGCGTAGCAAGCATTTATTACGGGACAAACAATTTCATCGGCAACCCAATTGTGCCACTGCTACCTGGGCAGACGGCAAGCAGCGCTCAAAACGTTCCAAAGTGCACGACGGGCAATGAGCCCTCGTGCCAGGGCCCCACCTTGGTGAAAACAGCGGCGTTCGGTGTTCCGTTGATTCCTGCAGGACAGATGGGAGTACCCGCAGGAGACACCTTCGAAACCGGGTATGGGGCGACGGGGCGCAACATTTTCAGAGCTAATTTTCAGACCCGCTTCGATTTCAACGCCTTCAAGGAAACCAAGCTCACCGAAAGATTCAACCTGCGATTCGACGCGCAGTTCTTCAACATCTTCAATCATCCGGTGTTTGACGCTCCAAACAACAACGTGGCATTCAATCCTTCGTTCTGCAATCCTCCGGACATGACGACATCGTTTAATTGCGGTTCGTCGCCGGGATACCTGACACCACCGTCAGGTCATGGAGGAACCGTTCAACACACGTTAGGGAGCCCAAGATTTGTGCAGCTTGCATTGCACTTGGTGTTCTGAGTTCTGACCATCCTTTGCCACTCCAAAGGTCGCCGCGGCGGCCCTTTTGTTTTGTCCGGCTATGTGGCTCATCGCGCTGACGGTGGCAGGCGGAATTGTTGCTATGGCGGGGCTTGGCTCGGCTTCTTCCATATGGGTGCTGCACCGCGTAGAATGAATAGAGCAGTTGGGAAAATACATAATGTCGACAAAAACGCAGCCGGTAACCGGCGGGCAGGCCGCCGCCACTAGCCTCACCAATGAGGAAATTCTTCGGTATAGCCGCCACTTGATCATGCCTGAAGTGGGGATGGACGGGCAGCTCAAGCTGAAGAACGCCAAAGTTCTGCTAATCGGCACTGGTGGGCTCGGTGCGCCTCTCGGGCTGTATTTAACGGCCGCGGGCGTCGGGAAAATTGGGTTGGTGGATTTCGATGTGGTGGATTTCACGAACCTACAACGGCAGGTGACGTTTGGCAGCAGCGATGTTGGCAAGCCGAAGACGGAAGCGGCTCGTGCGCGGCTCTCGAACCTGAATCCTGATGTTGAAATCGCCGCGTATGAGACAAAACTGACCAGCGAGAATGCTCTGGAACTGTTCAAAGACTACGACATCATCGTGGATGGGACCGATAATTTCCCCACGCGTTATCTGGTGAATGATGCGTGCCTGCTGCTCGGTAAGCCGAATGTGTACGGGTCGATTTTCCGCTTTGAGGGGCAAGTTACCGTGTTTGGCATGCCGGACGGGCCTTGTTACCGCTGCCTGTATCCGGAACCACCTCCGCCGGGGCTGGTGCCTTCGTGCGCAGAAGGTGGAGTGTTGGGCGTGTTGCCGGGAATTATCGGCTCACTACAGGCAATGGAAACGATCAAGCTGATTCTGGGTCGCGGGGATTCTCTGGTAGGGCGTTTGTTGCTCTTCGATGCTCTGGCACTGAAATTCCGCGAGCTCAAGCTTCGCAAGAATGCGAATTGCCCGATGTGCAGCGGCAATCGCACGATTCACGAGCTGATCGATTACAACGAATTCTGCGGAATGCGGGGCGAAGAAGAGCCGGAAGTCGATCTGCATGTGCCGGAAATGACTCCGCGCGAACTGAAAACCCGGCTGGATAATGGAGACGATCTATTCATCCTGGACGTCCGGGAGCCGCACGAATATCAGATCTGCAATCTAAAGGGACACCTGATTCCCCTGGGGGAACTGCCGCGTCGCGTGCATGAATTGGATTCTTCGCATGAAATCGTGGCGCATTGCCGCAGCGGAAAGCGTTCGGCCGAGGCGGTAGACTTTCTACGCAAGGCAGGCTTCCGCAAGATCCACAATCTGCGCGGCGGTATCTTGTCATGGTCCACGGAAGTGGATCCCACCGTGCCGCGTTACTAGGCGACGTGACCAATTAAGCGCAGGGCATAGCTGACGTTGTGGTCCTGTTGTTGTTTTTCGCGTGATGCATCGTTATCTTGGAAATAGCGTTTCTCAAACTTTTGCCGGTTAAATCGACGGAGGCTCCTTTGCCAGCAGCGAAAGTTACCATCTTTAACAACGGTCCACTGCGTGTGGAAGGCGACTTTGAAATTGTGGACCAAGAGGGCAAGCCCTTTGGACTGGGCGGGCGCACGGCGGTAAGCCTCTGCCGCTGCGGGCATTCGGCAAATTCTCCATTTTGCGACGGCTCGCACAAGCGTCAGAACTTCACTGACACGGTGAACGCACGCGACCTGCAGCCGGTAACAGTTCCCAAGGCGTAAGAGTCTGCCTCATAGCATGATGAGACTGTCTCAGTCTGAGAATGGATGCCAGTTCGGAGTGCAGGTGTCCATGTGCCCGGTAACCTTCTGGATACACGGATGATAGAGTTTCATAATAGGACACAGAGCGGTCTCGATTCTGTCTCGACTGTGTCTCATCGGAAACAGCAGCCTTCCTATCACATTTGTAAGTCACGCTAAATCAACCACATCCAATCGGTTATAGGCCGTTCAGGAAAGGGCATGGACGTGCTATTCCCCTGTGTTGTTGGGTTTCGTAGGCATTTGGGGGATATGTTGGGAGATTGGGCCACAATCAAGGGGTTTCTCCGCAGGGATCGCGGCAACTTGCCCGCGATTGCCTATGGCTTATTGGGCACGCTGTTCGTGGCGATGGTGCTGTATGCCCGGCACGCGCACATGTCGGGCTCACCGACGACGTATCTGTATCTAGAAGTCGGTGGATCACTGCTCAGTTTCTGCTATGCGGCCAATGCGCTAGTCCGTTTTCGTGGCACGCATGATCGCATTGCGTTGATTTTGGCGTTTGGATTCGTGCTGTCGGGGATGATTGAGACGATCGGCTACTTCGGTCTCAATAATCTTCTGCATCTTGGGCCAATCGCTCTGGCCCGCGTACCAATGGGCTGGATGGTCGGGCGTACGCTACTGGCGGTGTTGCTGCTGGCGGCGTTGGGAGTGGAACGGTTTATTCCCACAGCACGGCAGCCAAGCCGCGAAACTGCGGGTGCGCTCTTCGTTGTTGCCGCCGCAACCTATATTACGAGCGCGGCGTTTATCGCTGCTCCGGCCACACCGGTGGCGCAGGCTGACGCGTTTTTCTCACGTCCCTGGGAAATGCTGCCCGGTGGACTCTTCGGGCTGGCAGCTCTGTTTTTCTATTACCGCTATCTGAACGAAAAGAAGAACGACAGCGACGCTTCGCTGTACGACTATTCGCTGTTCCTAGTGGCGCTGCTGAATGCGGCGTGCCATCTTGCCGCACTTTTCTCGCGCCGTTTATTTGATGGACCATTTTTTCTGGCAGAATCTGCCAAGGTAGCCAGCTATTCAATCATGCTGTGCGGAGCTCTGGTGGATCAGGCGCGTCTTTTTGATCAGGTTCGCAACCTTGCGGTTAGCGACCCACTGACCGGCTTGGCGAATTATCGGCGGCTGATCGCGGTGATCGAGTCTGAACTGGATCGTTCGCGCCGGACCAATCGTCCCTTCAGCATCGTTCTGTTGGACATGGACGGTCTCAAAGGAATTAACGACCGCTACGGGCATTTGGTGGGCAGCCGCGCGCTGGTACGACTGGGAAAAACTCTACGTAATCAATCGCGGGCCATTGATACTCCAGCTCGG
>Ga0209275_10000147_pt1 | contig 23625 bp, 16 predicted proteins | sample HubBroMetageREF2_FD_188344 | JGI IMG/M metagenome (GOLD analysis project Ga0209275, IMG submission 188344) | Reference soil microbial communities from the Hubbard Brook experimental Forest, New Hampshire, USA - Hubbard Brook CCASE Soil... | ecosystem: Environmental > Terrestrial > Soil >... | reverse complement strand
GTTCAGGCGGCCCGCTTGAGTATGGACTACGTGGAAATACCAAAGGATAACGGCATCCGCGGCTAACATCGACAGGATGATGAACGCGAATCCGAATATCAAACGCGGGCCAATATTGAATCGACCGGCGTAAAGAGTCTTCGCGTCAGCGGTGTTGATCGAGCGATTCCATGGAGTTGCGGTGTGAAGCCCCATCGATATTTCCAATCATGCTCTCGTTGCCTTCAAACTTACCCAGCCTCGCAGAGGTTGAGGAAGAAACCCTGAAGCCGCTGAATAGAGTTTAATGGGCAGATTCAGAACTCCCGTTCGCGGCCCTAGCGCTGATACCTACTTGGGGCGGGCCGGTCTGGAAACCGGTTATGCGAACCAAGTTCTTCTCGAGCACGACAGCCGCTTCGCGCGCATCCATCTCGCCCGTCAACACCGAGTGTACTGCCTGGATGTAAGCCTCAGATACGTCCTGATATTTTTTGCCGGTGACGTTCGAAGGACGCAAAACCAGCCCGGTCTGGAAGGCTTCGCCGATTAACGCAAAACGGGGATTTGTTTCAAGCACCTCAGGACGACTGTAGAGTTCCGGCAGAGTGGCTGGTTGCGAAAGTACGCGGAGCCGCTTCAGCTGCACGTCTCGGCGTGTGAGATAGCGGACCAACTCCACGGCTTCACGAGGATGAGCTGAGGATCGGGAGACTGCCAAGCCCCATCCTCCCAAGGTACCGGCTCGGCCTGCCTTACCACTTGGCAGCAGGGCTACATCGAACTTATCTCGGATGGGAGACCCCGAGGCCCGGCTGTCAGTGTAGGCTGAAGGCCAGTTCCGCATGAATGCCGCGTCGCCTGCAACCCAAACGTTTAGCGAGTCCCACTCTCTGTATCCGACTACACCTGGAGGCGAGATGGAACCAACCCAGTGTGCCGCCCTTTGCCATGCCTTGATCGCCAGAGGATTATTCACGCTGATCGTCTGATTCTCCTCGACGATGTTCCCGCCGCCTTCCGCCGCCTGCCATTCCAACGCGTCGCAGGTCAACCCTTCGTCGGCCGCGCCTTGCCACACAAAGCCCCAAAATTGTTTTTTACCTTTAGCTCGTTCGCCAGCCTGAATTCTAGCCGCCATTTTCTCGAGCTCATCCCATGTCCTGGGCGGCTCATGATATCCGTACTGTCGCAGAAGGTCGGTCCGATAATAGAGAAGTCCGATGTCGGGACGATACGCGAGGGCCACCAGCTTGTTGTCCACCGTGAAACTGGAAGCCATGGCTGGAAATTCGAGGGAAACTTCGTGGGAGAAATAGGGCTTCAAATCTACGAAATACTCGGCCAGCATACCGGGCCAGATTACATCGAGACCGTACACGTCCGGGCCCGAGGCACCTGTCTTGACTAGCTCTTGCCACAAAACTAACTTTTTCCAAGCGGACTCTGGAGAGGGAAGGAGATTGACTCGGATTCCTGTTTCTCGAGTGAATTGCTGCAGCTCTTGCTGGCGCGCCTCGCTGAAACTCTTGCTGGTCCACTCCTCTATTAGCGTTAGTGTGATCGGATCATGCGCAGCTGGCTTTGTGCAACCTTCCAGTAGCAAAGACAGGAACACGACGCAAATGGGCCGGAGCATTTTCCGAGAATTTGTCCACTCGGCGCTGAAATTCAAAATTCCGCGTGCTAGCCGTCTCGGAAGTTTCATCATTTCGAAAGTGCTCCTCTCGCGAGAGAACCCGGGACGAACCATCGCCGCATGATAACGCCGATGAGTGCAATTTGATGGCCTGTCTTAACGCCGCCGCCCCACGACGAGCACGGTTCGGACTTTAGAGAGTGAGAGTAGATGTGACGTTAGGTGTCAGCCCGTTGGACACTATGTCCAAATTGGCGCGCACTCCGCGGAGCGTTTTTTTGCGCCAAGTCGTTTGCGCCAAGTCGGGATGGATTTTTCTGGGATCAGGACCGGTAGTTTTCTAATAAAGAAGCCAAATACACATTTTTGCTTATTGACGAGTACGCTTTGATGGCCTAAAAAAAGCGACGAAGGCGGAGGCACAGAATTAGTCTTGCCACCTCCTCCCTCGAATCCAGCGTGTCCTTGTGTTGCAACTGAATAGACGATCATTCCGTTGCGAGAAATAACGGTCAGTTGAAATACCATTTTGTTCTCTCCGACTGCGGTGAGAGTGTCCCCTCATCCGATTAAACGTCGAGAGTAGAGAATACGAATTGCACAGATAACAGGCCTCGTTATCTGCCGGACAAGCCTAAAGCCCTTCACCCTGCAGACTCCGGTTGTTTGGTCAATGCGTTCGCGTGCCCGTAAATTACTTCGGGCACAAAGCCAAGCTTGTCCTGTGTTGTAACGCCAACTGGTGCCCGACTCGACGGCGTTTGTGTGCGCAGAGTCGTGCGCTTCCCCTAATCATGTTCATTTCGAATATCGACGCAGCAGTTCAATGCACTAATGCAACAGGAGAGGAGTACAGCATGAAAGCACGAACGTTTTTCGTCGCGATCGTGGTTTGTTTTGCGGTCGCCCTAGTGTCATCAATCGAATCGCAGAAGGTGTTCTCGCAAAATCCCACACCACCAGCAGTCAAGGCCCTGCCGGCAGGCTTCACGGTTCCGCCTGCGGATGTGCCTTGCATCTTGCCCGGTAATCGCCTCGATCTGCAGTGCTTCATCAAGAACGATCCTGACGCAATCCGCATACGCGCCGAAGAGGCTGCCCTGGAAGCGCAAGCCTTGGCCGCCGCGCAATCCGGGACCCTCGATCCATTCCACCAGGTTGAAACTCTCGGTCAACTCGAGATTTTCGATCCCAACTTGTCGGTTAACAATAACGTGGCTTGCAGCTACTGCCACGATCCCATGGCGGGATATGCAAACGGCTCCTCGGTGCTCAGCGTGTTCACCGGCGGAGCCAATCCCGGTTCCGTGCCCATCACTGTTGCCGGAGCTTACCCAGACAATCGCATTGCCAAGCGCAATCCTCAAAGCTACGTCTATTCCGCCTATTTCCCCCCGCTCCAGTACAACATCACCCAAGGAGACTTCTACGGAGGCAACTTCTGGGATGGCCGTGCCACTGGCTACCTCTTGCAGAATTCTGCTGCAAACCAAGCCCAGGGTCCCCCTGTCGACACGCAAGAGATGGCCAATCCGGATATAGCCTGCATCGTTTGGAAGCTGTCGCTCAGTCAGTACAAATTCTTCTTCGAGCAGGTTTGGGGCACCGGCTCACTGGAAATCGCGTGGCCCTCCGACGTCGCTACGGTATGCAGCACGCCGAAAGGCGCCGCTATCTTCGGCACCAACGCCACTCCATTGAATCTCAGCCCTAACGATCGCACCCGCGCCAACGTGGCCTTCAACGAATTTGGCCAGTCCATCGCCTCCTACGAAATCTCTTCCAGCGTTAGCCCTTTTACCTCGAAATTCGACGCCTATCTTGCCAACAGCACTACCACTCCGCTGACCGCACAAGAACTACGCGGCTACAACCTTTTCCGCGGCAAAGCGACGTGCAACACCTGCCATCTTGATGGAAGATCGAATACGGCCACCGGAACAGATACCGGTATCGCCACCAACGTCGCCCCGATGTTCACCGACTTCACCTACAACAACCTCGGCCTTCCGAGGAACGTTATTCTCCCGTGGTATTCGGAAGACACCCCGGATCAGTGGGGTTTCACAGCGAATCCTCTTGGGCTGGGCTTCACCGACGAGGGTGTAGGACTGTTCCTCGATGGCTACTACGGCGCTCCGCCCAATCTGATGTGGGGACAGTATCTGCCCTTCTTCGAAGGCAAGTTCCAAACCTCCACAACTAGGGATGTAGGCGAGGTGCCTTACCCGGGTTTTGTAAAAGCCTACATGCACAACGGCTATTTGCTCAGTCTCAAAGAAGTAGTCCACTTCTATAACACTCGAGACGTCTACCCTCAACCGGTGCTCTCCGGGCACTGCCCCGCGGGAACGGTTGAGAAAGTGACCTGTTGGCCGATGCCGGAAGATCCTAACAATGAGAACATGACCATTGGCCATCTCGGCCTGTCTTCCGCCGAGGAGGATGACTTGGTGGCGTTTCTGCAGACGCTGACGGACGGCTTCGTCCAACCGCCTTCGAGTTCCGTCAGCACGCCAGCTAGCTTGACGAGGAAACCAGCCACACCTTCAAAACACTAGTGCACGTTGACGAGAGACGATTCAGGGCAGACACCCTGCGCCTCCATTTTGATCCTGACCCTCAGGCCACGGAAGACCGCGGCCTGAGACGAGGGATCTTCGCGATTCTGACTAGCTGGAAGTAATCGGAGGTACGCTCATGAGCAGATTCGTTCTGGTTTTCGTCTTAACCGCGATCAGTACTTGTTTGATTCTGATTCACTTTCCGGCCGTCGTAATCGCCACTGCGCAGACGCACGACGCCGTACAAATCACCGCCGGCCCGGAACTCGAGATCGCGAATGAGAGCACGGCGATCATTCACTGGACCACCACGAATCCCGGAGGGACCGACCTGCACTACGGCATAGTGCACTATGGCACCGACGCCATGAACTTGTCGCAGGTCGCCAAGTCTCCCAATCGCCGCAACCCTTCCCATCCTGACATGATTTTCAGGGTGCGCATTGCCGGACTCAATCCACAGACCACTTACTACTACACTGTAGAGTCCATCGGCGCGATGGGTGTGAACGACGGAGTATCCAGTCCCATAAGAAACTTCAAAACCAAGTAGCCCAATTTCCTTTGGGAATTCTCTTTAATAGAGCGGCGGCAGCGAGCGAAGACTTGCCCCGTTTGCCAACAAACTCTCAGGTGGCAGGTGCGTAGTTGTCCTTACTGCGGTCATAAAATTTATGTCGTCGACGGCGTGGGCTCTGTCATCGTAGTGGTGTTCGTGGCGTGAGCGCTTTACTCTTTCAGACTACACACAAATAACCTAATCAGCGGGCGATGGCGACTCCAATGCGAAGAGGATGGTGGGGCTTCGAGCAAGAACGGCTTGGTATTACTTCCACTGGATCACCGCACCGTTGGGCCAGAAATCGGGGAGGGGACGGTTGAAGAAGGCGTAGGACACAACGTGGAGATGGCGGACAAGCGGTTGCATGGATTTGGGAATCGAGGGATACGGCCGGTAGGAAAAGATTGGTTCGGTGCCTTCCTGGCGATAGGCAACGAGCTCGCCCGCCCGTGTGAAATCATCGGGGAGAATGACGACGAGGTCGCCGGGTTCGGGAGTGGAGCCGGCGTGACAGATGAAGGAACGGTCCTCCACGCACGGAGCGTCTTTCAGGATTTTCTTTGCGACCAAACTAATTCCGCCAGTCTGGTCGGAACCATTACGGGCCTCTTCCACTGGTACGCCGATGTAGTTAAGGTATGCGGCGAATTCCGTGATGCGGTAAGGACGAGCGAAAGGAAAGAAAATTCGTTGGGCATTTTGTGGAGCACGGCGAAAGCGATCTTCGATAACGTTGCCGATGGCGACGTCTGCCTGGATGACATTTTTTCTTTCGTACATGCGGAACGCGGAGAGAGAGAGGTCCTGCAGCACAATGAAGGTGAGCGCAGTAACGGCGCACAGCCTAACTTCAAGACGCATATCCTGCCAATGGAGAAAGGCGAGGCGCCCGAGGTAGAGAACGGCGATAAGGTCAACGGGCGCGAGGTAGTAGGCACTTTGCATGCTCAAGATCAGGTAGCCCGCGACATAGGCCAAGGCGCCGAGAGCCAAGCCGTCCCAAAATAGCGAGGGCACTAGATGGTGGCACAGGATAAGAAAGATTCTTGCGAGGATAACTGCGACAAAAATCCAAGCCAGCAGATCGATCTTGGCATAGGTGCTGATTACTTCCGCCAAGGGAAGCTTGGCGGCCGCGGCGTAACGCATATCGTAGTGCGGATACATGGCGGCCAGGTAGTAAAGCAGAAATGGAATTACGAGCAGAGCCAGGCATATGTCGAGGCGACTTTCTGGATCGCGCAGCTTGGTGAAATTCCAGCCTGGCTGAGTCGCGTTCCAGCAACGCAAAAGCAGGCGACCAACTGTGAAACCAAGTAGCAGGAGGAAAGCACATTCCTTGTAGTAGAGCATGCATTGAGCGGAAATTACCGCGAGTAGGACCCAGGCCATGGCGTGAGTCTGCTCAAAGCGGTTAACGGACCAAGCCAGGAAGACCAGCCAGAAAATGAGGTTTGCTTCCGGATAAATCAGGCCGCTGAAACTAATCAGGAAGCTTGGCGTGATGAGCATGAGAAGGATGAGCGCGACGCGTTCGCGGATAATCAGTTCTTTGGCGAGGAACAAAAGGATGCACGGCAGGATCATAAGTTGCAGGATGTGCAGAGAGTGATAGCCAATCACGGAATTGGATACGTAGCGGAGCAGGTTGTATTCCTGATACCCGAAGGGGAAAAAGCGGCCGGAGGAGGGCCAGATCGGGGGGGCAATATGCTGGCCGATGAGCGGGCCAAGCGTAAACATGGAATCGTCGGGCGAGGTGAAGCCTTCCCAGGCTAACGTGCCGGCGATGTAGAACGCCAAAAACAGTGCGAGGAAGAGGACGGAAACGACGGAGTCGGGCGGCAATTTGTGGCGGTGGTGGTGGAAGGAAGTTCTTGGGCGATTTTGAGTAATGGTTTTCCGCCGAAGAGCCAAAAATGTCAAGGCGATAGCAAGGGCTGTGATGGCTGTCCAGACAGGCCAAAAGAGGGCAATGCGGTGCATCCAAAGCACGTGTAACGCGTGCAGGAGGAACCCATGCTCAGCGCGAATGAGGGCAAATCGCAGCATCTGGGTCTCGCTGGGTCTCGAGCGCCGACGACGCTAGTGCGCGGGAATCAGCAGCGCAATCGGGTCAGTTCCCTAAGGTAGATGCGCATTTGGAGTTCCACGCACAGCGGTTTGGAAATTTTTTACAAGTTTCTTACAGGGTGCGACGTAGAGAACCACCCGCTGCCTTGAGCCGATTGTAGTGGATTTCGTCACGTTTCTCAAAGCTAAAGGCGAGATAGACTTCTTCGGGGATTTACAAGCGTAGATGGTGCCGGGGGGCCCGGATAACAACGGTCGTGCATTCGTCAGCCTGCCCTTGGCGATTTAATGAAACACAAGAACTCGCATCCTAGACCTCAAGAAGCTCACCAAAATTCAAGGGCAGGGTTCGGACATTAAACTTCGATTTCGTTGCTCTACGGTCAGTGTCTCGCGAGACATCGCATAATTAGAGATGGTCCGGGTCGTACCTGATCGAGATTATCTGTCTTCATACGCTGTTAGCGCATTCTCGCACTTCTCGATATATTCCCACGGCGCTGCGCGCATCGCGTCCTCCCAGAGAATACAGAAAAGTGTAGGCGGCAAACACGGACACTTGCAGCCGCAAAATAGGGATTAACGCGCCGATCTAACGATTTTGATGCGTTTTTGAAGGCCATGAAGCCTCAGAACGATTTAGATACGTAGCAGCGGAGGTAGGCAAATCGCGTTTCTTAAGTGGTTGTGGTCTTCAGTTGGTAAAGCTTCGGATGGCGATTTGCTCGTCGGTGTAGACTTCGAAGACTTTGTCTAGTTGGGTGAGCTGCAGAAGGCCCTGAATTTTCTTGGTGGGATTCAATAATTTCAACTTGGCGCCTCGGGACTTCAGAGGTTGGTAGGCGCCAGCTAGTTCTCCAATTCCTGCGCTGTCGATCAAGGTCACTTCCTGGAAATTAAGGATAATCTGCGTTCTCCCACTCTCGAGCAGTTCATGGATCGTGCGGCGAAGCAGCAGGCTGGTGTCTCCGAGAGAGACAGGGCCGCGCAGGTCGACGATGGAAATCGGACCGGCTTGCCGGTGCTTGGTGACTAGAGATGGCATAAGTCCTGCAATTCCCGCAGCTCTTCACGAGTCATAAATGAGTTTTCCAACTGCGAACGAATGTCCGGTGGCCAACTACGGAACAAAATCAAAGCCGGCGTTAGTCCGACTCGAGGTAACGCAACAGAAATAAATCTACTCCTTGTCTACGGTGTAGGCACGACGCGGTAGTACACACCGTTTGCACCATAGGAAGCGCTGAACCAAGTGTTGCCGCAGAGATAGTAAGTGGTGCCGTTGACGACGGGAACCGCGCATCCGGCCGGGATGGCTCCGACGATTTCTCCCATGGTGTAATTCTGATTGGCTACAGCCGCGGCAGCGTTCGCATTAGCGGCCGCAGCGTTGGCGTTCGCGGCGGCAGCATTCGCATTTGCCACGGCGGCGCTGTTGTTGGCGTTGGCCACAGCCGCTCCGACAGCGCGTGTGGGAGAGCAAAGCGCTGTGGAGTGGAACTGCGTGAAGCGCAGCCCGGTATTGGCGATGCGGTCGAGGGCCGGAGTCGGGATCACACCGCCGAAAGTGCCTGAGACGCCGTAGCCCTGATCGTCAGTCATGATGAGGAGCACATTGGGTGCGCCTTTTGGAGGCACGATGCGAGGCGGCCACCAGGGAGTGGAATCCTTGGCGCTTTGCTTAATGACTCTACCGAATTTAGGCGGAGGAGCGGGGAGCTGCTTGCCGTCGAGCGTAGTTGTGGCACTTGGGGAACCGGGCGCTGCACCGCTTTGTTGGGCGCCTGCGCAAGGCGCGAGGGATAGCCCCAGAACCGCGAGGGATGCCGCCCCGCTGAGGCCTTCAGACCACTTCATCCACGACCTCCTGTTGCTGCCCAACGAGAAGCGCCATTTGCCGCTAGAAGCACAGCGCATACAAGCGGATGGTGCGGAGATAGTGCGCGAGGGGCTTTCGTAAGGGAACCGTCAAAAATGACAATGCGGCGAGAGTCAAATTCAGGCGCGAGCAGCCACTGGGAAAGGGATCGATTTGAAGAAAACCTACTGTGAAGAAGAAAAACGGGAAACGAAGCTGCGACCAGCGAGAGCTTCCGTCATGGCGACAATCAAATCGCTATCGATGAATGATTTCACCACGTAACCGAGTGCTCCGGCGGCGAGGCATGCCGCCAAGATGTCGGGATCCTCGTAGGTGGTCAAAAACACAATTTTGCCTCGATGCGGGTGATTCTTCAGCTCCTCGGCAACTTCAATTCCGTTCATGCCGGGCATGGAGATGTCTAACAGGATCAGATCCGGGTCTAGTTGCAAAGTGGCATCGAGAGCAGCTCGTCCGTCGTCCACCAAGCTAACGACTTCAAACGTGCCTTGGAGTTGGGCGGCAACGGCACTCAATACCGCCGGGAGATCGTCCGCGACGAGTACGCGCATGCGAGTCATGTTGTGCTCATCCCTGAGCTTTTAGCTAGGCCTGGCGGGGGACAGCGCGGATAAAGCTAGTCCGACGTGCAGGATTGTTGCTATCCGGGGCTGCCTTCCAGGTCTGGGCGCCGGACATGCAACTAGATAGTGGTAAGACGTGGAACGACTGTCTATGGGCAGAACTACCGTAGCTGCGGAGACAAAAAGTTTTGACTACAGCGAAATAATCTTGTGTTTGATGGCGTATTGGACCAGATCGGCATTGGTCTTGATCTGAAGTAGTTCCATCACGGCGTATTTGTGTCCGGCCACGGTCCTAGTGGTGATGTTCAGCTCCGAGGCTACCTGCTTCATGGAGCGGCCTTCTGCCAACAATTGGATAACTTCGCGCTGTCGAGGTGTTGGCTCGGGCGCGCTGTCGCGGTTCTTGGGATCGCGCAACTCGATACTTGTTAGGCCCGCGGCTGCGCTGGGCGTGACGTAGGTACCTCCCTTCGTCACCCGGTCAATCGCTTCCGTGAGTTCCGACGCCGCTGCTTCTTTCAGGAGAAACGCGGAAGCCCCGGCGCGAAAGGCTTCGCCAACGAGATACGGATCGTCGTGCATGGTCATATAGATGAGCTTGGTGTTGGGGAGTAGATGTTTGAGTTTTCTTCCTGCGTCAAATCCATTGAGATGAGGCATGCCGATATCCAGCACAATAATGTCTGGCTTCAGTTTGCCGGCGGCTTCCAGAAGTTCGCGACCATCTCTAACGCTGGCAACCACCTCGCAACGCGCTTCCAAAACTAACTTCAACGCATCGGCAAGCATGCGATGGTCGTCGGCCACAATGGCGCGTAGGCGGGTCATGAACGTAAAGCCTGTTGGAGTCACTCTCGAGTTCAGGTTCTATGCTGGTCTTATCCAGAGAGGCGGGTAATTGGCAAAAGTAACAAGGCGAAATGGTCACTCTATATAGGTTGGTGGGTGCAAATCCGATTGTGGTCGAGTAAGGTTTTGGACTGCTTGCCGAGACTAGGGAGGGATTACTAATTTAAATGAGCTTTAAGTTTCCATCCCGGACGCGCTTTGCGTACGGGCTTGATTATTTTCGGAGGCTACGAGGGGAACTTCCGCCAAAATCGTCGTGCCTTTCATCGGCTCTGAGGTGATTGAAAGTTTTCCGCCGACCGGCCTGAGCCTTTCACGCATTCCGGTGAAGCCGATTCCCGCGTCGGGGTGTCCAACATCCTGGTGAAACCCTCTGCCTTCGTCAGTGACCTGAAGCGTAACGCTGTTTGCGTTGGCATTCAGATGAACCTGAGCGCACTTGGCATCACTGTGCTTGACGATATTGGAGAGCGCCTCCTGGCTGATGCGAAATAGACAAAGGGCCACATCTTTAGACAGGCTGGGCGAAATCCCGCGCTCGGAAAAGCGTATCTCAATGCCATAAGTTTCTTGAATCTCTTCGCAAAGGCCACGGACCGTAGGTACCAGGCCAACATAGTCCAGTTTGCTAGAATGTAGTTGATGAGAGAGAGAACGAATATCGGAAGCCATTTTCCGGCTGCGCTTCACTAGCTCGAGAAGCTTGGCACGTTTGGCAGAATCCGGAAAGTCATTGCTGATCTGAATTAGTTCGATACATTGAAGAGCCAACCGCTGACTGAAGTCATCGTGAAGTTCCCTGGCAATGCGGGAGCGTTCTTCTTCCTGAGCATGAATGAGTCTCCCGGTGAGTGCGTGGAGCGATTCCGCGGAAGATTTTCGCTCGGTGATGTCCAGACAAGAACCGATGTAGCCACGGAAAGTACCATCGGACTCGAACCGGGGCACACCGTAGTCGACGAGCCAGCGATACTCGCCATCGAAGCGACGGAGACGGTATTCCATTTCGAATTCAATGCGAGCGTCAAAGGAATTCTCGTAGGTTTCCAGGCACCGCTGTATGTCGTCAGGATGAACACCGGTGGCCCACCCTTTGCCATATTCGTCCATGAAGGAGCGGCCCGTAAAGTCCAGCCAACGCTGATTGAAAAAAATGCAGAGTTTTTCCGTATTGGACATCCAGATCAAGACTGGCGCCGTGTCTGCAACCAGACGGAATCGATCCTCGCTTTCACGTAATACTTGGTCGGCGCGCTTCTGGTCAGTGATGTCGCGAGCGATTTTGGAATAACCAACAATTGTGCCAGCGGAATCTCTTATCGCGGAAAGCGTCAGCGATACATGAATTCGGTTTCCTTCCTTGGAAACGCGGACGGTTTCGTAATGTTCCACGCGTTCGCCAGCCTGCAATCGTTCCAAGAACATTTCCTCTTCATACTGAAGTTCCTGTGGTACTAACATCGCGATAGGCTTGCCGATTGCCTCGGCCTGAGCAAATCCAAACAGGCGTTGTGCAGCGGCGTTCCAAGTCATGATGATGCCTTCCAAACTTCTGGAGACGATGGCATCATCTGAAGATTCGACGATGGCCGCATGACGGAGCTGGGCGATCTGCGCACGCTGACGGGCGACGGCGTTCGAAAAAATTTCTGCGATTAGCTTAAGTTGTTCTACTAGATCGTCGGACCACTCTACGCGGCGCGTGGTGCTTACGAACGAAATACCGCCGAACAACTCCTCACCTGCTTTTAAGGGTAGAGTGGCCAAAGAGACTGCTCGCAGACCGGTTACATACTGCTTCTCCATAGAAGCTTCATGCGGCAGCGCTTCCGCGTCGGAGACAAACAAAGCCTCTCCGCGCAGCAGACGCGCATTCCACCAGGGAAGTAGACTGGCCTCTATGACGGCAGGGGGCTCCTGGACGCCCTGCTGGTGCCAGGAGAATGTCTTGCGCGCATCCTTATTTTCCTGTGAGCAGTCATAGAGCGTGATGCGATCGAAATTAAGAAATTCGGCGATTCTGCGGAGGCTTTTGCCCATGGTCGCGCCAATTTGATCGACGGGCAGATTGATGAAGGTCGCGGAGAGATCGGAAAGCATATTCTCGAAAGCCACGCGGTGAAGAAGGGAGTGTTCAAACCTGCGGCGATCGGCCCTTTGCCACAACAAGCCGAAAATGAGCAAGGTTTCGAGGACGGTCAGGAAGATACTGCCCAGGATGTAATAGCGATACGACTCCCAAAGACTTGGTTGTCGGTAGAAAACTAGGCTGCCGGCCGGGAGTGCTGATTCTGAAATGTTCCAGCGGCGAAGTTGACGGCAGTCAAATAAGTAATCGCTACGAACTTCTTCGTCGGAAGGATGTTGGCCTGCGAGCATCTGAAGTCCCAGTTCGCCGGCACGTTTTCCCATCTCGGCGAAACGAACTACGTAACCTCCGACAGCGCCCGCTCCAACGTGGGTGTCGAGCACACCGTAGACGGGAGCGCCGGATAGTTCCGATATTTTGGGGATGACTTCCGCGGATATGAAAGAGCGACCGGCGCCATCGCGGGACAGGATAACAAATAACACGATGCTCTCCGGCCCCAGTGTCGAGACCTTCTTGCAAATTTCGTCGAACGTTAAATGGTCCAGGTAAATGAGTGTGAGACCGGCAGAGTCCGGGGTGATTTGGTCACGAACTTGAGCCAGCAAATTCTTTCCTGTTGTGGAAGTGCTGCCAATGACCACGACTTGAGTAGCCTTTGGCTGCAGCCGGCGTGCGACCTCAAGAGTTTTACGGGCATCGACTGCAATCCAGAGGTTGACCGGATCTTTTGAGGTACCCGAGTAGATCGGAGGTTTCTGCGAGGGATCAGTACGCAAGTACAACAAGGGAATGCCTGGAAAAAGATCGGTTGGAACGTCGCCCACGCCGATTACCAGATCGAATTTGGTACTCTCATATTTTTTTTGGATCCACGCGGACTGCTGCGATTGGAAGGCCGGGTCGGGGAAATGAACTCGATTTAGATGTTCGCTGAAAATCAGCAGGCTGCCAGGCAAGGTGGAACGCAGAGTGGCACGAAGGTTCTCTTCTATCAGCCGGAAAGCGGGCCAACTGACGTCTTCCTGCATGAGGAGCAGTACGCGTTTGGGTGCCTGAGGTTGGGCGGCACTAGGAGAGGTTAAAACGAAGAGGGCCGCGAGGATTCCCAAGGACGCAAGGATCAACTGTGATCTGGGGTTTTGATGAGCGTTAAGTTTGAACACGGGCCCACCGACTTTCCCTCCCCTAGAGGTGGTCGCGAAGAGGTGTGAGTCAGAAATTTCCTGTCGTGCCTGCAAAAGCAAATTGTCGAACTTGCGAGAGGCGAACAGAATTCCTTTACAGACTGGGCCTTGACGGCGAACCAAGCTGCAGTTGAGAAGGATGCAGATGCTCAAGAAACCCTGCTGTCATCCGCAGCCAAAAGAGCTGTAACTGGCTTTGTACTCTAGCAGACATACCCGTTTTGAATCAAACATGGTGAGCAAGGCGTAACTTCCTCATTCCTTATCCACTTTAGTGGACCCGTGGCCTGAAATCTGCGGACCCCGTCTGTTTTGACGGTTCTCAGGAAGTGTGGCTTGGGGCATCTTGGCGGCACAGGAATGAGAGGACCCGGGAAGAGAACCCACCTTCACCCCCGATCTTTCCGCGTCCTCTCGCATTGCTAACGCCAAAGAGGAGAGGAAACAAACTTAGGAGAGTTGCATGAAAATCAGAGCCGCAGTATTGCTCGTAAAAAAATGAAGGAGAACGAAATGATGTACAGAGCACGTATGAAGATCGCGGCAGTTGGAGCCTTAGTTTTGGTGGCACTGTTGGCGGGCAGCTCGACGCCCGCACAGGAAGTGCATTCCGACGCCATGCCCGGAGTCAACTTCGCGAAGTATCACACTTATAAGTGGGTGCCGATCGAAGGCGGTTCGCACCCCAATCAGATTGCGGATGCGCAGATCAAGGCCGCCATCGATGCTCAACTAGCCACGAAGGGGCTGACGAAGACAGATGACGACAAGGCAGACTTGTATATCGGTTACCAGACCGCAGTCGACAAGGAAAAGCAGTGGAATGCTTACAGCATGGGCGGAGCACGGTTTGGCGGAATGGGAACCGCGACGAGTTCTACAATCAGCAACGGAACGCTCGTCCTTGATATGTACGACCCCACTACCAAACAGCTGGTTTGGACCGGCCAAGCGACCAAGACGCTGAACCCGAGCCAGAACCAGGAAAAGAATCAGAAGAACCTGGATAAGGCGATGCAGAAGTTGCTGAAGAATTACCCACCGAAGTAGAGCAACGGCGCAGCGCTGGTGATTGCTCGTCCTGACGATCACCAGCGCTCCTTCACGTCCTTCGTGCTTCCGGTTGTGTTCAGTCAGCTTTATCGTCCGAACTTCAGTGCCCCTCGATAATCTGTAGACGAAAACACAAACGGTTGTGGATCTGAATAATCTTTGTGGTGCGGCGCAGGTACATCAGGCGGGATGTTTTGTTACAGCGACTTCCACCAACTTTGTGCTGGCAGCGCTTTGATTGTCGTGGGGCGGGCGGAGTTGAAGGATCAGCCTAGTGATTTGTACGACGGCGAATTTCGACCACACGGGAAGCTGGTGGACAACTTCCTGGCACAGAACGAAGGCTACCGCCATCACGGTGATAATTCCCGCGGAGATCGCCAACACCAGCACGACTACCAGGGTCTCCCTTGCCAGGTAGACCTTGGTCGCAAGTCGCAACGGCGCTAGGAGCACGAGCACTCCGAGACCACAAGGTTATGCGCGGCTGATTAGCTTCCTTAGGTCGGCGCGTTTGTGTGTCCCGTTTGGCATAGTGTCGCGATCGCAGTTGTCTGGCAGCCTGCGTACGAACGTAAAGCTTAAGCTGCATGGTTATGACAGTCCGGCGAATAGTCCGTAACCGTCAAAAGTGCGTGTGCGGTAGGGTTGTGGGTACCCTACGTGCATGCGGTCGTAGCGAGCCTTCGGATAGCCGTCAGTTCTGACAATTGCCATCCATCACTCCGAGTGAAAGCATGCGCCAATTACAGAGGGGCATGGCAGCTAGAGCAGGTAGTACGGCCAAGGTCATTTGGGTGAGGGTTAAGTTCGGGAGAATCTGTGCGAGAAGATGTGCAGCACAACTTGAGGGATAGCGACCGGCTGTTCCGCTCCATTTTCGAAAATGCCCAGATTGGAGTCAGCGTTTTCCGGATTGATTGTCAGGAACACTTCTCCAACCGCGCAATGCGTGAAATGTTGGATTACACCGAGGATGAGCTACAAGATCTGGCGAAGTGGGACGAAATAACGCACCCAGATGATCGTGGGCCCTGCGCTGAACGATATTTGGCACTATTACATGGGAAATGCGATCGCGACGCGTATGAGCAGCGGTTCATTCACCGCGATGGCCATATCGTCACGGTGAACGGCAGATTCTCGCTGCTTAGGGATGCCGCTGGAAATCCTGAATACGTCATCGCGCTTACGGAGGACATCACCGAACGTAAACGCGCGCAAGATGCCCTGGCGGAAAGTGAGCAACTCTTCCGCTCCATTTTCGAAAATGCGCAGATTGGCGTTGGCGTGTTCACAATCGAAGGGCAGAAATCGGTTTCGAACCGCGCCTTACACGACATGTTGGGTTACACCCAGGAAGATTTGAGCTCTCTAGAGAAGTGGGACCAGGTTGTGCATCCGGACGATAGAGTCTCCAGTTCCGGGCGGTATACGGCTCTGATTCACGGGAAGCGAGAGACCGACCAATTTGAGCAGCGGTTCGTGCATCACGACGGCGGAACCATTGTGGGCAACGGAAGATTCCACCTACTGCGAGATGCGATGGGGCGGCCGCAATACGTTGTGTCGCTCACTGAGGACATCACGGAACGTAAAGCTGCGGAGGAGCTTCTTCGGAAGCGCGATGAAGAACTCCAGCGCGCAAATTTCCTTGCGGAAACTGCTCTGGAACTCACGAAGGCAGGCTACTGGCACGTTCCCCTGGATGGCTCTGGATGGTACAACTCCTCACCACGCAGGATTGCAGTTTTTGGCGATATCCCGCAGCCAGAACACCGTTACCGGCTCGACGACATGTTTGCTCGCGCAGAAGAGGCCGACGAGATTGCAGGCAAGGCAGCCAGGAATGCGTTTAAGGCTGCCTTGGAGGGCAAGTCAACGTACGACACGGTGTTCGCTTACAAGCGTCCCATCGACGGACGTGTCGCTTGGGTCCACGCACTAGGGCACGTTATGAAGGATGGCGACGGAAAACCGACCGATATGTACGGCGTTTCTCAAGACATCACGGAATTCAAGCACTTAGAAATGGAACTCTCGGCCGCGAAAGAGGCGGCAGAAGCGGCAACCAGGGCGAAATCGGATTTCCTGGCGAACATGAGCCACGAGATACGGACGCCGATGAATGCAATTCTGGGGATGACCCATCTGGCTTTGAAGACCGAACTGACCGCGAAACAAAGCGACTACCTGAAGAAGACAAAAGTGGCCGCCCAGGGGCTGCTTACTATCATTAACGACATTCTGGACTTTTCGAAAATCGAGGCGGGAAAGTTGGAGCTAGAGGTCGTGGACTTCCGACTCGATACAGTTCTCGACCATCTGTCTTCGGTAGTTAGCCAAAAAGCTCAAGAAAAAAATCTGGAATTCTTGATAGCGGCTCCGAACGACCTACCAACGACGCTGGTTGGTGACCCGCTGCGACTGGGGCAAATCCTAATCAACCTTGTGAACAATGCCCTGAAGTTTACGGAGCGCGGTGAAGTGGCCGTAAACGTGACAATCACGGAGAGTCATCCGGAGAAGCTAAAGCTGAAGTTTACTGTTCGTGACACGGGAATGGGGCTGACGCCGGAGCAAACAGCTCGATTGTTTCAGGCTTTTAGCCAAGCCGACACTTCCACCACGCGGAAGCACGGTGGTACCGGCCTCGGGCTCTCCATCTGCAAACGCCTGGTGGACTTGATGGGAGGCGAAATTTGGGTCGAGAGCACGCCGGGTATAGGGAGCAGTTTTTCGTTCACCGCTGAATTCGGATTTGGGTCGGCCGAGGCGAAACGAAAACTCTTCACTCCTGATTTGGCGAATATTCGAGTGTTGGTAGTGGACGACAATGCGTGTGCGCGAGAAATTCTCACCGACGCTCTAAAAGTTTGCTCTTTGCGGGTGGATTCTGTCGCTTCCGGGGAGGAAGCGATTCGAGAATTGATAGCCGCTGACCGAGGAGAACCCTATCAGCTAGTCATGATGGATTGGCATATGCCGGGAATGGATGGCGTGGAGGCCAGTCGTTTGATCTTGCACGGCGGTCGCTTACTGCATCTCCCCAAAATTGTGATGGTCACAGCGTTTGGGCGAGAAGAGATTCGCGTGCAGACGGAGAAGCTCGGCATAAAACATTATTTGCTGAAACCGATTAGCCCCTCGCTGCTTTACGACACGTTGATGGATGTCTTTGGATTTGTCGAACAATCGACCAGTGTGCCGCTGCAAATCGAAGATGGTGTGATGGCTTCCGATGCTCGCGGGATCCGCATTCTGCTGGTCGAAGACAACGAGGTAAACCAACAGGTGGCCACCGAACTTTTCGAGAGCGCGGGCGGCACGGTGCGAATTGCGAATAACGGCGCTGAAGCGGTGAGAATCCTGACCGAAGCGAAACAAGCTCCTCCTTTTGACATTGTTTTTATGGATTTGCAGATGCCCGAGATGGATGGCTTCACGGCTACTAAACTCATTCGCGCTCACTGTCATACGGAGAAACTGCCGATTGTCGCCATGACCGCGCACGCTTTGGTCGAGGAGCGACAACGCTGTTTAGAAGCTGGGATGAACGATCACGTGAGCAAGCCCATCGATCCGGATGCGCTGTTTGCAACGCTTTTGCGTTGGACGAAGAAAGCCGAAGTGTCCGCAACTAAGGCCGGAGCCAGATTGCAAAACACGGAAGTTAATTTTGATCTTCCATCAATCGCCGGAGTTGACATTGCTGGTGCCCTCAAACGCGTTGCTGGAAACAAGCGGCTCTATCGGGATTTACTGGTGCAGTTCGCCGCTCAGCATGGTGAGGCGCACTCCCAACTCGTTGCCGCCATCGAGAGCGGAGATCTTGAGTTGGCTGAACGAATCGCCCACACGGTGAAGGCCGTAGCGGGAAACCTGGGGCTCCAAGACGTTCATGAAGTCTCGGAAAAGGTTGAGCAAGCTGTGCGCGAAGGGTATGGCATTCCACAACCCCTGTTCCAAGAATTTACGGCGACACTACAGCGCCAAATTCGGGACATTCGCCAGGCGCTTACGGAAATCGCGCCGGTGGAGAGAGACGGAACCGCAAATATTGATGTCGGCGCGGTTTTAGTCTCGATCGCAAACTTGCGGAGGCTTCTGGAAGAGAGCGACGGTGAGGCTGTAGACGGTTTCTTGAGGCTGGAAAACGCTCTCGGAGGAGCCTGCGACGAACCGCTTCTCGCTAGCCTCGGGGCGGCCATCAACGAATTCGATTTTGTTGGAGCACTGTTGACGCTAGACCAGATTGCTGCGAATTCCGTCGTAAATTGGGAGCGAACAAAATGAACGATGTGAAGAAAAAAAAGGTCGTGCTGCTCGTGGACGATGCTCCCGCCAACATTCAGATTGTAAATTCCATTTTGAAAGACGATTACAAAATCCGCGTCGCTACGAGCGGAGCGAAAGCGTTGGATCTGGTGAAAATGACACCCCTGCCGGATTTGGTTTTGCTGGACGTGATGATGCCGGAGATGGACGGCTACGAGCTTTGCACCATTATGAAGGCGACGCCTGAGGTGCGGGACATCCCGGTGATTTTTCTGACAGGCCAGACTCGCGTGGACGATGAAACGAGGGGATTCGAAGTTGGAGCTGTTGACTATATCCACAAACCGTTTTCACCCTCGGTGGTAAAGGCACGTGTCAATACTCATCTAGTCCTTCGCGAAATGCGTGAACAACTGGCTCGCCAACTTTTATCGATAAATAATGAACTGGAGATGGCGCGGCAAATTCAATTATCGATCCTGCCACACGAAATCCCTAAGATTCGGGGGCTGGAAATAGCGGTCCGCTATAAGCCAATGAGCTCTGTAGCGGGAGATTTTTACGACTTCACTGTTGTGGATGAAAAACACATCGGCATTCTGATCGCAGATGTGACTGGCCACGGACTACCTGCCGCGCTGATCGCCTCCATGCTTCAATCCGCGCTTTGTGCGCAGGCTGTGCATGCTTCCGACCCTGGACGCGTCTTGGCCGGATTGAACCATGCGTTGTGCGGGAAGTTTGATCACAATTTCGTGACGGCAGCATACGCGTATATCGACATGGAGGAACGCACTTTGACCTACGCGGCTGCCGGTCATCCACCGATGCTAATCTGTCGAAAGTCCGACGGCGGGGCTCACGAGATAGTTGAAAATGGCCTGTTTCTGGGGATGTTCCCTGAAGCGGTGTACCAATCGTTGAAAATTCCCGTTGAAACGGGTGATCGCTGCGTTCTCTATACGGACGGAGTGCCGGAAACACAGAATCATCTTGAGGAAGAATTCGGGGCCGAACGATTCATGCGATTCATGGAGAGAAACCAAAGGTTATCGGCAGACCGTTTTCCAGACGCGTTGCTTAACGAGGTATTTCGCTGGTCGGGGGATGTCGAAGGACGGGATCAGCAAGACGATTTGACACTGTTAGCGGTTGATTTTGCCTAGGCCCAACTGGAGCAAGATGCGCCACCCTTGAGAAGTGGGCGAAGGACGAGGCGCCGAAGATTCGGGTTGGGCCCAGACCGATTAGCGAGAGCCAAGAAGGATATTCAAAGGCAGAGGTCGAGGAGGAGCGAGTTGAGGAGTCGTGATGGCCAGAAATGCTACCGCAACACGGCGCTGAGTGTGATCGCAGGCTTAGAGCATGTTCTGTCAAAACCTGGGTCCGTATCAAAACACCTCTTTCGATACGCCTCTTTTCTTCGCAACTGGAGATCAAAGAATCAAACAGATGGACTGCCCCTGAGTGACACCGTTTGATACAGCGACGAAAAGGTGACGAATTCGGAGGAAGGGCGATGCGACCAGGCAGGCAAGTGATATGTGCGGCCTCAACTTCCTAGAAGCCGACTCGGGCCAGCGTCGAAGTCTGCGATCACTTGTTGCATCCGCTGCGCCGTGACCGAGGTTGAAGCAACATTCGCCCCACTCTCCAGCGGTAAACACTAGCCCGTTACCTACCGCCCTTGCAAAAAACGCAAAGACAGGGCACCTCGATCCCAACTTCCGGCCGCCATTCGAACGCATCAGTGACCGACAGATTCCCCTGACAAGGCTAAAAAAAATGGAGTAGCTGTCGATTTTCGGTCTCCCGAACGACTATCTGATAACAGAACGATGAGCTACGGCTCTCTGAGTCCCAGGAAACGACGAGGAATTGATGAAATTCATCTATTTGGGATACATCGAGCCAGGGAAATTCGGCGGAGGCAAAAAGGTGGCGGGATGTACGGCAATTGTTCCTGTGGCATAACCACACAACCCATGCTACCCTCCTGTGGGTATCGCACAGGAGGCCTTATGGGTGATTCCAAACTCGACCTGCTTCACGGCACTCTCGATCTCATGGTCCTCCAAACACTTGCCGTCCTGGGCACCCTCCACGGCTACGGCATTGCTCGCCGCATCGAGCAGACCAGCGGCAACGAAGTCCTCCTTAACCAGGGCACGATCTACGCCTCTTTCGTACGACTGCAACAACGCGGATGGATCTCCGCCGAATGGGGCATCTCCGACAACAATCGCAAAGCCAAGTTTTATTCCATCACCAAGCGCGGCCGGAAACAGTTAACCGAAGACGCCGCCTACTGGCAACGCCTTTCGATAGTAATGTCCCGAGTCCTCTCCACCGCCGCCCACGATGAAAGCTCCAACTAATGCCATGCCGCGACCACAATTCGTGCCTTCGTAGCAGCCGGGCCTTAGGAATCTACGGCGTAATCTCCTACTCAGTAACTCGCCAAACTCAGGAGATCGGCATTCGCATGGCCGTCGGCGACGCCCCGGCCACCGTGCACCGCAGCGTCCTAGCCCGTACACTAAAGCTGGCTCTAATCGGAGTTGTCCTGGGCGACGTAGCCTCCCACGCCGTCTCCCAAACCGCCTCCTTACTCTTTCAGACCGATCCCGCCAACCACTCAACCTTTATACCTTTCCTCCTCCTAACCGTAGCCCTGGCCGCCGGCTACTCCCCGGCCCAACGCGCCACCCGCATCGCGGTCGCCCTAGGCCCATATAACATGCCAACACCATCCCACCTCCACTGCCTCTGTTGCCGTTCTAAGGGCCGCCTTCCGAGGCGGTCCGCTCTCGGGTCTCGTAGCGCAGCCGCTCTTGTCTGTGCTCTTGGCTCTTCTCTGCTAACTCTTCCTTGTAGCACGGGCTTTTATTCCGACGCTTTTGGTTTTCTCTTCTCCGAATTGCGGGTCACAAATCACGAATCGTGTTTCCAGGAGGTCCCTCAATGAACGCTCTCTTCTCGTTCTTGCAACGTCTTCGGAATCTCTTCTGCCAGGACGATCTCGATCGCGATCTCGCCACCGAAATCTCCACCCACCTCGATCTCGCCGCCGAAGAAAATCTCAAGAACGGACTGTCCCCTGAAGAGGCCCGCCGCCGAGCCCTAATCCAATTCGGAGGCACGCAACAGGCCAAAGAAAATCACCGGGATTCCCGCGGCCTCCCACTCCTTGAATCTTTCTTTCAGGATCTCCGTTTCGCCCTGCGCACCTTTCTCAAGAACCCCGGCTTCACGGCCATCGCCGTCCTCACCCTAGCTCTCGGCATCGGTGCCAACGCGGCCATCTTCAGCGTAGTGCGCGGCGTGCTCCTCCGTCCGCTAGCCAATCGCGACGAAGACCGCCTGCTCTATGTCCGCCAAAGCGCCCCAGGCATCGGCCAGGTGGATTCCGCTTTCTCCGTTCCCGAAATCAAAGACATCGGCGCCGGCCTGAAAACCATTAAGGAACTAGGCACTCTTTCCGCGCTAGACTTCACCGTGGTCGGACTAGGCGAGCCGCGCGAAATCCGCAGCGGTGTAGTTGACGGCAACTATTTCGACGTGGTCGGTCTCCGACCCGTCCTCGGCCGCCTGCTAAATTCCGCCGACGATGGTCCCAACGCCCCCGGCGCGGCCGTCCTCACCTATCGCTTCTGGACCAACTCGTTGCATTCCGATCCAAGCGTACTAGGAAGAACTATCCGCCTCGGCAGCTATGAAGGTACGCGTCCCGCGACCATAGTCGGCGTTTTAGAACCGTCCGTGCCCTATCCCGTTGAAACCGAAATCTTAGCCAACATTGTCACCAGCCCCCATCACCTCTCCGCCACCATGGTTACCGGTCGGTCGCATCGCATGACCGAAGTCTTCGGGCGGCTCGCTCCCGGCGCTGAACTCGACTCCGCCCGCGCCGAACTCAACACCGTTTACGCCACCATGCTTGCCGCCCATCCCGAGACTTACAAGACCAACGATCACTTCCAGATCACTGTCACGCGCATGCACGACCAAATCAATTCCAACGCAAAAACCATTCTCTGGGTGCTCTTCGCCGCCGCCGGCCTACTCTTCGTAATCGCGTGCTCCAACGTCGCCAATCTAGTTCTCGCACGCACTGTCCGTCGCGAACCCGAACTCGCCATGCGCTCGGCCTTGGGCGCAACCACGCACGTACTTCGCCGATCACTCTTGGCCGAAAGTCTTCTCCTGTGCGGCACAGGTGCGCTAGCAGGAATTCTCATCGCCGCTCCAATGGTAGCCGTGCTCGCGCGTTACGCCGCGCGCTTCTCCGTGCGCGCCGCCGGCTTGACTCTCGATTTCAGTTTGCTCTGGATTGGCGTCGCGCTCGCCTTGGTCTCCGCCGTCTTCCTGGCCTTTGTTCCGCGTCTGCCCAACGACGATGCATCGCGTGGCTTCGGAATCTCGGGCAGCAGCGTGCGTGTTACCGGAGGAAGCCGCAGCCGTCTCCGCATTTTCGCTGTCACGCAGATCACTGCCTCGTTCCTCTTGCTAGCCGGTGCGGGTGCATTGGTGAAAACTCTCTTGGAACTCGAGAAAACCCAAGCCCCCTTTGACACCGCGCACGTTCTCGCCGTGAACTTGCCCGTGATGACTGACGGTCGCACCCCTGAACAGGTCAAGGATTTCTATCGCAACGTCCAGCGCAACCTCAGCACGCTTCCCGGGGTCGAGCACGTCTCTGGCGGTTTCAGCGTTCCCTGGCGCGATACCCGCCTGCAAACCATCACCCTCGCTTTCGCTGCCGAAGGTGCCACGCAGGAAAACCCCGAAGACGACACCCGCGCGGAATTCCGTTCGGTTTCCGCAGGCTATTTCGATACCTTGGGTATTCCCATCGTCGAGGGCCGCGACTTCCGCGACAGCGATCGCGACGGCTCCGAACG